>OFLP01000002.1_pt1 | contig 300041 bp, 237 predicted proteins | sample 1540911 | NCBI WGS metagenome assembly OFLP01 (sample SAMEA4413048, study PRJEB24355) | metagenome | biome: human; feature: gut; material: faeces | place: United Kingdom | collected 2010 | reverse complement strand
CGGTCATCGGAACGACGGCGACGCGGACGATCCTCGTAGTCATCCTCGAAATCGTCGGAACGACGGCGACGCGGACGGTCGTCATCACGGTCGAAGTCATGGTCATCACGATCGGAACGACGGCCACGGCCACCGCCACGGCGATCATCACGGCCACGGCTACCACGGCGATCATCACGATCGCCACGGCCACCACGGGAACCGGCGTTGTTCTCCTGATCCTCGAAACCGGGGATAGCCAGGGAAATCTTGCCGCGATCGTCAACGCCCTGCACGACGACCTCAACGGTGTCGCCTTCCTTCAGCACGTCCTCAACGGCGTCGATACGCTCGCCGTTGGCCAGGTTGCGAATCTGGGAGATGTGCAGCAGACCGTCGGTGCCAGGAGTGAGGTTCACGAAAGCACCGAAGCTCGTGGTCTTGACGACCTTGCCGTTGTAGGTCTCGCCGGCCTCAGGCACATGCGGGTTGGCGATGGAGTCGATGATGGACTTGGCCTTCTCGGCGGCCTCGCCACCTTCGGAGGAGATGAAGACGGTACCGTCATCCTCGATAGCGATCTCAGCACCGGTGTCTTCCTGAATCTGGTTGATCATCTTGCCCTTCGGGCCGATGACCTCGCCGATCTTCTCGACCGGAACGGTGGTGGTGATGATGCGCGGAGCGAACTCGCTCATCTCAGCCGGGCCGTCGATGCACTCGTTAATGACCTCGAGAATCGTGGCGCGAGCTTCCTTGGCCTGCTGCAGAGCGGCGGCCAGGATATCGGCGGGGATGCCGTCGAGCTTGGTGTCGAGCTGCAGGGCAGTGATGAACTCGGAAGTACCGGCCACCTTGAAGTCCATGTCGCCGAAGGCATCCTCAGCACCCAGGATATCGGTGAGGGTCTTGAAGATGTGCTGGCCATCAACATCGCCGGACACAAGGCCCATGGCGATGCCGGCAACCGGAGCCTTCAGCGGCACGCCGGCAGCGAGCAGGGACAGCGTGGAGGCGCACACGGAACCCATGGAAGTGGAACCGTTGGAACCGATGGCCTCGGAGACCTGGCGGATGGCGTAGGGGAACTCTTCGCGGCTCGGCAGCACCGGCACGAGAGCCTTCTCGGCGAGGGCACCATGGCCGATTTCGCGGCGCTTCGGGGAGCCGACGCGACCGGTCTCACCAGTGGAGTACGGCGGCATCTCGTAGTTGTGCATGTAGCGCTTGGACTGCGGACCGGACAGAGCGTCGATCTGCTGCTCCATCTTGAGCATGTTCAGGGTGGTGACGCCCAGAATCTGGGTCTCGCCACGCTGGAACAGGGCGGAACCGTGCACGCGAGGCACAATGTCCACCTCGGCGGACAGGGTGCGGATGTCGCGCAGGCCACGGCCGTCGATGCGGTAGTCCTCGGTCAGGATGCGGCGACGCACGATCTGGCGCTGCAGCTCCTTGAAGGCGTTACCGAGTTCCTTGTCCTTCTCGGCATCGTCCATATCGGTGAACTCGTCCGCGAGCACCTCGCGCACGTGCTCCTTGATCTCGTGGATGCGGTCCTGGCGCGGCAGCTTCTCGGCGATGGAGAGGGCCTCGTCCAGATCCTTGTGAGCGATCTCGTCGATGCGGGCGTACAGCTCGTCGGTGTACTCCGGGAAGAGCTGGAATTCCTTGGTCTCCTTGGCGGCGATCTTCTTGAGCTCGTCCTGAGCCTCGCAAATCACCTTGATGAACGGCTTGGCGGCCTCAAGACCGGCGGCCACGACTTCCTCATCAGGCTTGGTCTGGCCCTCGTCGTAGATGAGGTGCCAGGCGTTCTTGCCGGCGCCGGCCTCGATCATGGCGATGGCGACGTCACCGTTCTCGACAACGCGGCCGGCGACCACAATCTCGAACACGGCGCGCTCACGCTCGCTCCAGCGCGGGAAGGCGACCCACTGGCCGTCGATCAGGGCCAGACGCACACCGGAGACCGGGCCTTCGAACGGCAGACCGGAAATCATGGTGGAGGCGGAGGCGGCGTTCAGAGCGATGACGTCGTAGGCGTCATCAGGGTTCACGGCGAGCACGGTCTCGACGACCTGCACCTCGTTGCGCAGCGTGTGCGGAAACAGCGGGCGCAGCGGACGGTCGATGATGCGGCAGGCGAGGATGGCCTCGGAGCTCGGACGGCCTTCACGGCGGAAGAACGAGCCCGGGATCTTGCCGGCGGCGTACATCTTCTCTTCAACGTCGACGGTCAGCGGGAAGAAGTCGTAGTTCTCCTTCGGGCTGGAGCCGGCGGTGGTGGTGGACAGAATCATGGAATCGTCATCGAGGTAGGCGGCCACAGCACCATCAGCCTGCTGTGCCAGGCGGCCGGTCTCGAAGCGCAGCGTGCGCTTGCCAAACGTTCCATTGTCGATTACGGCCTCAACGGCCTTGATTTCGGGACCCTCCATTAGGGTTCCTCCTTCTTTAATTTTCTTATTCCTACAAACTGTGCCGCGGTCTACCGCACCGCGACTGTCCTCTTCAGCGGACGTCACATACCTTGTTTCGGCTGGCCCCTTGACCGCCGTTCCTCGTGTCAACCCCTTCATTCGGGTTCTCTTGTTGGCCGCACCTTACCGTGGTGCCTTCGGCCTATCCTCTAACCCTCTTGCCGTTGTTGCCGTTGGCTGGCGTATGTAAAACGCCCGAGCACCAATCCTAGGTACTCGGGCGGAAGTCTTCAATTATCGACGCAGACCCAGACGCTCGATGAGAGAGCGGTAACGGTTGATGTCAACGCGCTTGAGGTAATCAAGCAGACGACGACGATCACCGATCATCAGCTGCATACCACGACGGGAGTGGTGGTCGTGCTTGTGCTCCTTGAGGTGGTCGGTCAGGTCGGCGATACGCTTGGACAGCAGAGCCACCTGGACCTCGGGGGAACCGGTGTCACCTTCGTGCGTCGCGTACTCGTTGATAATCTGGGTCTTCTCTTCAGCCGTCAGTGCCACGGCATCCTCCTTAATTGTGTCGTTGCGCGGTGTTCCGGGCGGTGCGCTCGAAACGCTCTCTATCCGCGGGCGAAATCACGCCAAATGAAAACTATACGGCAATGCACAGACAGCCAACCAGCCGATTGGTCACACCGCGGTAAGCAGTCCGCCAAACAGCACCACGAACAGTGCGACACCTTCGATAACAAAGTACAGAATAAAGCTGGCCCAGCTTTTGGTCAGCACGTTCAGCGGCGAGGTCTTCTTAATGACCACCAGCAAACCCACGAATATCACGGCGTACACGGCAACACCGATTGCCGCTGCCAGTATGCCAAGATTCGCCGCATTCGCGATGTTGGATTGTTCGCCGTAAACCACATACGTCGAATACCAGAAATGGAGATTGAGCATGCTCAGGCCAGCAATGAACTGTTCGGCCGCAAGGCCCACCACGAACACAATCAGCCATGGCCACGAGGGGGAAACGACGATGGCCATCACCAGGCCCACGTAAGCAATCACTACTACAGTCCAACCGACCAGTGCGATACCCTGCGCAGATACGTCGCCCAGCGCGGCGACCACAGCTTCGGTGTTGTTCACGGCGAACGAACGACCGAGCCAATAAGGGGCGATGATAGCGGCGAGCACGGCCAGAATGGTCACCGCCCAGCGCACGGGGTGCGAGCGACGACGTTCGATATCCGCCAAAGACAAGTCGGTTTCGGGAATGGATGCTTCAGGATGCTTGGAAACCTCGACAGTCTCCACCTTGCTGCCCACGATTTCCGTTGCCTCGTTAGGTTCTTGCCCGTTGGGTTCCTGCTCCATGCACCGCCTCGCCGATTACCTGCTCATTGCCATGTATTGCGATGCCCATCTTAGCGTGTGTGTTAGGCAAGTCTCCGATACGATCGATTACTCGCCATGGCCCTCACCATGATCCTCGCTACGATTCTCCTTATCCGAATCCGCGGGAGCAACGTCATTATTGCCCGCAGACAAGCCCCGCTCGCCCGATTCGCGTTTCGGAAGCGAGAAAGATGATGCCCTGCTCCCCCGTCGCCCGCTATGCAGCAAAGCCTCAAGCATATCGACCTGCCGCTCCAGCTCATCGATACGCCGTACTTGCTGAGCAATCAGCAGGTCACGCAAATCATTGTTCTGCTCTTTGCTGGAGATGGGGAAGATGACGGCGCGGCGTTCAGGAGATACGTGGAAATCGGATTCGCTGCCGGCTTTCGCCGCAATCGCGGTACCCTCCGTCTCACGCCACTCGTTCGCAGTATCTGACGTTCCAGCGGTTCCCGATCGATAAAACTTCGAATGCGATACCCCCCCCCCAGGCTGTTTTTCTCGGCGGGTTCCGGCGCTTCGGCACCCAGGATTTCATCCTGTGCCTCGCGCCAGCGGGCAAGGCAACGTTCGATGCGCTTGTACCCGATCAGGGCGGAATCGAGCCCGGCCTCACGGAACAAACGCACCGGCGAGGCACCTTCGTTATAACGGGTCACGCAATACCGTTTGAAGTCGTCAGTGTAGGTAATGCGTCTCGAAGTGGCTTCCGCCACCGCCGGCAACGACTTCAGGTACTTGACCTCTTCGGGGCTAAAGGCCCCTCCACCGACAGTCATTTTCACCCCTTACATTTCTGGAAGGTTCGTTCGCATCCCCTGAATATGGGGGCATGTCATATTTTGGAATGATAGCAGTTGTTATACGGACTTTTCTAACCCCTAGTAGGGTAGGTTTCATCCCCGATATTGAGATGAGGGAAACGATAGGGAAGCATGATGGAGGGCCATCAGCGTCCAGAACTGATGGCCCTCCATATCTCGCAAAACGGCCTATGACGGCCTATGTATGCTTGAGTGTCGAATCCTCAGGCAATGATTATGGAAAATAGACGCTATTAAGCGTCACCATCCCCATCATCATTACCAGCATCAGCATCAGCATCAGCAGTACCGCCAGCAGCACTATTATCGCTAACAGCGCTAGCGGCTTGGACACTAACCGCCAACAGATTATGAATCAGTTGGCGGAGCTCCTCATCCGAAGCCTGTTCCTTTTCTTTCGCGGTTCGTTCATCCTCCGCAATGAGAATAGCCAAAGCTTCGCGAAGCCTGTCACGCCGATTGTCCCGCCTGAATAGATGAATTGCTTCACCCATAAGAATGGCAAACAGCACGATGAGTCCAATAAGCAGCATCAAGTTAGCAGGCATTATCTCCTGAGAGATATTCATATCCTTGTACGTAGAAATTACTGACGCCAATACGGCAAAACAGGACAATGCTAGCACCGCAATATCAACAATACCTATACTGGACGCTTGCCGATTATCTTGCGCGTCACACAGCAAGCGCGCCTTCTCCAACACCGATAACGTGTAAGGGTGCCGAAGCTTTTCATTGACGCTCGACCTGCAACTCTCCTGAACGTCATAGGCAGAGGTCAGCGCATCACGCAGCCAATGCAAGTCATAGCCACTCTTGTCAAAATCCTTACCGATACGATCGAATATGGTTGGACCACACCAATAACTTTTCCATACATCTTGGCTTGAATATCTCTTCGCCGGCTGTTCCATAAACAGCTCCTTTTTCTCAAAAAAAGAGGCCCGTCCTGAAGCAACCTTCGGAACGAGCCTCACTTGAACATCTACCGATAATCAAACGGCAGATTATTTGCTCTCGATTCACGCGTCGAGGGCGCGCTTGGTGAAGCGGGACTTGGCGAACACGGTCGCGGCAACACCGGCGAGGAGCACGGCGACCACGGTGAACAGCATGGTTCCGGCGGCACCGGTGAGCGGCAACTGGGTGATCTTCTTGACGTTCTTCACCACGATGTTGGCGTAGCCGTTCTCGAAGGTCACGAGGCCGGCGCCGACACCCGTCGGGGTGACGTTGGTGACCTTGCCGTTCTCGACGGTAACTGTGAACGAAGGCAGGGCGGTGGTCAGGTAGCCATCGGCCGGGGTCTTCTCGGTGATGGTGTACGTGCCGTTCGGCAGACCGGAGAACGTGACCACACCTTTGTCGCCTGAGGTGGCCTCGGTTGCGGTACCGTCCGGCAGCGGGGTTGCGTTGTTCGTATCAGCCACGATCTGGAACACGACGCCCTTCAGAGCATTCGTGTCGGCATCCACACCCTTCTTGGTGAAGGTCACGGTGTTCAGCTGCGGGGTGATGGTGGTGGTAGTGGTCTGGTTGGAGTTGTCGAACCTGACATCGTTGTTGGTGCCGTTGACGTTGGCTTTCTTGTTGACCAGCGCGTTGTACTTGACGACGATGTGCTTGCCCTGGTACTTGGTAGCGTTGTTCAGCGCGATGGTGAAGGACGGCTTAGCAGCGGAGGTGTTAAAGTCGCCGGAGGCGGGGTCGACCGTGTACTCGGTGTTGGCGAGCGGGTCAGTTTCGCCCTGAACGTTCACCTTGAGGGTATCCAGCTTGACAGTCAGACCAGCGCTCGGGGTATCGACGAACTTGAAGGAATTGGCCTTGGCCGGCACGGTGCCCTCAAGCGTGTAAGTGATGGTGGCGCCCACGTACGGGTTCAGGTCACTCGCGGACTTGCTCGGCTTCTGTGGGGTGGACGGCTTGACCACGGCCTTGCCCAGCGTCTGATTGTTCGCACCCAACTTCGTGTACGCGGTGCCGTTGACGGTCACCTGGGTGCCGACGATAGCCAGCGGGGAGCCGGCGTCCGTGGCGGGTTCAGTATCCGTCTTGGAAACAATCAGGTACAGACCCTCGTCAAGGCCGGAGAAGACGACTTTGTCGTTATCATTGGCAACCGTCTGGGACGGGTCCACGGCCGTCTTGCCATCCAGCTTGCCGGCCAGGCTCTGGACGAACGATTCCATGGTCGCGGAGGCGTTCGGCAGCGTTGCCGGGGTGTTGGTGTAGTAGCCGGTGGTGCCCGCCACATAGGCCAGCGGATCACCGTAGCCCTTGTACTCCGGAGTATTAGTCACTGTGGCGCCCAGCACGTTCTCGGCATCCGTCTTCCAAGCCTGGTCCGTCGTCACGCCGACGGACGCGAGCTTGTCGTCCTTGACCTTCGCACTGGCAGTGTCATAGGAACCAATCTTGTACGCCGTGTACACGGTACCCTTCACGGTCTTGCCGCTCAGGGTGATGGACGCGGTATCCGCCGCGTTGGCGGTGGTGGCGCCGAACGCCATGCCGCCCAACAGGGTCGCCGCCGCAGCGACGCCCGCGAAAAGCTTCCTCAACTTCATGAGAAACCCTCTCTTCCTTTACTTTGTACTTGTTTTCTGCAATCGCGGAGGCTCCGGCCCCTCTGCCAGGGGACCTCGCGATCCGCAAATCTTTAATGTGTTTTCTCCGGGGAGAGGAGCCTTTGTCGACTCCCCTCAGTCCGCCTTCGGCGGCCAGCTCCCCTCCCTGAGGGGAGCCAGGGACGGCCGCCTCAGGCTGTTCGGGTCAGACGAGCTGACGCTTGCGCCAGACGGTGTAGCCGGCACCGGCCAACAAGGTCAACAGGCCAAGGCCACCGCCGTAGATCAGCCAGTCACGGGCCGAGCGGCCACCGGTCAAAGGCAAGCTAGACACAGCGACAAAGACGTTCGTGAAGTCAGCCGACTTTGGATTATCCGTCTTATCGGAATCACCGTCGGCGTACACGTACTCGACCTTGGTCTTGTAGCCGGAGCCGTCAGTCTTCTTGCTCACCGTGACCTTGACGGTCACCGTATCGGTGTCGTACTTCCAGCCCGCGGGATTGCCCGACTGATCCTCGGAAACTGTGAACTCGTAGACGGCCGAAGTCGTACCGGTCGGGGCCTTGAGCTGCAACGTCGAACCGTCCGGGAACTTGGCATCCGCCGGGGTGCCAATGGTCTGTAAGTCGGACTTGGACGCGGTCGCGGTCAACGAGCCGTTGCTATCCTTCGGCCAGGTCACGCCATCCTTGCACGCGGCGTTACTTTTGGCGCAGGTCAGGTTGAATGTGAAGTCCATGGACGCGGCGGCACCCTGCACGGTCTTGCTCACCTTGACGTTTGCATTGACATCAAGATCAACACGGTTCAACGTGTTCGTGATAGTCACGTCATATGTCTTAACGTTGTCGAACTTCGTCATGTTCGGCTCAGCCTTCCACAGATCGTCGGCAGTGATGGTCACCGTCTGGCTCTGGCTGTAGGACGCCGTGTAACCGTCTACATTGGTTTCTTCCACAAAGTAGGTGCCTGGGGCCAGGTCTCCCAAGGAACCAGTCCAGCCACCATCCTTGGCCAGGGTGAGGGTATCGACCTTCTGGCCGTCGTCGGCATGGTCACCCTTGTAGATGTTGACCGTCACCTTCGAGCCATCCTTTGGCTCGGAATCGGTCGGATCCCATTTCTTGGTCACCTGAATCTTGCCGGCCTTCACCTGCAGGACAGGCTTCTGATATGTCACGTTATCCTTCGACACGCAATCCTTCGCGACATTGTTGACTGCGGTGCACTCGGAATACGCTAAATGGGCCTCCGTATTGGCATAGAAACCGTCCTTGTTTTCCGAATCTGCACCGGTACCAGTTTCACCCTGATGCACGGTGTTATCCGTATCCGTGTAGCCGCCCTTTTCGGACTGCTTGTTCAATGCATACGTCTCATACGCCTTATCGGAAGGCTTGACCTTGAACTGCACCGAATAGGTCACGTCCTTGGCCAACGTGAAGCCGTCCTTGAACGTCACCGTCACCGTACGGGTAGCGACATCATAGGTCTTGGACGCCACTTCGGCATCAACATTCGACCTGTCACTCGTAACCACCGTAACGCCAGACGTAATCTCACCAGACTGCTTGTCATACTCAAACAACGGGTCGGCGTAGTCGGACAGGGTATCGACGATACTCACCTTGCCATACGACTTCGTCGTGGTCGTGGTGATGATCTGGCCGAGGTCCTTGAACACCTGAGCCAACTCACTGGAAGTGGTCTTCGGGTAAACCTTAATCAGCTGGTCCTTGACCGTGGTGGACTTGTTGTCATTTTCACGCGCGGTCAGCGCTTCCAAAGGAGAGACCCAACCAGCAGTTGGGCTGAACGAATGATTGTGCAATTTATGATTGCTTCCGCTAACCGAGTCAGCCTCCGGATTCACGTACACCGTCGTCGGCATGTCGACGCCAACATTAAGTATGTTCCAGCCAGCTTTCGCCAACTGTTTACCAGCGATCACCGAAGCGTTATATACGGAACGGGCGGAATCGTTATCGTCACATGTCTGCAAGCTAAGCACACCGCAGCTGTAGACGTTAGTCTCTTTCCAACCTTTATTACCGGGGTCGCCATCGGTAAGGAACACGACATACTTGGTCGCGCCAGGCCTTGTGCTGATATTGCTTACCCGCTCAAGACCTTTCTCCCAATGGGTAGCACCGTTAGCGGTCAGCCCGTTAACGACCTCATCGAGGTCGGCCTTCGTAGACAGCACTGACGTACCATCCAATCCAAGACCGCTCGCGAACGTAATCACATGCGCCTGCGCGTCAATCTTGTCAGGCGAGTTGAACAGCACAGACGACAAACCACCGTTATCGGTAATCGCATTCTGCATGTTCTTCAGACGCGTGGAATTGCCAACCTTGTCGTTCATGCTTCCGGAAGTATCCAGCACGAACGCCACATCGATCTTGGCCTTTTCACCGGAAGTCGTGGTACCGGAGACCGTGTTGCCCTTGACATTCAGGCTCAGGGTGTAGGAATCCTTCTGACCAGTAGCCGCAGAATCCACCTCATCCTTCGAAATCGACTTCTGAATCTTCGGGGTGTCCAGCTTGACCTTCTTGGTCACGACCCACTTACCATGCGCGGACTTCTCTGACGCGACGCTGACGGTCACATACCGGTTGCCGGTCGCAGTATCAATCTGAGGAGTTGCATCGTATTCACCGCAATCGCCATCACAGGTGAACGAGACATTGTAATCATTCCAATTAGTGTTTTCGCTGGCGGACAGAGTGAACTTCACCTGTTCGGACGTGTCCGTATCCGACAGCATGTTCACCACTTTGCTGGTAGCGGAATTAGAACCGGTTACGCCACCGGTCTGCTCGGAACCATAGGTCTGCGACTCGACCTTGCCAGCAAACGTATCAGAAGCGTTGTTCGTGGTCACAGTGGTCTCCGCATTGGAGAACAGCACGCCGAAGATCGCCGCCTGAATCTCGCGCCCATAATGGACCCCCATCGTCACCGATACGGTATCCGGTGACTTGGTCTTGTACAGGTATATGCCTGGATTGGCACCAGTCCTCACACCACCACCGGTCACGGTCTTGTGGTCAGCGGAGAACGTCTGATCACCGAACGCATAATTCTTGTAGTTGGCATCACCCTGTTGCGGGAACTGGGCCACTTGCTCGATCTCGTTTGAAGAAGTGAACGAGATGCTCTCATCGTTGTTCGTGCTCTCGGCATCCGCCATCATAAACGAATAATTGCCGGTGATTTCACTGCCATCAGCATTTACGATCTTGATGTCCGTCAGCTCTACCGTGGACTCGGTATTGTAAGATCCGGTTATCTGATACAGAGCAGGCTTGGTTCTTTCAGGGAAACCGGCATAACCGTAATGGCCGAACGCCGCTTTATTCCAAGTAGGCACGGCGGCCGAACGCAACTTACGACCACCCGTATACTTGATGTTGAACTTCATCGTCAACGAGTCCGAAAGCTTCACGCTCATGGGCTGAAGCTGGTCCTTGTCCGCGGTGAAGTTCGTCATATCCAGCCAGCACACGTTATTCAGTCCAGAGGCAACGTTACCTGCATACACACAGCTGCCATTCGTGGCTTCGGCTGCCTGCGTGTTCAACGTCGAAGTCGGAGCAGGAGCCGTCTGCTTGGTGAGTTCCGAGGCGGCAGCATCGGTATCGGCACTTGCGGCGTCATCGGCCTTGGTCGCATCGGCCTTGGTCGAATCATCCTTGTTACCGGTATCCGTACCGGCGTCCTTACTGTCGGTGTTTGCCGGAGTTTCGGTTTGGGCGGTGGACTGCTGGGTATCGGCCGCAGACTGGTCATCGGCCATGGCGGTCGCGCTCACGCCGGCGACGCCGCCAAGCATCGCTACGGCGGCCACGACGGCCACTAGCCGTTTGCCACTCTTGCTCGCTGCGGCCCCTACCGCAGCGAACCATTCTGCAATTCTCTTCATAGCCTTGCCTGTCTCTTACGATCGCGTACGCCAAAGCCTGGCGTCACACCTACAAGGCGTTACGTTATTAAGCAAAAAGCACGAATGCGTCCACCCGGATAGAGGGAAATTCTTACCCGATATTGAAAAGAACCTTGGAATTTTTGAAAAGTGGCACCCTCGTCATCCACCCTACGATAACGGACTTTTTCGCCCCTGCGGGGCGTGCTGCTCCCACAATTCGGGAATAGGGGCAGATTTGCTGCCGCTACGTGGGGCGCGGAGTTACCGTCGGCCGTCAGCATGCCACCGTTCTGTGTGTGCAATGTCACACGGTCACACGTCGTTGCGCATATGCGAAGACATACTACATGCAATTTCTGTGAACGCAAACATACGACTCACCAAGGCCGTGTTCTGTTGCGGGCGGTGGCGTTACGGGCAATGTTGTGGGTAGCACCTTGGCCACAAACCTATATATAAGGTCCATAAGATACGAATCTGCGTTACGTCGTGGGTGAAGAGGACCTCATTCCTCGGCATACCGCTGTTTGCAGATTCTGTTCTACTGCGCTATATCCTGATTTTCAGTATTTTCAGGGTATAGAGAGTTCCATAGAGCATGCTGCGCCCTGATTCCGATGATTATCGAGGTATAGAACGCGCTTCGGCCCAACAACCATATGCCCCAAAGGCGGCAACAATTACAAGTTATCCCGCACCATCGCAACGACATCATGATTGATTTTGTTGATGACAGGGTCGGCAAGCATCTCATCAAGAGTCATCCAGCGGCAGTCCTTGGCACCAACATGGAACTCAGTGGAACGCCAGGCGTCAGGCATTACCGTTACGCTAGCGCGGTATAGCGTGTATTCGTAATAACGAACCTCTCCATCATGCTCCGCGGATGGCTTCTCAGAATCCTTCACACAAATGTGAGACAGAGTAAAGTCTTTAGCAGGAATTCCGAATTCATCGGCAAAATACGTCGTCAGCTGACGAACATCCTCATCAGTACTGCTTGCGGTTGCATGATTAGGGAAAAAGTCGCATCCCCAACCTAAATCACGATACAGAAGATATCGGTTAGCGTCTTTCACCGCAATGATCGAGCTTCTTCGTTCGGTTCTATCCATGTTGGCGATATCCTCATACAGTGTTATGGCATCATACTTATTTCTGCAAGCAGTAATCAAACTCCATACTCCATAGAACATGAAGATAATGCTCAATGCAAGGAGCAATCCTTGAAAAATTTGGTCGAGTCCAGATGTGAGAGCAGCAGGAATGTAAAAACAATCCTTCGATGATGATGACAACCCCATTGGCAATCGGGCCGAAACCAATCTGCAATCTGCTCTTTGCACTCAAAGAGCTTGGCACGCAGTTCAGCTTCGTCGATTCTCAACACCATGAGTACTAATACTACTCGGGGTAGCTCACCCTTCCGGTATTCCCAATTAGATACACCAACATATAAATAGTGGAGCGGATGACGGGAATCGAACCCGCGTAATCAGTTTGGAAGACTGAGGCTCTACCATTGAGCTACATCCGCGTAAACGCCGCTTTTGGCGACTTGGGTTATTATACATATTTCTGTGGGGATGGCAACCGCGCCTGTCGCCGGGTTGTCACACGGCAAGACTACATGACCGCTTCGAGACAACGGGACGAACTACACTGCCGAAACGTATTCAAGAAAACGGAGAGGATTAGATCAGACCATGACCTATGGTCTCGTCTCGTTATCCATCATCATGATGATTGCAGTGGCGTGCCCTATCATCACGCAGCTTATTCCCGGCAAACCCATGCCGCAGACCGTGCTGCTGCTGGTGTTCGGGGCGATATTCGGACCATTCATCCTAGATAAAATCTGGGTGACCAAAGCCGTTGAACTGCTCAGCGAACTGGGTCTGGCGTTCCTGTTCCAGCTTGATGTGGTGCTGGGCGCGTTCGCGGCCGGCTTCATCCTGCGATTCGTCACGCCGAACGGCAACCATACATTGAACCTGAAGCTCGAAGGCGTGGGCTATGGCTTCCTTATTCCCGTGTTTTTCGTGGTTTCCGGCGCATCCATTGACGTGAAAGCGGTCGTGGCCAATCCTGCACTGCTCATCACCTTCATCATCATGCTGCTGCTGGTGCACGCGGTGCCAATTTTTGTGGCCACGACGCTCGACCATCGAGTCAACCCACTCGACCCGCAGGATAAGCTCACCGTTTCGCTGTATTGCACAACGGCTCTGCCGCTGATTGTGGCCGTGACTTCTCTTGCGGTGCAGGGCGGCACCATGCACCAAACCACCGCGTCAACGCTGGTGGCTGCCGGCGCCGTGACCGTATTCCTCATGCCGCTCCTCGGCGGATTGACATCCAAATTGATGAAAGGTGAGACCCGACTCATCGCGCCGACGGCCTGAACGACGCGCACGGGGGAAAAACGAAAAACGATAACTCACTGAGTCGATGCACAGGCTGATACCGGCGCGGCGCAGCTTCTTGGCGAGCGCGGCGAGGTCCTCGTTGGTGCCGAGCTTCGGGTCTACAGTGTCGAAGTCCTGGACCGCATAGTCACCGTCATTGTTCGGGTGGGGCATGTCGAGCAGCGGCATGAGGTGCAGTTGGGTGAGCTTCTGCTCCTTGAGGTACGGAATTTTGTCAGCGAGCTTTTTGAGATCCCCGGCAAACAGGTCGGTGTACATGGTCATGCCGAACATGTTGCCGCGCTTGTACCAATCCGGGTCTTGTTCGCGGGACTTGTCGAGACGCTTCAGGTCGGCGGGACGGTCAGCATAGGCCTCGGCCATGCTGTCGATGAGCGATTCGAAGGCGGCATGGTTGTTGTACAGACTCATGAAGAGCCGCTCAAGTTCATCCTTATGAGCTGCGAAGCGGGTATTGAAAACAGTGCCGGTATGCCTTTTCTTTGCCTTATTCTGCGCGATTGACTTCTCTGCCTGTGCCGACTGGTTGCTCTTAGCCACCGGAAACTCCTTCGTCTCTGCCCGCTGCTCGCGTCAATCGTTTGACGCTTTGCGCCAACTATATCAAACCGGTTCGATGCATGTAACCAAAGATGCGTCGGAGCAAAGCCGAATTTTGTGCGATTCAGCGGATTTCGCGCGAATTATTACCGGATTGAATCATCACCACGGCGGACGCAACCGGGCCATCATGGCTCAGGGAGATATGGACGTCGGGGATCGAACCCGAGTAATCAGTCTGGAACGCCGGCGATGCGTCACCACTCAGCGACACATGCGGCACACCGCGCGAATCATCGAGAATCTCAATCTCGCGCCACGGGAAATTATCCAGCGTGAACGGGAACGGCGCACTCTCCAGAAAATCACACCACGCTTTAAGGAACGCCTCTTTGCCGGCCCATTTGGCGGCCAGATGGACAGCTTCGCCATCGTTTTTTTGGCGTGCGCGGTCCGCCGCCTGCCGTACCTCGCGCACAGAAAACAGAGCACGCATATGCGAGCCCGGCTGTCCCAACTGTTCAGCGAATGCGGCCACATCCACCACGTCATGCCCCAAACCAAATGTGTTCATGGTTCCCATTGTCCACCGCTTCGCGCGCAAGTTCCACGTTCCATCAAAATTGAGTTCTAATTCCATTTCAAGGGGCTGATTTGAGCTTTTCCGAATATCTATCTCCGTTTCGAGGGGCTGGTCATCCTTTGCACCACAAGTATCCACAGCATAATGCCAACGCCATTCCGCCGTTTTTGCGCCTCGTCTACTTGGACACCAGCCCCTTGAAACGGAAGTAGACCTCCGAAGAAACGTAAATCAGCCCCTTGAAAGGCAGAAAGACACGCGGACACGCCATAATGGTCGCATGGCACAACGGCAATTGATGCGAACCATCGTGGAGACACCCATCGGTCGGATGATGATGGCTTCAGACGGTGAGGCGCTCACCGAACTATGCCTCGAGGACTGGTGGTGGGCCACCAAGAACCAGCAGCACGACAATGGAACGCCAGATTCCGAACTCGAGGTGTTCCGCATAACCCGCGACTGGCTGCAGGCCTACTTTGCAGACGAACGCCCAAGCCTCAGCCAGGCCCCACCAATGAATCCGGCGGGCACTCCGTTTCAGCACGAAGTATGGCAACTCGTTGCAGAAATTCCTTACGGCATGACGGCCAGCTACGGAGAGATAGCCGCCGAGCTGTCCGAACGCCGCGGCGGAGGGCGTATGGCTGCGCAAGCGGTTGGAGGCGCGGTCAAGCACAATCCAATCACCATCATCGTGCCTTGCCACCGCGTGGTCGGATCAGGCCGTGCGTTTGGCGGCTATGGCGGCCGGCTCGACATCAAGGCCGAACTGCTCGAGCACGAGGGCGTGGATATGACGCGATTCGACCTGCCGAATATCCGGCTGGCATAAATCAGCATTCAACGCCCACCGGCAACCGACAACCGACAACCGACAACTGGCAATCGACAATCGGCAACCGACGATCAGCACTCGGCACAGGACTCCGCTCCAACTACCCAACAATTTCCCGAGTCATGCCGAGAAACCCATGTGGAATTGTTCACCATCAGTGCGCCATCGGCGGATTGCACCATCGGCAACCATACAATCCCTACAATGGAAGGCATACGGCAGCAGGCAAACCGCAGCCGTGCATGAACTTGGGGCCGCAGGGCCATAAGCAAAATCAGGAGGCGTGTATGACCGGCATCATCGACTATGCACGCACCGAATTGCGCCCATTCTCCGAATTGCCGTTCAATGAAATCGACGCCCTGATTATCGCCACACTCATCTATGAAGACGTGGCCAACATCTGCCCCACGCTGATGCTTGACGAGCAGCAGCAATCCGGCTCCTTCGCCACTCGCATCCGCGCATTTGAGCCCGAACATCCGTTGATATGGCTCAAAGGGCTCTGGCATCCGGCAATGGAATCAATCAGCCTCGAAGAGGCCAACCAAGAATTGCATCGTTCAATCGATACATCGGAGGACGACAAACCCCACGAAGCCCAAATGGTCTCGGTGATCGACCCACATCTCACCCATACCCTGTTCGAGGAGGCCGGCAATAATCCACGCTTTGCCGGCATACGGCTGGGAGCCGTCGTAGAGCATGTCAACCGCGGCGAGCAAACCCAATTCGCCGCCGCAACGTTCCAACTGCCCGACGGCCGCAACCGTCGCAATCCTACGCATAAAGGCACCATGGTCCTCTCCTTCCGCGGAACCGATGATTCGCTAATCGGCTGGAAAGAGGATTTCAACATGGCTTTCCAGTACCCAGTACCGGCCCAACGCGCGGCCAGCGCGTATCTGGATACGGTGGCCCGCCTATGGGATGGTCCGATCATTCTGGTAGGCCACTCCAAAGGCGGCAATCTGGCGATTTATGCGGCGATGAACGCCGACGCCAAAGTCCAAAACCGCATTCGGCATATCTATTCGCTGGACGGCCCCGGCTTCCCCTCGGAAATCGTGACCAGCCCCGCCTACCGCAGGATCCAGCCAAAGGTGACGAAAATCGTGCCGAGCTCATCGATTGTGGGCATGATTTTCGAGACTCCTGAACCATGCCGTGTGGTGTCTTCCGATTCGGACGGCATTATGCAGCATTCCGCATTCACCTGGCTGGTGGACGGCGATCAGTTCGTCACCGAGCCCGATCTCAGCTCCAGCTCCCAACTGTTCAACGAAGAGTTGAATCATTGGGTTGGCGCGCTTACGCCGGAACAGCGCGAGCGTGCAGTGGACGCCCTGTTCACCGTGCTGCACTCCAATGGCGCCACGACGTTCAGCGAAGTGATGAGCAATTTCCCCGCTTCAATCCCCTCCATGCTTGGCGCGTTCGTGGGACTTACCCCCGAGGATCGGCGGCATTTAGCCGAAGCAGTGCCCATTCTGATCAAGGCCGCCACCGCCAAACACAAGACAGATTCCGCCAACGCCAAGGCAACGGCAGACGCCGACGAACCAAACGGCACACCCGCTACCGAGCAGAAGAACGAACCCAACGATAAACCCACAAATGTCTAGAGATACTAGTTATAGTGTCCAATAACTTATTGGACAGCATGACTATTATCGCAATGCGTTAGGAGGAAGAGATGCCGCGTCCACGTCATGATTCCGAGGTGCTGCCAGCCAAAGAGCGCCTCGAAAACGCTTTCTGGGAACTACTCGCCGACCGCGACTACCGCAAAATCACCGTTACCGATGTGGTAAGCGAGGCCGGAGTCAACCGCAATTCGTTCTATTACCACTTCTCCGGACTGCCGGAACTGGCCGATTCCGCCATTCTGCATCAGGTCGAATCCATCCCGATCAACCGCACCCCCGACCCGAACGGCAACCCCGAGGAGCAGTGGCGCGAACGTATCACCGCCACGCTCGCCAACCCGGAACAGCGCCAGCGCCTCGACCGATTGGCTCTGCTGGCCGGCCCGCACAGCACGCTGGAACTGACTGAATCCCTGCGCGATTTCTGCCGACTGCAGATGATCAGCATGCTGCAACGAGACCCCGAACATCTTGACCTCACAACCGATCTCATGATCGAATTCACCGTAGGCGGCATGCTTGCAGTGCTTCAGCGCTGGCCCAAGCTGAGCGGCACCATCGAGATCAAGGATCTGCTCAAGGAAGACGTGGCCGTGCTGGCCATGGGCATCTATCTGGCCATGAGCCGCGAAGACATGCTCGATTACTGGAACCGCATCTTTGCACACGGTCCACAGAACAGCAACAATACTGCTGCCGGCCATCACAACTAGGGTGCGTTTGCACTAAGTTGGGTTTTTGGCCGTGTTCTCCATGGAGACCAAGGACAAGGCACTGGAGAAGGCGGAATCCGCCGCCAAGGGCATGGAATCGAGGAAACTCAAGGAGGCCGCCAGATGCCTCAGGGAGGGCATCGGCGAGATGACGACCCACCTGCTCGACGACTACCCGCGCGAGCATCGCCGTCGCATCCGCACCAACAACATGATCGAACGGCCGGACAGGGAGATTCGACGCCGCACCCGCGTCGTGGGCAGCTTCCCCGATGGCAACAGCGCGCTCAGGCCCATATGCGCAAGAGTCCGCTACGTGACCTCCAGCGAGTGGTCGACGCGACGCTACCTCGATATGTCAAGACTCGGTGAGAACTTACCAGCAGCGAACTGATCATCACCACAGGGACGGACGAAAACCAAAGTGCGCAAAAACTCGGGCACCACCAACAGTGGCAGCGCCGCTCAAACAGTAACGGAACCCTGATATCACAGCATCCGCCGGCCGACAGCGGCAGACGACACCCACCACACGATTTTGAGTACACTATAGAATCATTACTCCAGAATGCACAATTTCAAGTATACTGAAAATCAACGTCGATTTAACGACTGTTTTGCAATACACTAAAAATTGGAGGCGTGGAGATGACGGGGTATATCGCACGAGACAAGCTCACCGACACGCTGCGCAGCCACCGGAACACCCCGGAGATCAAGGTGCTTACCGGCGTCCGACGGTGCGGAAAAAGCACGCTGCTGGAACATTATGCGCAATCACTGCTCGACGACGGCGTTCCCGCGAGCAATATCTTCACCCGTCGCTTCGATTCCTTCGACACGCCCATCGGATATTCGGCGACCGACCTGCACGCCGACCTGATGCAAGCCACGCAAGAAGCCCAACCCGGCCCCTTCTACGTTTTCCTCGATGAAATACAAGACGTTCCCGGATGGGAGGAAGTGGTTCGCCGGCTGCATTCCCGTGACGACACCGACGTGTATATCACCGGATCGAACGCACGACTGCTATCCGGCGAACTGGCGACCCATCTGACGGGTCGCTACATCACCATCCCCGTATATCCGCTCTCCTTCGACGAACACCAACGCCATCATCGGGCTCAGGGAACCACGGATTCCACGGACCAGCTGTTCTCCAAATACATGATGTTCGGCGGCATGCCCGGCCTGTTCGCCACCGGCCAGCCGGACCAGGACAAGGCGACCGAAATACTCACCTCAATATACGAATCCATTGTGATGAAGGACGTGGCGGGAAGGTACGGCATCCGCGACATCGCCACATTGGAAAAACTCAGCCGATATCTGTTCTCAACGTCGGGAAACCTGTTCTCCGTCAACAAGGTCGCCAACACGCTCACAAGCGCCGGCGCGAACGCCTCCTACGCCACCGTCGACAACCAGATCAGCGCGCTCGAACGCTCGTTCATCGTCTACAGCGCGCAACAGGAACGCATGCGAGGCAAGGAACTGCTGCGCCCGCAACGCAAGTTCTACCCCGTCGACAACGGTTTTCGCAATCTCGCCACGGGTTTCAACGGCTCGGATCGCGGAGCCCAGCTCGAAGGCATCGTCTTCATGGAACTGCAGCGACGCGGTTACGATGTCACCATCGGATCGCTGCCCGACGGCGAAATCGATTTCATCGCGAAGCGCGGAAACGACAAGCAGTACATTCAGGTCACGTTGAACATGACCGAGGAACAGACCCGGGAACGGGAATTAGCCCCGCTGCGGCGATTGGGCGACGCATTCCCCCGCACGGTGCTCACCCTCGACTGGCACAGCGAGGGCATGACCGACGAAGGCATCCATATCACCAACGTCATGGATTGGCTCTGCTCGTAGGAACGCGCCGGATACGACGACACGCCGAAGGGGTGCTCACAGAACGGCGGATAGATTTCGCACAATGGCGGAATTCCAATGGTTGCTTTTCGGCAACAGCGGTTCTGTGAGCACCCCTTCGGCGTGTCGCGGAGTCGGAAGAGCAAGCAAGCAGTTCCGACGTCACTGCTTGACGGCACCGGCCGCCAAACCGGACTGCCAGTACCGTTGCAGGAACAGGAACGATATCGCCAGCGGGACGACGGCAAGCAACGACCCGGTCAGAATAAGATTGTTCGGCACCTGCTGAGCCGAAGGATCGGAGGCCATCTTGAGCCATACGTTCAAACCGACGGTAAGCGGATAGTCATCCGTGTTGGACAACATGATCAGCGGCAGGAAATAATTGTTCCATACGCTGACCAACGCGAAGAGCAGCACGGTCACAAACCCCGGCGACAACAGCGGGAAAGCCACTTTCCAGAAAATCGTCCACGTATTGGCACCGTCAAGACGCGCCGCCTCGACCAGAGATTGCGGAATGGATGTCTGTGCGTAGATGATCATCAGGTATAAGCCAAACGGATTCGACAGCTGCGGTATGATGACCGCCAACGGCGTGTTCACCAATCCGATCTTCGCATACATCAGAAACAGCGGAACGGTGATGACCGTGGATGGAATCGACATGAAAATCAGAGTGATCCACAGCAGCATATTGCGGCCGGGAAATCTCATGGTCGCGATGGCGTATCCGGCGAAAGCGGCAAGAATGGTGGAACCCAAGCCAGCGACGACCGCATAAAGAATCGAGTTCAGCAGCCATCGCGTATACACGCCCTCCTGAAAGGTGAATGTGTCCACGATGTTCCGGAAGAACACGTTTTCGTCATCGAACCATAAGCCGAACGACGCGTATAGGCCTTCATTGGTTTTCGTGGAGGAAAACACCAGCCAGATCAGCGGAATAACGCAATACAGCACCATCAGCAGCATGATGAGATGGAGGAGTACGTTCATGCCTTTTTGTTGGGGCGTCAGCTTGATGAGAGGACCATCCGTTTGACGGTTCTTCAGTTTGCGCTCATACTCCTTGCGCCTCCATCGGTTGACCAGGCGCGTCCCCCATGACGCAGCAGAGGCATTCGTCGTTGCCATATTACCGTTCCTCCCAACGTGAACCGAACAGCTTCACTGCCGCCACGATCAGCATCGTGATGGATCCGACGACAAGCGACACAGCTGCGGCATAATTGATATCCTGCCCGGTGAACGCCAAATTATAGGTGTACATATTGGGCGTGTAATAACTATTGATGACTTCGGGAACCAGCGTCTTCAAAATGTTCGGTTCGTTGAACAGCTGGTATGAGCCGATGATGGAAAACAGCAATGTCATGATCACGGTGCTGCGAATCATCGGAATCTTCACCGACCATGCGATGCGGAATTCGGACGCACCGTCGATGCGCGCCGATTCGTATAACTCGCCGGGAATGACGCGGAGCGAAGCATAGAAAATCAGCATGTTATATCCCATAAAGCACCACCGTGCAATATTGGAGATGGAAAACAGCATGGCGTCGGCGGACAGCAGGTTCGGCGCCTGCGCTCCGAACATTTGGAAAAACTGACCGATCAGGCCATTGCGCTGACCGTAAATGTATCCCCACATCAATGCCGCAATCACACCGGGCACCGCATATGGGAGGAACAACAGCATACGGGGAATGGCGATGTGACGGATCCTGCCGGAGTCGAGAATCAGGGCCGCCAGCAATGCCAGCGCCAGCATCAGCGGCACCTGAATAAGGAAGTAGAGACTCACCCGCCCGAAACTCTCCCACAGTTTCGCGTCGCTCACAGCGCGGACGAAATTCTTGAGACCGACGAATCGTGAGCCGCCGACCATCCGTTCCTTGAAGAAACTGAGGTATAAGGCGTACAGGATGGGAAGAATCGTTCCCATCAGAAATACGACCACGTATGGCAAACAGTAGAGCATACCGACATACTGCTGCTTTTCTTTCCTGAGTGGCATCCGCGCGTCTCCATCGGCTGCGTGAGTCATGCTCATTCTCCTTCATTGCCGCGCCCTCGGATGGCGGCCGTCATCGCGACCGCCGCCCGAGAATCACGAATCCTACTTATCAACGACGTTGAATCCTTGGTCTTCGGCATACGTCTCCAGATTCGACTGCCACTTGCCCAAGGCGTTGTACAGGTCACCGTCCTCAGTGAGTTCCGGCACCACCGTGTCCACGAATTCCTGAGCGTATTGGGAGTTGAAAGGAAGCACGTCCCAATCGTCGTTGATCTTCGACGCGGATTCGAAGTACACGGCCTTGACCTTCTCCCCTCGGAAGAAGTCGTCCGTGATATTGGCCTGTTCGGAGTCGGTCTGGAAGGACTTCGCCGCATTGAAATAGCTGCCGCCGTAGGACTGCCACGCTTCGATGGCGTCCGAATCGGAGCTGACCCAGTTCATATACGCTATCGCCGCGGCCTGTTTCTCCTTCGGGCATGCTGAGGTCATGGCCAGCATGCTTCCGCCGATGGTGGCCGTTTTCAGGTCGGCGGAGGAGTCGCCGTATGCCGGTGGCAGTTCCACGGTCATCTTGCCTTCAAGCGAGGGCATGTTGCTGGCGATCAGCGCGCCGCGCCAGCAACCGTCGATCCATGTGGCGTAGCGTCCGTCGAGGAAATCCCGGGTGAACTGATCGGTGCCGGTCGCCGTCGCTTCGATGACGCCTTCGTCGATCATGCGCTGGATGCGTTCCATGACCTCCTTGGTCTCGTCGTTCTGCATGTCGAAGGACACGTTTTCCGTACCGTCAACGGAATAGGTTTTGACGCCTGCCGCGCGGAAGAAGTAGTCCATGAAATGTGCATTGCTGGTGTCGAAGACTCCCATGTATTTTGTCGGGTCCGCCTCGTGCAGCTTCTTGCCGGCTTCCTCGAACTCGTCCCATGTGGTCGGGACGTCGATGCCATATTCCTCCAGGATGTCCGCACGCACATACATCGCGACAGGGGCCTGATCGGAGGGAATGCCATAGAGTCCGTCGCCCATGTGGACCGCATTCCAGGCCGCATCGGCGTAGAGCGAGCCGAATTCCTTCTCTATCGACTCTTCGGAAATATTGGCGAGGGATCCGGTCGCGGCATATTGCGGCATCGAGTCATAATCGGTCTGCACGATGTCGGGAATGCCCGATCCGGCTTTGACGACGTTCTGGAATTTGGTGTAATGATCCGACGACGTGCCGGTCGAGACCAGATCGATTTTGATGTGGGGATACTTTTTCATAAAGGCGTCAGTGCTCTTTTTGCGGATGTCATAGGCCCACGTCCACACGGTGAGCGTGATATCCTCGTTGCTGTCCAACGCCGCTTGGACATCATCGGCGGTAATGCCGCTGGCACCCGTATCTCCGCCGCCACTGCCGCACGCGGCAAGGGGGAACGCAAGCGCAGCGGCCGCCACAGCGCATACCGCCCTATATAAACCCTTGTTCACATGAACCTCTTTCGTCAGCTTCTTTACTGGACCGATACGAATGCAGTGTCATCGCATCTCCATATCGTATCGTTAAGATAACGTAACACAGTATTCGCCGAAATCAAAACCCAGCCCCCTCCGGCGCGCCACACGGCGATTGCGTCAATATGCATGGAAGAATACGGAACCATAGGGTACGCATTTCGTGATTCACGGATGATTTCCGAGTAATATCACCTTTCATAAAGCCCAGAGATATGCCATTTCTAGGCATCTCATCGAAATACGTGAATCTGTCGTTGCCAACTGTGGACACCACGCGACCCCCTTGCCGCCATAGCGCTGTTCCTCATCACCACCCCCGCCACATTCGCAGTAGAAGACGACACTCACGATGGTTTAACGTTAAGATTTATGCTATAGTACGAAGGAGCTGAAATCGGCACCGCGGGGGCGTCATCACACCGGATTCCCAACCCGCGAACCTATGGAAAAGGAGCTATCGTGTCATCAGACATGACCCACGATTCGCGCAGCGACACGGAAACCGGCACGTCGCGCCCCAACTTCCTCGTCGTCATGACCGACGACCAAGGCCCCTGGGCGCTGACCCGGACCATGCCCGAACTGGTCACGCCCACCGTCGATGAGCTGGTAGAGACGGGCACGATCTTCGATAATTTCTATTGCGCCTCGCCCGTCTGTTCACCTGCCCGGGCATCATTGCTGACCGGGCGCATGCCATCCGCACACGGCGTGCACGACTGGCTCATTCCGGGCGAAGAGCAACCCGACCCGCACGAGGAGGAGTATCTCGGCGGATTGCTTACCCTGCCGGAAGTACTGCACGAAGCCGGATACGTTTGCGCAATGAGCGGCAAATGGCATGTGGGGACGTCACGTCGACCGGCACCGGGATTTGATTTCTGGTATGCGCATCGCAAAGGCGGCGGCCCGTATTTCAACGCGCCCATCTGGGACGACCACGGCAACAAACGCGACGAACCGCGATATTTCACCGATGCAGTGGCCGATGAGGCCTGTCGCTTCCTCGACGACTATGCGTCAGGCAATGTCGCGGGAAGAACGACATCGAACTCCCCGTTCTATATGCAGGTGAATTTCACGGCTCCGCACCACCCATGGGTGGGAAGCCATCCTCAGGAACTCTGCGACCTGTACAGCGGATGCGATTTCGCATCGGTTCCCCGGGAGCCGCCGCATCCGTGGTCCAAACCTCGCACGGAATTCTATGAGGCGTTCGACGATCCCGTACCGCAACTGCGCGGATACGCGGCGTCCCTTTCCGGCGTGGACCGTGCACTGCGTCTGCTACTCGACAAACTCGACGAGCATGATCTCGCCTCCGACACGGTTATCGTGTATATGGCGGATAACGGTTTCAGTTGCGGACATCACGGCATCTGGGGCAAGGGAAATGGCACCTATCCGTTGAATTTCTGGGAGAATTCCGTGAGGGTTCCCTTCATCATCCGCCTTCCCGGCCAAACCGAAGCACGCGAGGTGAGCGATCATGTATCGGCGACCGGGTTCATGTCCACTATCTGCGAACTCGCCGGAGTTGATCCGGCCGACGATCCGTTACGCGCCGGTTCGTCATTCGCGAATCTGGCGAGAAGCGGAGTCGATGACGCCAAACGCGAATCGGTGATGGTGTTCGATGAGTACGGCGGCGGACGCATGGTACGCAGCGGCGATTACAAGCTGATCGAACGCTATGACGGCCCCGGCGAGCTTTATCATCTCGGCAACGATCCTGAGGAACGGGAGAACCTGTACGGCACCGCCACCCATGCGCATATGCAAAACGAATTGCACGACCGTCTGCGAGAGTGGTTCGCCCATCATGAAACCGCGGCGGACAGCGCCTGGGCGCATGACATCCAGGGATGGGGACAACTCGTGCCCTTACGTCGCGGCTACGATGACAAGCACATGTACGTCCATGGTCTACATTTGAGATAGCGGTTCGTTCAGCATCCGAGGCGAACTTGGCGGAAAGAAAGGGATGATATGGCAACGACGCTCAAAGACGTGGCACGTCAGGCGGGCGTGTCCCACACCACATGCTCAGCGGCGCTGCGCGGGCTTCCGAACGTTTCTCCACGCACCAGGAAAAAGGTTCTGGCCGCAGCACAGGCATTGCATTACAACACGAATCTCTCCGCGCGAATGCTCCGGTCAAATCACAGCGGTCTTATCTCATTCGTCGTGCCGGATCTTTCCCCCACCTATTATTCGATGCTTTCCGTGGAGTTGGCCCGGGAAGCCACTTCGGCCGGCATGCAACTGGTGGTGCAGCAGTCCCAGCATTCGGCATCCGAGGAGAACAGCATCATCGGTTCCGCGCTCTCCTCGTTGGCCGATGGGTTTTTCGTCGCGCCGGTCGCGCATTACGCCGATGAAGACCTATCCATGCTGATCGGGGATAAACCTGCTGTGATTCTCGGCGATTTCACACAAACCACGCGATATGACAGGGTGAAATCCCCGAATTCCGAAGGTGTGAACAGCGCGATCCAACACTTACGCCAGCAGGGCTGCACGTCCATCGGCATCGTCGGCGGCATGACCGACGACAAGGAGGCCGATATCCCGGAAGGCTCTTCCGTACTGACACTCCAAGGATTGCGTATGCATGCCGCGATGGATGCCTTGGCCGACCTGTATCACGAAAACCGCGAATCCATCGTGAATGAACGGTTGATCGATGTCGGGTGGAATTCTGACGAAGGCATTCGCGCAGCGAACCTCTTCATGGAAGCCGGAATGCCATATGACGGCTTGTTCTGCTTGGACGACGAAATCGCATTAGGCATGCTTCACGGATTGCATGAAGCCGGAGTCCGGGTGCCGGAGCAGGTGAAAATCATCGGCTTCAACGGTATTCGTCACAGTGCCATCAGCACCCCTACTCTAAGCACCGTCGAAGTCGACCTGCCCGGCATGGCGTCCGCCGTCGTTTCCTTGTTGCGCAGACGCATCGAACATCCCGACGTGGAAACGCTTCCGCAAAAAGTGACCGTCAGCACGATTCTGCGTGCACGGGAATCCACGGCGGCAGGCAATATCTGACGGCGCTGAAGACAAGTGCCATCAGGAGCATTCGGAGACTCTTTGTGCAACCACTACATAAGGCGCGTTTTGATGAACGATACGATGAGGCGGCCTCGCCTCCCCTTTACCGTGATAGCCAAGCCGACAGGCGCGGCCTGCAATCTTGACTGCCAATACTGTTTTTTCCTCTCGAAGGAATTGCTCTACGATTCGGCCCGTCAGATGATGAGCGAAGAGGTGCTGGAATCGTACATTCGCCAGTTCCTGGCGGCAAGTCCCGATGGCGAGGTGACGATGCTGTGGCAGGGCGGAGAACCCACCTTGCGTGGCATCGATTTCTTCAGAACCGCCGTCAGCCTATGCGAACGATACCGGCGCAAGAAACAACTCGTGAAACATGCCTTGCAGACCAACGGCACCCTGATCGACGACGAATGGGTCGCCTTTCTTCGTGAACATGATGTGCTGGTGGGCGTATCAATCGACGGCCCGCAGGACTGCCATGACGCCTATCGATTGAATCGTGGTGGCAAAGGCACGCACGCAATGGCTGTGCGAGGTTGGCGATTACTGCACGACGCGGGAGTGCGCTGCAATATCCTCTGCACGGTGCATCATGCGAACGAAACACGGGGTTCGGAGGTATACCGATATTTTCGCGACGAATTGGGCGCCGATTTCATGCAGTTCATTCCGATCGTCGAACGGGTGGATTCCTCGCAACTGGAACGGGTGGAGCGCAACGGCTGGCGAATCACCGGGACGCGAGGCGAACGCGCCGGTCTGCTGTATCGTCAAACCGGCGAACAGGTCACATCCCGTTCCACGTCGCCGAAAGCATACGGACGGTTTTTATGCGATGTATTCGACGAATGGATAGCGCATGATGTCGGTCGGGTATTCGTCCAGGATTTCGACGGCGCGCTGGGCTCGCTATTCGGACAATACGCCGTATGCGTACACGCCCCGGAATGCGGATACAATTTCGCGTTGGAATTCAATGGCGATGTATATGCGTGCGATCATTGGGTGGAACCCGATTGGCTGATCGGCAATGTGGCCAACGCCGATTTCTTCACCTTGTCGCAATCAGCGCGCATGCAACGTTTTGGATTGAAAAAACATGCGGAACTGACCGATCAGTGTCGCCGATGCCCGTATGTGCGCATGTGCAACGGCGGCTGCCCGAAAGACCGTTTCCTGAAATCCAAGGATGGGCAAAACGGACAGAACTACCTCTGCGCGGGCTATTCACTGTTCTATGAGCATATCCGCCCGGACATCATAGGCATGGCCCGCCTGATTCGTTCCGGCCATGCCGCATCCGAAATCATGGATCCGCGTATTCGCAGTCGTGTGAGGGTCGGCGGAGCCCTGCCGTAATACTCCTCCATTCGGCTTGCCGCTGCCGGCTGCCCCCCCTATTGCACATGCCGTTTTATTCCTCGAAAGGTTGGTATCGATGGCTCATCTCTTTCTGGCATTGATAGTCGGCTTCGGTGTCGGCATCGTCGTGGGGGCGCTAGGCGCCGGCGGCGGCATTCTATCCGTGCCGGTGCTGGTGTATCTGCTGGGACAGGAGCCTCATGCCGCGTCGGCCGGCTCCTTGGTGATCGTCGGATTGACCGCGGTGGTATCGCTGATGCCTCGCGCCCGCGAAGGGCATGTGCGTTGGCGAGACGGTTTGGTGTTCGGCGTGGTGTCTTCGGTCGGCAACGTGTTGGGGTCGCGCGCATCCCTGATGGTGGACGCGCATATGCTGATGATACTGTTCAGCGTGCTGTTGATGGCGGTTGGCGTGTTTATGGTGCGTAAATCCTGCCGTATGAGTCAAGTCGGTGACGCCGGAACCGTCGCGCATGCCGATTCCGGTTCCCCCAACCCGCATCGGTCCGTTTGGCTGCTGGTGGCATGCGCGACGGCGACCGGCGCATTAACCGGGTTTTTCGGCGTCGGCGGAGGTTTTGCCGTAGTACCGATGCTGGTGCTGGCTTTGGGGTTCACCATGCGCGAGGCCTCCTCGACATCGCTGCTGGTGATGATTATCGCATCGGCGGCCGGCCTGATGTCGCGCATTGGGACCAGCGTCAGCATCGACTGGGGAATCGTGATCGTCTTCGCATTGGCCTCAATGATTGGAGGACTGGTCGGAGCTCCGGCGTCACGCAGGATGCGGGAAGTCGTATTGACGCGATTGTTCGCAGGATTGCTGTTCATCGTGGCGACGTACACGATGATTTCCACACTTATCGAAATGCTCGCCTAACGACACGCCGAAGGAGTGCTCGCAGAACGGCGGATAGGTTTCGCACAATGGCGGAATTCCAATGGCTGCCTTTCAGCAACCATGGTTCTGCGAGCACCCCTTCGGCGTGTCGACGCGGTTTCAACCGCCCTCGAAGATGAATACAGCCCGTTCGGTTTATGGAATCATGATTTAGTAAATTACGATTCCATAAATGGGGAACAGTGGGACAACGCCCGAAATTTTGCGTACTTTGGTCTGGGCCTGAGATAGGGGCATGGCCCGTGTCCTGTGTACGATTTTCTGTCGCCAAACAAAACAAATCGCGACTGGAAACGAAGGCACGAAGCCATGCCGCAGCAGATTCCACAGGTCCACCGGCACGCGGCCGGGGCGCCGAAAAAGAGGGCTCCCAGTCCGTCGGCGTCTCCCGGGGAGGGCGGAACATAGTCGAACGCGTCTTCAACCGCATGAAGCACCACCGCAAGGCCGCCACCCGCTACGACAGGCTCGACGAGACCTTCCTCGCCAACCTCCAGCTCATCCTCATCGCCATCTACCTGAAAAAACACAGCCAAAACCCAACTAGTGTAAACACACCCTAATCCAATCCTCCAACGAAGAGCTCCGCCGCAACAGGCGGGGCTCTTTGCATAAACCCGCGTGAGGTTTCTCACAAGGCGCAATCGCCGCACAATGCTGGCGTTTCCACCTCACGCACAGGAAGATAGAAAACATGAGCGAAACTTCGAACAACACCCGTTTGGAACACGACTGCATCGGCAAAATGGAAGTGCCGGCAAACGCCTACTGGGGCATTCACACCCAGCGCGCCATCAGCAACTTCCCGGTCTCCGGCATCACCGACAGCCAGCATCCGGAGCTGGTTCGCGCCTACGCCACAGTCAAGCGCGCTTGCGCCATCGCCAACGAGGAACTGGGACTCATCGACGCTTCCAAGGCCGAGGCCATCCGTGCTGCCTGTCTGGAAATCGAGGCCGGCAAGCTGGCCGATCAGTTCCCGGTCGATGTTATGCAGGGCGGCGCCGGTACTTCGTCGAACATGAACATGAACGAGGTAATCGCCAACCGCGCGCTAGAAATCGCCGGCCATCAGCGTGGCGACTACTCATACATTCACCCGAACGACGATGTCAACGAATCGCAATCCACCAACGACACCTATCCGGCCGCCTGCAAGCTCGCACTGATTGACGCGCTGGGACCGCTTGCCGAGTCCACCAAGAAACTCGCCAAGGCCTTCCATGATTTGGCCGACAAGCACATCAATGATGTGACAATCGGCCGCACCCAGCTACAAGACGCCGTGCCAATGACCTACGGCCAGGAATTCCACGCATTCGCCACACTGCTGAAGTCCGATTTGGCCGCGTTCGACCGCGTAGTGCCATTGTTGGCCCAGCTCAACCTCGGCGCCACCGCTATCGGCACCGGTATTTGCGCCGATCTGCGCTTCCGCCAGTCCGCCACCAAGCATCTGGCGCAAATCACGGGTCTGCCGGTTACCGCCGCCCCTGATCCGGTGGCTGCCATGACCGATATGGGCGCGTATGTGTCTACATCCGCAGCCGTAAAGAACCTCGCCGTGCATCTGAAGAAGGCCGCCGATGATCTGCGACTACTGAACTCCGGCCCTCGCTGCGGGTTCAACGATCTCAATGTGCCGGCACGCCAGGCAGGGTCCTCGATTATGCCAGCCAAGGTGAACCCGGTTATTCCCGAATGCGTCAACCAATGCTGCTTCATGATTTTCGGCATGGACGTGACCGTGAACTGGGCCGTGGCCGAAGGTCAGTTGCAGCTCAATGCCTTTGACCCGGTGATGGTGCATGAGCTGCTCACCGGCATGGCGCTGCTGACCAACGCGATGACGACGTTCCGCGTCAACTGCGTGGAAGGCATTGAAATCAACGCAGATAACGGGCGCGCCTACGCTCAGTCCTCGCCGTCGATTTCCGCCGCGCTCAATCACTATATTGGCTATGAGCATGCGGCCGACATCGCCGCCGAAGCCGTGCATACCGGCCGCACCGTGCGCGAAGTGGCCGGTGAGCGCACCGACTTGCCCGCCGAACAGCTGGATGAGATTCTCGACCCGATTCGCCTGGCACGCGGCCTCGGGCAAACCTGCCGCGAGCATCAGGAATAGAGGAATTGGACCATGACCGGCGTGACGCTGCTGGCAGCATAACTGATTTTCCGCACTGGTCTCCCCCTCCGATCGCCTCCGGCAGCCACGTTCCTCGTCAGAGGGAGGCAATCCGTATATACTTCCTCTGCCGAGGGGTCTCTCACGACTTCTTCAGAGATGGCCGATACAGTAAGGCATATGGATGAATATGCAGGAAATATTGATCGCTGGTTCCAAGCGAACGCCGGCAAACTCACGTGGTTGGCCATTGTATTGGTCCTCGTGCTGGTGACCGACCGGCTTGTCAGTCGCGTTCTGCGCAAGGTATTGGATAATTCGCAGATTCCCAGTGCCTCGATTTTCGTGAACCTCGCGCGTGTAACGATTTGGGTCATCGGCGCGGCAATGGTGCTGCAACCAGTATTCGGCATTAATCCCACCACACTGATCACCGCCCTCGGCGTTGGAGGCGTGGCGATTTCACTGGGTCTGAAAGATACCGTTGCCAACATCATCGGCGGATTCGGATTGATGCTAGGACACGTGATCCAGCCCGGAGATTTGGTGACCGTTCAAGGCGTCACCGGCACTGTGCATGACATTACCTGGCGGCAGACCGCGGTGCGCACCCGCAACGGTGATTTGATGATCATTCCCAACTCGGTGCTGAATACCGCAGCGCTGACCAAGTTGACGCCGGTGAGTGAGGGCATGTCGACGCTGGAATTCACCGCCAAAGCGTCCAGCGATCCGGCCGCTGTCAGTCAGGACATCCTCGACCGTGTGACCAAGGCGACCGCCAATGTGTCTTTGGAAGGGCAGCCGCCTCTGGTCAAATTCACCGGCTTCTCGCCTTATGGCATGACCGGCCAAGTACTGGTATTCGCACGCGAAGGCGTGCTGCTGTCCACTGTGACGGATGCCGCCGCGCGCGCCATCGCCGGAGCCGATTATCTTGTCGAAGACAGCGGCTCAGCAGACAACATCTAACCATCTTGGCTTCCCTCTCTGAGGGGAGCTGCCAGACGAAGTGAGACTGAGGGGAGTACCGTGATACCGCGGAGACTCCCCTCAGTCAGCTTTGCTGACAGCTCCCCTCAAAGAGGGGCGCCAAAAAATGCTTACGCCAATAGCATCCAGATAGTCAGGCCAACGGTCAGCAGTATATAGATGACCACACCTGGATTGCCGTAGGTCGTGCGCACTTTCAAACCGGTAGGCAACTCTTCGGGAGCCAGATAGAATTCCCAGTTCCTGCGCTTGACGATCAGCAGCACGATACCGGCAATCAGGAGACCCAGCATCACCATGCCGTACAGCATCATGATGCTCAATCCGCGCATACCGCTGCCGCCTTGCACCATGCTCATGATTTCGGCTTCACTGATGGTGCCGCTGAGGATTCTGGGATCAATCTGCTTGAGCATCAGCGGCGCCAGCACGGAGCCATTGAGGTTGATCAGCATGTGCATCAGCACCGAGTAACGCAGGCGAGAGGTGCGCGTGTACACATAGCCGAAAATCAGGCCTAGACCGAAGGCATAGAAGAACTGGAACAGATTCATGTGGAACAGCGCGAATGCCAGTGCGGAGAACACGATAGCCGTCTTTTCCCCGTACCTGCGCAGACGGGAGATGATCTGCTTGCGGAAAAGCCATTCCTCGCAAATCGGCGCCAGCAGTCCCACAAACAGTGCATTCACCCACTCATTGCCGCCGAGCACCAGATCATTGATACGATTCGTGGCCTGACCATCGGTGATGCCGGCAGACAGCACCATGCCGATGATATTGCCGAGGTACATCACAGGAATGCATATGATGAAAAGCGGGATGAATTCGCCCGGCTTCATGGCAAATTGGCGGGTGCTGATGGCGGGCACGCGCGTGAACACCAGCATGCTGAGCGGCATGGCCACCAGATACAGCGGGCCCGAGGAGGCCAGCAACACCGCCCACGTAGGCACATCGTTACCGGCAAACTGATGTAATGCACCGGTGGCCAGCATGTTGAGCCCAATCCAAAACGCCACCATAATCGCGAGCGCCACGCCCACTATCGAAAAGCGTCGATATGCCACAAACCACCAGTTACCCGACTGCTGCGGCAACGTTGTTTGAGTTCCCTGCTCGGTTTGCGGCGTCTGCGGTTCGCTCATGGATTCTCCCTTATTACCGGTCCGAGGACCGCCTATGCACACGCTTCAAGAATACGGCAGTATGTTCAAAACCGCGCTAAAACCGAGAGGCATACCAGTCGGGAATTGTGCGGCAATAGCCATTTCGCGTGGGACAACATGCAAAAATAGGCTGTTTTTGCGTATCGTCCCACGCTCCTCAAAACGCACCATGTGGCCGTGGCGGTGAAATGGCGTCATTGCAACGTTTTTCTAACAAGCACAATGGGACAACACACATGTATAACGTTTGACATGCATGTTGTCCCAAATTCAGTGGGACAACATGCAAAAAACAGCGATTATTTTATGTTGTCCCACACCATCACACATCGGCAGCTACGGTCGACAGTGAATTTTCGCTATCATACGCTGCCGGCTGATTCCCCCATCGAGGCTCAGCAAGCGAGCGCTGCGACCGCGCGAAGAGCCACGACTACCTCATCGCCGACGGCGAGCCCAGCCGGCAACTCGCTGGCCGGCAACTGCACCGTGACCTTGAGCTGCTCGCCCTTGTTCCAGCGCTGGTATTCGCCGGAGGCGATCACCGTATCCACGCGCACCAAGGAGCCGAGGAAGTGGATGACCTCAACGCGCGCACGCTCACCCACGTGGGAGTCATGCTGTGCGGCCGCGGTCAGAGTCAGATTCTCCGGGCGCACCAGCACGGCCACGGAATCACCCTTGGCCGACCCTTCGAGCAGCGGCACACGCTGGCCGAAGACCACGGCCTCGTCGCCATTGGACGCTCCGGGCAGGCGGTTGGTCAAACCAATGAACGTGGCTACATACTCAGTGGCAGGGCGCTGGTAGAGATCCTGCGGAGCGGCGATCTGCTCGATCTTGCCCTTGTTCATCACGCCGATACGATCAGCCACGGCCAACGCTTCCTCCTGATCGTGGGTCACGAACACGGTGGTGGTGCCGGTGTTCAGCTGAATGCGGCGAATCTGATCACGCAGCTGCACACGAACCTTGGCGTCGAGGGCGGAAAGTGGCTCGTCAAGCAGCAGCACGCGCGGCTTGACTGCCAATGCACGAGCCAAGGCCACACGCTGCTGCTGGCCGCCGGACATCTGCTGTGTGTACTTCTTGGCCTGATCGGCAAGCCCCACAAGCTCAAGCTGCTCCATGGCAATCTTGCGACGCTCGGCCTTGCCCATGCCACGCACTTCAAGACCGAATTCCACGTTTTCGAGAGCGGTCATGTGAGGGAAGAGGGAGTAAGCCTGGAACACCATGGCCATCTCTCGCTTGTTGACCGGCACGCCGGTGACATCCTGGCCGCCGACCATGATGCGGCCGCCCTGAATATCCTCGAGGCCGGCAAGCGAGCGCAGCGCGGTGGACTTGCCGCAGCCTGAGCCGCCGAGCAGCACGACCATTTCGCCGGGCTTGATGTCCAGATTGAAATCGTCAAGCGCATGCACAGTAGAGCCGGGGTATATCTTGATGACGTTCTGCATCTGAATGGAGCCACCGCCGCGCTTGACGGTGTCCTTGAGCAGAGCCTTGGCGGCCTTGGTCACGTCCTTGCCGCGCACGCCCTCGAGGGTAGCGGTGGGATCGTTCTTGAACGCATCCTCGGCGGCAGTCTGCGCGGAAGTCGCGGGGGCGACGGACTGCACATCGGAGCCGGTGCCGACAGTCGGAGCCACATCGGCAACGGCCTCATGCGAAGCCTCATGGCCAAACATCGAACGGAAAGACATAATCATTTACCTTCTTTGGACTTGCGCATCGCATCAGAAATCAAGTCGAGCGCAACGAGCAGTACCACACCGAAGAGCAGAGCCAGCAGCGACATGGCGGTGGAGATTTGTGAATTGGACTGGCCGAGCTGGTAGAGCGCGACCTGCAGGTTCATGCGGCCGAGCAGCGAGGCGACGGTGTATTCGCCCAGCACCACGGCGATGGAGATGAAGGATGCCGACAGAATCGACTGCCACAGGTTCGGGATGATCACCTTGAAGAACACCTTGGTCCAGGAGGCGCCGAGCGAACGGGAGGCCTCGACCAGGGTCTTGACATCGATGGAGTTGAGCCCCACGGCGATGGCGCGGAACGCGAACGGCATGACGAGGATCACGTAGGCGAAGCACAGCCAGATCGGGTTGGTGCTCAGCACGTCGGCCGAAAGCCAGCGGTAGATCGGACCAAGGCCGACGACCAGCACGATGGCCGGGATGGTCAGTGGCAAAGTGGCCACCCATTCGATTGCGCGCTCCAGGGCTTTGGAGCGAATGTGCACGATGACCATGGTGGGCACCAGCAGCAACAGCATAATCACCACAGTGACCGCGCTCAGCGCCAGCGAAGTGCCAACGCCCTGCCACAGCACTGTCAGGTCGGCACCCAACGATTCGCCGTTGCCGGTGAAGATCGCAATCCAGGGAGCCGCCGACCAACGGCCGGAGAGCGGATGACGCAGGGTGAAGATGAGCATGGCCAGCAACGGCACGAACAGGAACGCCAGCGTGACGAACAAAATCACGAATTTGATGACGCTTTGCTTGGCTCGGCGTGCGGCGCGCAGCTGCGGGGGCTTGGGGAACGTTACGGTGGACGCGACGACAGCACCGGCGATGCCGTCAGCATCGAACGCGCGAGTATCTTCTGAATTCACTGCCAACGTCCGGCCCTCTTTTCCACAGCGTGGCTCAGCAGCATGACGATGGCCACGACGATGATCATTGCGAATGCCAGCACTTGGGCAAAGCCCTGCTGGTTAGGATCCATCTCATTGCGCATGGCACCCTGAATCATCAACGGCACCAGAATCGAGCGCTGCGAGAACAAGGCTGCGGCAGTGGCGTATGCGGAGAACGCGGAAGCGAACAGCAGCAGGAGCGCGGAGATGAAGCGGGGAGCCAGAATCGGACAGGCCACGCGAGTCCAGTACTGGAACGTATTGCCGCCCAATGATTCGCAGGCCTCACGCCACTGCGGGCGAATCGAATCGACTGCGGGCAGGAAGATGATAATCATCAGCGGAATCTGGAAGTAGCAGTAGATGGTGATCAGACCGGGCAGCGAGCTCAGCCAGTTCGGGTTCACCGTGTAGCCGGTCAGAGTCTTGATAAGCATGGTGCCGATGCCGTTAATGCCGATGGTGGCGATGAACGCGAACGCAAGCATCACACCGCCAAACTGGGCGAGCACCGAGGAGATGGCGGAGATCATGCGACGCAGCAGACCGTTCGGTTTGGCGCCGATGACCAGCGCGTAGGAGGCGAGCGCACCCACCACCGCACCGATCACGGAAGATGCCACGGACACCAGAATCGAGGTGCCGAATGCCGCGACGGTGTTGGCTTCGAACATCTTATTGAAATTCGAGAGCGTGAAACCGCCGCTGCGATTCTGGAAAGCACCCACCACCACAATCACGGTGGGAGCCAGCAGGAAGCAGGCGGTATAGGCAAAGAACGGGAGCGTGGAGGCAAGCGTGCCCAGCTCCTGACGATGCTTCGCCAGCACGGACGAGGCGGCGGAGGGAGTAGCGGACGGACCCGCGGCCTTGGCGGCAGCAGGTCCGTTCTGTGCGATTGCGGCAGTCATGCGAGGTGACCTCAGTTGCCGATCGTCTTGTCCCAGTTGTTCTGGAGCCACTCGGTGATGCGGGTGGAGTCATCGTTGGTGTAGGAGACCGGGTCGCCTTCGATGGTGATGGCGTCCTTCAGGGTGTCCTGATCAACGGTGCCGTCTTCCTTCATGGAGTCAAGCAGCACCGGGTTGGCGCCGCCCTTGAACCACAGGTTCTGGGCATCGGCGGTGTACAGGTACTCCTCCCACAGGCGGGCGGCGGCCGGGTGCGGCGCGTCCTTGTTGATGGCCTGGTTGTAGTAGCTCACGACCTGGGCCTTCGGGAAGGTCTTGTACTTCCAGTTCACGCCCTTATCCTTGAGCTCCTTCTTGTAGGAAGCCTGGTTGTAGGTCCAGTCGAACACCACACCGGTCTGGCCGGAGTCGATGGTGCCGTTGGTCACGTCCACGGTGGTCAGGTTGCCGGCTTCCTGCAGCTTCTTGAAGAAGTCAAGACCAGGCTGCAGGTTATTGATGTCGCCGCCTGCGAGCTGGTTGACCATCAGGTAGCCGTTGAAGGCGGCACCGGCTTCGGCGGGCTTGCCGTTCAAGGACACCGTGCCGGCGAACTTGGAATCGAGCAAATCGTCCAGAGAGTTGATTTCACCGTACTTATCGGCATTCCAGCCCACGGACATGATGCCAGTGTAGTCGGCGTAGTAGGCGCCGTCGGCATCCTTGGCGGTGTCCGGAATCTTGTCCCAGGCCTGCACCTTGTACGGAGCGAAGCTATCGGTGGAAGTGGCGGCGATGGCCTGGCCGACATCGAACACGTCGGGGGCGGCGTCGGTGCCCTTGTTGGTCTTGGCGGCGTCAAGCTCTTCCTTGGAGGAAGCGTTCGGGTTGAGCTCGGTGACCTTGATCTCCGGGTACTTCTTCTTGAAGCCTTCGATGACCTCGCCGTAGTTGGACCAGTCGTGCGGCAGCGCGATGACGTTCAGCGCACCCTCTTCCTTGGCGGCCTTTTCGAGGTCTTCCATAGTACCGAAGTCGGCGAGGGAAGTGGCCTTGGCGGACTTCCCGTTCACGGTGATGGCCTTGCCGGCGCTTTCGCCGGCGCCATCGGAGGAGGCGCTGCTGGAGCCGCAGGCGGCCATGGAGAATGCAAGCACGGCGGCAAGGGAGCCGGCCGCGATCTTACTCAGGTTGTTCATAATGTTCCTTTTCTCAACATCATCCAGACGGAAAAGTCTGGGGGAACCGGGCTCGTTGCGCGGCATGCGCGCAGCCCGTAATCCCAAGAAAAGAAACTATGCGTCCAATCTGTCCGGACACTGGCGTGAAAGTGAATTGCATTCGCCATTTGCCATACGTTGGCTGAACTCAGGAAAACTCTGCATGAACTGTTGACGCTCGACGGCCATACGTCAAAAAAAATGGCTTCCCAAGGAGGGAAGCCACGCAGTCGCTGTTGCGAGATTACTTCAACACGCCTTCGATCAGACGGGTGATGAGTTCGGTGTATCCCACACCCGTGGCGTCCCACGCCTTGGGATACATGGAAATCGGCGTGAAGCCAGGCATGGTGTTGATCTCGTTGACCATCACGGTGCCGTCCGGAGTCACGAAGGTATCCACGCGGCTCAGACCCGCTCCATCTACGGCCTTGAACGCACGGCGAGCCACGTCGCGTACATCCTCAAGCACGCTGACGGGCAGGTTGGCCGGCACTTCCACATGGCTGGCGGAAGCATCCATGTACTTGGAATCGAAATCATAGAACTGGTCGTCATTCTGGTGGTCAAGCACGATTTCGCCGGGCCAGCTGGCCTCGGGCTCATCGCCCGCCTTCGGGCACAGCACGGCGCATTCGATCTCGCGGCCATCGATGCCCTGCTCGATGAGCACCTTCCAGTCATGCTCACCGGCCGTGGCGATGGCAGCGGCCACACGGTCCTGCTGGGTTTCCAGATCCTCGGCTTTATCCACCTTGGTGACGCCAAAGCTGGATCCAGCACGGGAAGGCTTGACGAACAGCGGATAAGCCAGTCCGGCTGCCTCGATTTGGGCGACCACATCGGCTGCGGTGAACGCGCGCGCATCCACCATAATGCCGGGAGCCGTCGGAATACCGGCAGCATTGAGCACCACTTTGGTGTAGTGCTTATCCATGCAGGCGGCAGAGGCGAACACGCCACAGCCCACATACGGCACACCCATCATCTCGAGAAGACCCTGCACCGTGCCGTCCTCGCCGTAAGGGCCATGCAGCACAGGCAGCACCGCATCGACATGCCCCAGCGAGGTCAGCACGTGATGCATCTCAGAATCGGACAAGCTCACAAAGCTGGTGCCAAAACCGGAGTCGGCATTGCTGAGATGATCCGGCTCACCGGCAAAGAAACCGTCCTTGCCTCGCGAGGGGTCGAGAATCACCGGACGGGATTCCGGCGTGATCTTCACGGTCGGCAGCTCGTCGCCGTCCAGATTCCAGCCGCGCGGATCCTCACCGTCGATAATCCACTTGCCGTCCTTGGTGATGCCCACCGGAATCGGCTCGAAACGTTCGGTATCCATAGCCGCCAGCACGCCGGCCGTGGAGATGCAGGAAATCGAATGTTCATCCGCACGCCCACCATAGAGCACCACAATACGTTTCTTGGCCATAACCATCCTTTGACTGCTGAACGAAACTTCTAATCTGCTATGAGTCTACTCGACAGTGATTTCACGCCCGAAAAGCCCGGCAAGCATTTCCGCACAGGAAATGCCCTCATTGAGCACACGGCTCATCTGATAGGCCAACGGAGTGGGCACGTCAAGCTGATTGCCCAAAGCCACCACCGCATCCGTGGTAGGCACACCCTCCGCCACGCCATTGCTGACCTTAGTGGCTTCTTCCACGCTCAGCCCCTTGCCGAGGTTGGAGCCAAACGTGTAGTTGCGGGAAAGCGGCGAGCCACAGGTGGCGATGAGATCGCCCACACCCGCCAGCCCAAAGAAGGTCTTGGGATCGGCGCCTGCCGCAGCACCCAGAGCAGTGAGCTCGGCAAGTCCGCGGGTCTCGATCATGGCGGCGGTGTTCTCACCGTAACCGGCACCACGAGCCATACCCACGGCGAGCGCGGTCACGTTCTTCAGGCTGCCGCACATTTCCAGACCAATGACATCAGTGGTCACGAACGCCTTGAAGTATTCGGTGGTGCAGGCCTCGGCCACGATGGTGGCGTTGTCGATGTTCTCGCAGGCCACCACGGTGGCTGCGGGATGACGATCGGCGATTTCCTTGGACAGGTTCGGGCCGGAGATGGCGGCAAAGCGGTCAGCCGGCAAATCAAGGGTCTCACGAACCACTTCATCCATGCGCTTGTTGGTGTTACGCTCGATGCCCTTCATCAGGCTGACCACGATGGCATGCTCGGGAATCAATCCCCTGAACTCAACGAGTGCCACACGGGCGAACTGGGCGGCGATGGCCACGACCACAATATCGGCATCCTTGACGGCTTCGGCGCGATTGCCAGTGGCGGTGATGGCATCCGGCAGCTTCTTGACAGACGGCAGGCGAACACCATTGCGCCGATTGTCCCGGATATCCTCGACGATTTCCGGTTCACGGGCCCACATGGTCACGTCATTGCCGGCATCCGCCAGCACCTGGCCGAAAGCAGTACCCCATGCTCCTGCACCGAGAACCGTTATTTTCCTACCCATATCAAATTCCTACCTTCGCTTGTCGCATGGAGTGCTGTTTTTCTACCTCACGGCTATCGTCGTTCGGCGTCGCCTACCGACAGCCCACCGGGCTGTCGCCTTTACGGCTCCGTCCATACTCCTGCACCGAGAACCGTTATTTTCCTACCCATATCAAATTCCTATTTTCGCTGCGCGCAACTGCGCGTTATGCTACTCCACCGCCGGGAACTGGCCACCAGCCTCGGGCCACGGCTTACGGCTCATGGAACGGTAATCCCAATAGCCTTCTGCCGGGAATCGCTCGCCGCGAATCTCCTCCAACACCGTGTTCATGCGCTTGAATACACGCCACATCAATTCGTCCACGGCCTCGGCGGGCGGTTCATCGCCCCAGGAATCCATGTCAACAAGCAGATCGGAATAATCGAGCGCCTCGTCGTAGCACATCACCACATTCTTGCGAGGCCACGGCCACCAGTGGTTGATGGAAGCCGCGCCCCACGTCACTGCAGGGTAGAGCGGCACTTGATGGCCAAGTCTGCGGGAGGCTTCAAGCGCAATGTATCCTACACCCTCCTTGATGCTCATCACCCATTTCTTCGGGTCGCGGGTCACCGTGCCTTCCGGCCAAACGGTGAGGGGGCGGCCGGAAGTAAGAATATCGATTGAGGTCTCCTCGATCTGCTTGGCCTTGCCGGAGCGACGCTGCACCGGCTGCATGCCGACCAATTGGAACCATTTGCCGATCAGCGGCCACTTGGCCATCTCGGCCTTGGCCATGTAACGCGGGCGACGGCCCATGTGGAACAGGCTCATCATCGGCACGAACACATCGAACATGGTGATGTGGCTGGCCGCGGTAATGAACGGGCCGGTTTCCGGCACATGGTCAAGACCCCATGCCTTGGTCTTGCAACTAGCGCGGAATACCACGGAAACACCGGCCAGCAGTCGCTTGGTGGCCTTGGGGTTCTGGGCGTTGATCTCCGGCTGGTTCGGCGTACGCGGACCAGTCGGATAGTAATTGGTGGGGTCCACAAGTGTATGACTGCCTGCCAGACGCTTGACCTGTTCGTCGCTCAGCGGGCTCACAGCCGAACGCGGCGACGGTTTTCCTTTGGATGCCATGGTCACTATTGTGGCACGAACCGACGCCCAAACCATGCATTACCAGCCCCGCTGGTGGATGCCGTCAGCACATCTGACTGGGGGTGGTCTCAGCTCACGGCCAAAACCACCCCCTCCGTCCGACTATTGCCGGGCAGCCCCCGCCAGCGGGGGCAAATACGTCACTCCACGGCGATGGCGTCGATCTCCACCAGTGCACCCTTGGGAATCATGTTGTTGCCAAAGGCCACACGTGCGGGCTTCACGGAACCGATGAACACCTCGGCGTAGCGAGCGTCCACTTCCTTGAAATCCTCAACGTTCTTCAGGTAAATGGTGGCACGACACACATGCTCAATGCCAGTACCGGCGGTGTCGAGAATATGCTTGATGTTCTTCAGCGCCTGCGCGGCCTGCTCGCCCGCGGTATCCCCTGCCAGCTCACCGGTGGTCGGATCAATACCCAGCTGACCGGACACGAACACGAAACCATTGGCCTTCACCGCCTGGCTGTACGCGCCCAGCGCGGCCGGGGCCTCCGAAGTAGCTACGGCTTCCATCTTCTCGCTCATTATGTGCTCCTCTTGTTGGATTAGCGAACCCGATTACGTAGCAGTTTACCGAGCGCAGGCACGCTTACGGATGCCACTGCCCGCCATGCGGCCATATTCTGCCTCACCGCCCGGGCGATATGCAGCAGAGCGCTTCCGGCATGCTTCGCCACATATGCCAGAACGGCTGTTCCTTGCGGCGCACACGCAGGCCCGCCGTAACCGCGAATCCCGTCACCAGAGACAGCGCCAGTACCATAGCGAGCAAGTGAACCGACCAATGCCGCTGCGACCCGTTCCAGATCATCGCACACCTCCTCATGGGGTGAGCTCCACGACCTCAATCCACTTCATTATGCGCTCTTAAAACCCAACACAACAGCATTCCATGGGGTATTCATGGATGACCTCAGGGAAAACTCAGGGAACCCTGAGCGAGCATGAAAAAGGGCTTTCGACATATGCCGAAAGCCCCACCGGTGGGCTTGATGGGGATCGAACCCACGACCTTCTGTTCCGGAGACAGACGCTCTATCCACTGAGCTACAAACCCGAGCAACTTCTTTACTGTACACCAACCATCACCCGCGCCAAGCCACTATCATCGAACAGCGCAGCCCAGCCGGCATCATGACCATATTGTGAGGCCAATCACCGGCAAAACCTAAGGAAACGCCGCAAACGGCTCTACAATGGGGTTATGTCGGAACCTACAGATGACTTCGAATACGAACGCCGCTTCTTCTGCCGCGAGCTGCCAGACGAATACAACGACGGCGACATCCCGACCCTCATCATCCAGAGCTACTACGTGCATGCCGACAACTATGCGCTGCGCGTCAGGTTGGTCTCACACAAGGTGAGCGTCAATATGACCCCTGACATCGAACCGATTGCCGTGCTGGATGAGCACCGCGAGCAGTTCTCGGAGGCCTTCGTTACCGTTAAGGGACCGTCCGTGGGCGGCACCCGATATGAAGTGGAGCGTGAGATTGACGCCCGCATTGCCGCGGAACTCATCAAGCGCGGCGGCGAAGTGGTTATCAAGAACCGCTATTCCGTATGGATTGCGGAGGACGGCTGGAGTGTGGATGTGTTTGGCGGGCTCAATGCGCCTCTTATCGTGGCCGAGGCCGAACGATCGGGACCGGTAACCAATCTGACGATTCCGAAGTTCTGCGTTACCGAAATCACCGATCAGGCGCGATTCAACAATGACGGACTGGCTGCCAAGCCGTTCAGCACATGGGCCGACGACTTTGAAGAGGAGCTGGCTTTGGACGGGCCACGATTCCAGCAGTATTTCGGGAAAAACCGGATGGCGTAACAGCCAGCTCAGCCGCAATTAAGGACGGGCTTTGCCCCGCAGCTTTCTGGCTCGACTATCGTCTCGCCCTCGCCTGCAAACAGCCCACCGGGCTGTTTGCTTCACGGCTTGGCCTCACCCGAGGGAAGCCAAGGAAAATCAGTACATCAGGGTTGCGAGACGGCGACGGGCACGAGCTAGGCGCGGGTCGGTCGGCTCGGGGATGGTGAAGTACTCGAGCAGGCGCTGACGCACCGCTTCGAGATCGCCCTTATGGCCTGCGGCCAAGAAGTCAAGCAGACGGTCAAAAGCATCCTGGATCTGGCCGCCAATCATATCGATATCAGCCACGGCCAGTTGCGCTTCCACATCGTCGGGCGCAGCGGCTGCGGCGGCACGCACCTCGCGCACATCCGCGGAACCGGAACGGGCCAGCAAAAGCGCCTTGGCATGTTCGCGGGCGGCCAGTGCATCAGACGGATCGGATTCCATAACACGTGCATATTCAGCGGCGGCACCGGCGTAGTCGCCTTCCTCGGCTAAGCGATGAGCCTCAGCGTGCTCGGGAGGCACTTGCTCCGTATCAGCACCAGTCGCACCGGTACTCGCGGCAGCATCGGAATCAGGATCGCCGGAATACGGCGCAGTGCCGTTGACGCCGGACTGGGCAGCGGCCTGAATAATCTTGGGAATCACTTCGTCGGTGAGCTGCTTCAGCTCATCATCACCCGGCAGACCCTGTAGCAACGGCATCGGGCGACCGGAAATCAGCGCAAACAAGGCCGGCGCACCTTGCACTTGCAGTGCCTGTGCGATCGAAGGATTAGTCGCGATGTCAATGCGGGAGAGCTGAATCTGGCCATTGAGACCATTCACCGCATCGCCCAGCGCGCGAGCCATCGAGAAAAGACGGTCGTCAGTGGGCACCCACAGCAACAGCAGAATCGGGAACGTGGCGGAGGTCTGCACCATCGCCTGGAAGGTGTTCTCGGTGGTGTCGATCACATAGCCACCAGCTGCCGGTGCGCCGCCAGCCTGTCCTGGCTCAGCCTTGACCTGATGCTTCAGCGCTTCCAAATCGACAGCACCCGCCAACGATACTCCTGGATTGAACTGCTGCTGATCAGCCATATATGCCTCCACATGTACGCGCACGATTCGCACGCCCGACAATCAAACAATGCTGGAATCGATTGTAGTGCCGATTCCCGCCGCGTAGCCATTCTTCCACTACGCGGTGAAATTCCCACCACGTAGTGAATCACCACCACGTGGTTACCCAAAACAGCGTTATTCTGCGAAAGACAAAATTCGTCTGACATCGCGGTGGGGAAATTACTACGTGGTGGGAACTTACAGCGCCTCGACCTTGACCGGAGTGCGGTCGGCACCCACGGCGGTGATCTGTTGACCGGAGTTGGCCGAAGGAATGTACAACGCCACCACGTTCACGTATGTGACCTTCATGGTGCTGGTGTACTTGTCGCTGTTGAACAGGATCTTCTCATCATCGGAGGCGGGCTGGGATTCGCGTCCGTCACCGGCCTGACGAGTCCACACGGAATCGACACGACCCACGACCAAATCGCCACCATCAGCCGTGCGCATCACCCACATCTGGTCGGGCACGGCAGTGAAGGTCTGCTCCTGCGTGCCGTTGTTGCGGGCGATGCCTTCCTGCACGGTGTTGGTCAGTTCGGCGATCTTCTGGCGCAGCTGGTCATCCGCGAATTGCGAGGCGAACTTGCTATTCGCACCGTTCTGCAGCACATCGGCATACTGGGTCAACGCATCGGCAGGCGTGGCCACCAGATTCTCATCCTTATCGGTACCCATTCTCGAACCGATGGTCGGCACCTCGAACTTCGGCAGCTGCGCTCCCTCAAACAGACGCGCCATGGCCATCAGCTTGTAATTCTGACGGGCTGATTCCTGATTCAGCACCAATAAACGCTTGGACTGCTGGTCTTCGGTAGTAGTGGTGATGGTGAATACCGAGCGCGGCCAGCCGTCATCCGTGGGAATCACCACCTGGGCGATGTCCTTAGGAATGGTCGCATACTTGGACATCGAGCCGCTTTTCTGGGCAATGGTGGCCTGGCTAGTGCGAATCTCCAGCTGAGGCCCGCCCATCACGGACTGATAGCTGTCCGCGGATCGAGCCGCATCGGCCTGATCGATCGTTTCCAAAATCTTGGTACGGATCTTCTTCTCCTGCGCCTCGGTCAAATCCGGCTGAGCCTTGGTGGATGAGTCAGCGGCCGGGGTGGGCAGCTGACCTTCGCAAGCGGCCAACGGCATAATCAGCGCGGCAACGGAGAGAGCGGCGACGCACAGCTTGTTCCAACGCATGCTCATCAGTTCTCCTCCTGGTTGTCCACATCATCGGCCGCGGAGCTATCCGAGGCCTCACTGTCATTGACTTCCTGAGCCAAACGGGAGAAGTATGCCTGCAACTCATCAGGAGAAATCACTGATGTCGACTCGGTATCCGGCATCGTCTCGGTCTCCCCCGCTTCGCCGGACTGCTGATCGGCGACCAAATTGCGGGACGCGGGATCGATAATCGTGGGAGATTCGGCCGACTCGGCGGGCACGGTCTTCTTGGAACCGCGACGGTGTGCGGCATGGCGGCGACGCTTACGGCCGGTCGGCGGCACTTCAGCCGGAATCGAGCCGTTGCCAATAATTCCCTGTTCAACCTGTTCCGCGAATGACGGCCCCGTTGACGCAGTGGCCTTGCCCTCCACAATGCGCTTACGGCGCTTATGCGGAGGCATGGCGAACACGGACGCACACAACACCGCGATTACCGCCAGCAGACCGCCGGACAGGTAGAACGGCATGGCGAAATCGGGAACTTCAGAGCGCACCCAGTGCATGCTGATAGTGGCGGACGCCTTATGTGAGCCGAGATCCATGATGGCCACGGTCGAAGCGGCGGGATCTTTGCTATCAAAGGTCACCGAACCATTGCCGCACTTCACGGAAGTCCACATATCGGAGTCTTTGAATGCCACCTCGTTGGCGTCATCCGACGAGCCCGATTGGTTCTTGGTGGGCTCACCCTTCTGAACGCCGAGCTCGGTCCAAGAAGTCAAACCGCTGATGCGCTGATAGGACTTCTCGCTTGCTACCCAACCGGCTGCATCCTTGGTGGAGGCCAAGGCTACGCATGTCTCATCCTTGGACGAGGAGGACTTCACGGTCATCGTCGTGTTCTTATCCAACAAGGTGAGCACGCCGGGATCGGTAACCACATAGCGAGAACCGGTCACGTTGGCAGATGCGGTGATCTCGCTGGAAGGCTTCCATATCGTGGCGTTCAGCACTCCGAGCACAATCGCCGCCACAGCTAGCAAACCGAAAATAGGCGTTACCACGCCGCGCATGATCATGGCATGACGAGTCGGGCGCTCGGACTTTCGCGTCTCGGCGTCTTCCGTGCTCTCGGTGCTCTCAGCATCGACACCTTCGGCACTCTCAGTATCAGTACCATCGGCGGCATCAGCAACGTCATTGGCATCGCTGACATCGGTCGAGTCGGTCACGTCACTGACTACGTCAGACTCCGTGGCCTCCTGATCTGGGCCCATTGCTTGTTCTTCAACACTCATAACGGCACTATTCTACAATCTTCACCTGTCTATTACCTAGAAAGGCTGAAAATCAGGGTTTACCGGTAGTGTGGTGTGCCATGCGTACTTTGTCTACCCTGACCAAAACCATAGCCGTTGCCTGCTCGCTGATCATGTGCATCTCGCTGGCCGGCTGCTCGAACTCGTCCGATTCCAAGAGCGACTCCTCGAAGTCGTCCTCTTCCAAGACGGCGAATCAGATTGCCGGCGTAACCGCCAAGGGCAAGCTGGGCGAGAAGCCGACCATCTCCTTCAAAGCCCCGATGACCGTGTCCGACGGCTCCTACGTGGTGCTGCAGAAGGGTGACGGCGACACAATCGAAGAAGGTGACCGCGTCTGCGCCCAGGGTATCGCCCTGAATGTCAAGGACGGCACCGAGCTGATGGATACGTGGACCAAAAATACGCCGGATTGCTCGCTCCTGGTCGATTCCTCCACCCTGTCTTCGACCTATTACGACCAGATCAAGGGCGCCAAGCTCAACACCACTATCGGTTTCGGTGTGAACGCCGAGGATTCTTCCGGCTACTCCTACATTCTGGCGATGACGTTCGTTTCCAAGTCCAAGGATCTGAAGAAGGCCACCGGCGAAGAGGTCAAGGACGTGCCGTCCAATCTGCCGAAGGTGACGCGTGCCAAGAACGGCAAGCCGTCGATCGACATGAACGGCCAAGGTGCGGTCGATTCGCTGGTATCGCAGACACTGGTCAAGGGCACCGGCAAGGAAGTGACCGACAAAAACACTGTGGTGGTCAAGTACACCGGTTGGCTGACCGATGGCACCCAGTTCGACTCCTCTTGGGATAAGAACACCACACTTGAGGCTGACATGTATTCCGGCGGCCAGCACGGTGTGATCGAAGGCTGGCAGAAGGGTCTGATTGGTCAGACCGTCGGCTCCCAGGTGCTGCTGGTGGTTCCGCCGGATCAGGCTTACGGCGACAAGAAGCAAGGCTCGATTCCCGCGAACTCCACGCTGGTGTTCGTAGTGGATATTCTCGCCGCGTATTAAACACTCAGCAAATAGCGTTGCCCCCGCTGGCGGGGGCTGTCAGCAAAAGCTGACTGGGGGTGGTTTACAATTGGGGACCATCCCCAGTCGACTCACGGCGACAGCCCCCGCCAGCGGGGGCAACTTTGCATTCAGAACAGCCTGAGGCTATCGTCCTCCGTGCCTTTCATATCGTCGTAGTCGAGGATGAGGCAGGTGAAGCCGCGATCCTTGGCCAGCACCTGGGCCTGCGGCGTAATGGTCTGTGCGGCGAAGATGCCGTGCACCGGGGCCAATAGCGGGTCACGATTCAGCAGCTCGCAATAGCGGGTCAACTGTTCGACGCCGTCGATGCCGCCATGACGCTTGATTTCCACAGCCACATGCTCGCCCTCGGCGTTGATGGCCATGATGTCCACTGGACCGATGGCTGTCGGATATTCACGGCGTACCAACTTAGCGCCCTTGCCGATACGTTCGATCTGCTCGGCCAAGTATCGCTGCAGATGGTCTTCCACACCGTCCTTGATGAGGCCAGGATCTTCGCCCAAGTCATACGTCTCATCGGAATAGATGTGCTGCAACGTCACTTCCAGAATGTCCGAACCCTTATCGGCGCTCACACGCAGCACTTTTTCCGGCACCGGCGTATCCACATCATCATCAGCACCATCGGGCGTGATGTCCTTCAACGTGCAAGGTGCGGTCATCCAGTTGAGCGGTTTATAGGAGCCCAGCTCAGAGAAAATCAACAGACTGGAATCGGCCTTAATGAGCAACACACGCTTGGCCAAAGGCAACGAGGCATTGAGACGGCCGGAGTACTCCGCAGAACAGTCGGCAACAATAATTCGCATAGGCCACCACTGTAGCGCAACACATAGCAAAAGGGGCTCTCTGGAAACCAGAGAGCCCCTTTACAGGGTCACAGCGAAGTGAATGTCACTCAGCAGTGCCGGAGTACTGGACGTCGTGGCCGCGCTCGACCGCCACAGTGAGTTTGTTCGAGTCGAAGGAGATGAATCCGTCGGTCACCTCGAACATGTGGCGATCGCCATCGGGCTCAACCACGGTGAGCGTACCCTGCTTGATCACCGTGAGCACAGGCTCATGGTCGGGCAGGATGCCCATGCCGCCTTCGGAGGCGGGAATGGTCACGCTCGCCGCGTCGCCATGCCACACGGGGTGGTCGGCAGCGACGATGTTGACCTTCATCGTGGTTTTTTCCGCGGCCATCACGCACCCAGTTCCTTCTGCATGTTGTGCCACTTCTCTTCGAGGTCGTCGATGCCACCGATGCCGGAGAATGCCTGCTCCGGAACATCGTCGTACACGCCGTCGCAAATGCGGGTGAAGGCCTCGATGGTCTCGTCGGCCGGCACGTAGGAGCCGGGACGACCGGTGAACTTCTCAGCCACGTAGAAGTTCTGGCCGAGGAACTGCTCGATCTTACGAGCACGGTTCACGGTGGTCTTGTCCTCTTCGCCGAGCTCGTCGATACCGATCAAGGCGATGATGTCCTGCAGCTCCTTGTTACGCTGCAGAATCGCCTTGACGCGGTTGGCACAGTCGTAGTGAGCCTGGCCCACATAACGCGGATCGAGGATTCGCGAAGTGGAGCTCAGCGGGTCCACAGCCGGGTAGATACCCTTGGAGGCAATGTCACGAGAAAGCTCGGTGGTTGCATCCAAATGGGCGAAGGTCGTGGCCGGAGCCGGGTCGGTGTAATCATCGGCAGGCACGTAGATGGCCTGCAGCGAGGTGATCGAGTGACCACGGGTCGAGGTGATGCGCTCCTGCAGGGAGCCCATCTCATCGGCCAGGTTCGGCTGGTAACCCACGGCGGAAGGCATACGACCCAGCAGGGTCGACACCTCAGAACCGGCCTGGGTGAAACGGAAGATGTTGTCGATGAACAGCAGCACGTCCTGGTTCTGCACGTCACGGAAGTACTCAGCCATGGTCAGTGCGGTCAGCGGCACGCGCAGACGGGTACCCGGCTGCTCATCCATCTGGCCGAAGACCAGTGCGGTCTTCTCGAGCACGCCGGCCTCGCCCATCTCGCCGATCAAATCGTTACCCTCACGGGTACGCTCACCAACGCCGGCAAACACGGACACACCGCCGTGGTTCTGGGCCACGCGCTGAATCATTTCCTGAATCAGCACGGTCTTGCCCACACCTGCACCGCCGAACAGACCGATCTTGCCGCCCTGCACGTACGGGGTCAGCAGGTCGATGACCTTGATGCCCGTCTCGAACATCTGGGTCTTGGACTCCAGCTGATCGAAGGCCGGCGGGTTGCGGTGGATAGGCCAGCGCTCGGTGACGGTGATGGTCTCATCCGGCTTCTTGTTGAGGATGTTGCCGGACACGTCGAAGACGTGGCCCTTGGTCACATCGCCGACCGGCACGGAAATCGGGGCTCCGGTGTCGGAGACCAAAGTGCCACGGACCAGGCCGTCGGTAGGCTTCAGAGCAACGCAACGAACCGTGGAATCACCGAGGTGCTGTTCGACCTCAAGGGTGATTTCAGTGACCTTTGCCTCGCCCTCTTCCTTGGCGCCGGTGTTGACGATCTTTACTTTCAGGGCGTTGTAGATGTCGGGCAGATGACCCACCGGGAATTCAACGTCGATAACCGAGCCCTGGACGCGGGTGACGCGACCGTCGGTAGGCTCGGCCGCTGTGGTCTGGTTGTCAGCCATATGCGTTCCTACTCTTCCTCTTTGTTCAGCGCGTCGGCGCTGCCGATGATTTCGGTAAGTTCCTGGGTAATCGAGGCCTGACGCGAGGCGTTGAGCTTGCGGGTAAGGTCATCGATCAGGTTATGAGCGTTGTCGGTAGCCGTGTGCATGGCGTTCTGCCTGCTTGCGGTCTCCGATGCGGCAGCTGTCAGCAGGCATTCGTGGATACGGGACTGGATGTACTTCGGCAAAATGGCATCCAACACTTCCTCGATGCTCGGCTCGAAGGTGTACAGCGGAGCCACGTCCGCCACAGCCGGAGCCTCTTCATCAGGAGCGGGGACCTTGGCCTCGTTCTCCACGATCTCGACGGGCAGCATGCGCAGCACGCGCACCTTCTGCACCACCATGTTGATGAACTCGGTGTAGACGATGTAGAGTTCGGAAACTCCACCCTGCTCCGCCGGCTTCATGTAGGCATCCATCAACGTGCTGGAGATGGTTTCAGCAATTTCCACGCCGGGCTGGTCGGTGTCGCCTTCCCATGTGGCCGCGATGTCACGGTTGCGGTACTTGTAGTACGTCGAACCGCGACGTCCGTACACGAACAGCTCCGGCTGCTTGCCGGCCGCATCAAGGCGGGCGAGCAGCGATTCCGTTTCACGGATAATCGAAGAGGTGTACGGGCCGGCCATGCCACGATCCGAGGTGAGGGCGAGAACAGCCACGCGAGGGTTGTTCTCGTCCTTCACCGCAATTGGATGCGTGATATGGGTGTGTGCCACCAACGCTTGCACGGCATCGAAAATCGCATCAGTGTACGGCTTCGCGTTCAGGGCCACATCACGGGCCTTGGCGATGTGCGAAGACGCAATCATCTCCTGAGCGTTGAAAATCTTGGCCAACGACTCAGTGGAGTGGATGCGTGATTTCAATGCGAGTTGCGAGCCCATGGCTTACTTCTCTCCCGCCACGATCTTTTCCTGATCGACCGGCGCTGCCTTGGCAACGTCCGGCTTCTTCTCGACCAGCGGCTTGCCGTTGGAGGAAACGAAGGTCGAACGGAATTCGTCCACGGCCTTATCGAGGGCAGCCTCGGTATCGGCGGTGAAGTCCTCGGTCTCGCGGATGGTCTTCAGGATGTCGGTGTTGTGGTCGATGTAGTCCAGCAGTCCCTGCTCGAACGGAAGCACGTCGGACAGCTCGAGGTCATCGAGCTTGCCGTGGGTGCCGGTCCACACAGACACGACTTCCTGCTCCATGGAATACGGGTGGAACTGCGGCTGCTTCAACAGCTCGGTCAGGTGAGCACCACGGGTCAGCTGGGCCTTGGATGCCGCATCCAGATCGGAGGCGAACATGGCGAAGGATTCCAGCGAGCGGTACTGCGCCAAGGAGATCTTCAAGGTACCGGAGACCTTCTTCAGAGCCTTGGTCTGTGCGGCGCCACCGACTCGAGAGACCGAGATACCGACGTCCACGGCGGGGCGCTGGTTGGCGTTGAACAGATCGGACTGCAGGAAGATCTGGCCATCGGTAATGGAGATCACGTTGGTCGGGATGTAGGCGGACACATCGTTCGCCTTGGTCTCGACGATCGGCAGACCCGTCATCGAACCGCCGCCCAGGTCATCGGAGACCTTGGCGCAACGTTCGAGCAGACGAGAGTGCAGGTAGAACACATCGCCCGGGTAAGCCTCACGCCCCGGCGGACGACGCAGCAGCAGGGAAATCGAACGATAGGCCTCTGCCTGCTTGGACAGATCGTCGAAGACGATGAGCACGTGCTTGCCGTTGTACATCCAGTGCTGGCCGATGGCCGAGCCGGTGTACGGGGCAATGTACTTGAAGCCAGCGGAATCAGCTGCCGGGGAGGCCACGATGGTGGTGTACTCCATGGCGCCGGCGTCTTCCAGGCTCTGCTTCACCGAAGCGATGGTGGAGCCCTTCTGACCGATGGCCACGTAGATGCAGCGGACCTGCTTCTTCGGGTCGCCGGATTCCCAGTTGGCCTTCTGGTTGATGATGGTATCGATCGCGATGGCGGTCTTACCGGTCTGGCGGTCGCCGATGATGAGCTGGCGCTGGCCGCGACCGACCGGGGTCATTGCATCGATGGCCTTCAGACCAGTGGACAGCGGCTCGTCGACCGGGTGGCGGTGCATCACGTCGGGTGCCTGCGCCTCGAGGATACGGCGGCCTTCGATGCCCTGGATCTCGCCCAGGCCATCAATCGGGTTGCCCAGCGGATCCACGACGCGACCGAGGTAGCCGTCGCCGACAGGCACGGAGAGCACTTCGCCGGTACGGCGCACTTCCTGGCCTTCCTCGATTCCAGCGAAATCGCCGAGGATAACCACGCCGATCTCACGGGCGTCAAGGTTGAACGCCAGGCCGAGCGTGCCGTCTTCGAACGTCAGCAGCTCATTGGCCATGCAACCAGGCAATCCCGTCACGTGCGCAATGCCATCACCGGCCGTGGCGACATATCCCACCTCTTGGGTGGGGGTGTCGCTCGGCTTGTACGACGACACGAAGTCGTCGAGGGCCTTGCGAATCGAGGCGGGATCGATGGTCAGTTCTGCCATGATCACTCCTTCTATTGGTTATTGTTCAGTCAAGTCTTTTGCTTGTGTTGGGCGGATGGGCTCGGCTCTCAGACCGGGCTTGCTTCCGTCTGTACCCTGCGGTGCAGGTTCTGCAGCTGTGCGACCACGGTGTTGTCCGTGACTTCGTCGCCCACCTGAATGCGCATGCCGCCCAGTACGGTCGGATCGACCACCGAGTTGATGTGCACCTGACGTCCCACCTTGGCGGAGTAGACATCGATCAGTCGCTTGATCTGCTCTTCCTTCAGCGGGGCTGCGGTGGTCACGGTGATCATCGACTGGCCCATATGGCGGGAGAACTTTTTGATCAGCCACTGGATGGTTTCCAGATAGCGCCGGCGACGCAGGTTGCAGGTGGCGTGCTCGGCAAGCCTCATCGTGACCTTGTTCAGATTCTTATCTCCGAACAGCTCACGGAACAGCTTGACACGAACCTCGCTGGGGGCTTGGTCGTCGTAAAGCTTCGAGCGCACAACCGGCAAATTCAGCAAAGAGGAATGCAGTCGAGACAGCTCGATGGATACCTGCAACGTGGAGTCAGTGGCGTCGGCGTAGTACATCATGGCGTCCACACCGAAGTCCTCTACTGCATTGGCGATATCCCTGGCACGGCTCCAACGGCGGGAGACCAGATCAGTCATGATCTCTGTGGTCATCGGGTGCACCTGATCGCTGACCATCTCCTTGAACACGGCCACCTTATCGGCAGTCGGGCGGGATGGGTCGGTCAGTGCACGCTCCAGCTGAATGTTGTTGTCCAGCGCGCTGGTAATCGTGAACAGTTCGTTGCCGATCCGCCACGCGTCCTCACGGGTGTCGCGCAGTTTCGGGGCCAGCGAATCACGCGACTCGCGGTCTGCAATACGTGATGCCTCTCCTCGCATGGTCACCTCCCTTTCTGGTTACGGATGGTCACGGTCACTTCTTGACGGCCAGATCGTCGATCATCGAATCGATCATCGAGGACTGCACGTCGTTGTCTTCCAGCTTGGCGCCAAGGATCTTGCCGGCCAGAGCGGTGGCAAGCGCACCGACCTCGCCCTTGAGCGAGACGATGGCCTGCTGCTGCTGGGATTCGATCGAGCGCTGTGCGGATGCGGTGATTTGAGCCGCATCGGACTCGGCGCGGGAACGAGCGTCGGCGATGATGTGGGACGCTTCTGCGCGGGCGTCGTCGCGAATCTTGGCGGCGTCCACACGGGCAGTGCTCAGCTGGGCCTCATACTTGGCCTTGGCCTCGTCGGCGTCCTTCTTAGCCTGCTCCGCCTTGGCGATGTTGCCTTGAATCTTGGCGGCACGCTCGTCGAAGATCGCGTTGAACTTCGGCATGAAGAACTTGTAGAAGAACACCGCAACGATGACAAGAATGATCAGGGACCACACAATGTCATAGGTCTCGGGAATGAACAGATCAATTCCGCCTTCTGCGAGCGTCATTATGAAGTCCTCCTTTCACTGGTGGATTCGTTTTGCCTTCTGTATTCGACTGAGAAAACGTTCGATCAGTGGAACATCAGGGCGGTAACGAAGCCGATCAGTGCCAGCACCTCGACCAGAGCCAGGCCGATGAACATGATGGTCTGGATCTTGCCGGACATCTCAGGCTGACGAGCGGTGGATTCCATGGCCTTGCCGAAGAGGATGCCCAGACCAATGCCAGGGCCAAGAGTACCGATACCGTAACCGATGACGGACAGGTTGCCGGCGACCTCTGCGAGGGTGATGATATCCATTGTGTTTCCTTTCTAACGTACTTGGCGACGTTATAAATCTTATTTCGTTCGGTCCTGCCTATCTAGGCGAGGCCGGGTTCCGAAAGAGGGGGTTGAACCTCACTCCTCCGGGAAGCTTAGGTTGATGTACACGGTGGAAAGAATGGCGAAGACGTAAGCCTGCAGGAAGGCAACAAACGCCTCGAAGCACGTCATGGCGAAGCCACCGGCGAACCACAGCGCACCCACCGGGATGCCCTGCAGCTTGTTGGCCGCGTCAACCATCCAGTACTGCGCGAAGGCCAAGCAAGTGGCGACCATAAGGTGGCCAGACACCATGTTGGCGAACAGACGGATAGTCAGGGAAGCCGGGCGAATGATCAACAACTCAAGCAGGTTGATCGGGGCCAGCAGGAAATAGACCGGCCACGGCACACCAGGCGTGAACAGCTCGTGGCGCAGATAGTGACCGAGACCCTGCGAGCGGGCTGCGGTGACCCAGTACTGAATCAGGGTCCACAGAGCGAACACCAACGGCATGACCACCGTGGCAGTGGCAGCCATGTTCATACCAGGGATGATGCCGCACAGGTTGAAGACAAAGATCGTGAAGAAAATGGTGGTAATCATCGGCACGTAGCGCTTGCCACGAGCCTCACCCATCACGTCATAAACGACCTTGTCACGCACGAAGTCAAGACCGTACTCGACCACACCCTGCCAACGGCCGGGGATGAGCTTGGCATGTTTGGCGGTAATACCGAGCACCAGCAGCAATACGATGGTGGCCACGATGCGGATCAGGATAATACGGTTGATGGCAAACGGAGTGCCCTGGAACAGGATCTCCGGGGGTAGGAAGTCGTTGACTGAGGGCAGATGAGCGCCCTCGTTCGCCAACAGCAATCCTGCGCCGAACGAACCGACCATATTCACGCCTCCTGCTTCTTCAATGTCAGGTGTCAGTTTAAACCCACCGGGCGGGCGAATGTGACGGACTCGTTACTTTCGTCGTCTCGATGCGGAGTCTGCCGAGCGTGGACACGGAGTCAGCGCTGGGCATTCGACTCCGAATGACTGAAGAGTGATTATTTGCCTGTGTCTAGACAAAGTCAAGCCCACCTCGGCGCGTCTTTTCTCATCCCTACTGCCGTAAGGCTTTTCCCGGCACTTCGCGAGTGTTGTTTGCTATTAGTCGCATCTCGCCGATGTGTAGGATTATGTTCATTCAATCGTCCGTATCGTGAACAGATTACAGTCCACTGTGCGAACGATCAGCCCTCAATAACGCCGTAGCCGTCGTTGAGGAACGGCTTGAAATCATCCTCGCGCGGACCGCCAGGCTCATGGCGAATCGAACGATCAGTGCCGAGCTTCTTTTCGGCGCGCAGCCCCGGAACCTCGGTCAGGTCATACGGCGTGGTCTGGTACACCCAGTTCAACCAGTTGCGCCACAGCAGGTTCGCATGTGCCCGCCAGGCGAACAGCGGCTCCAGTTTCGGATCATCATGCGGGAAATAGTTCTGCGGGAACGGCACATTGGTCAGTCCCTTGGCCATATCGCGCTCATATTCTTCGGCAAGCGTGTATTTGCCGTATTCCCAGTGGCCGAGCGCAAACACCTCGGAGAAGTCGCGCGTGGCGATGAGCCCTGGCCCCGACTGCGGACCCCATGTCAGAATCTGCAGATTGCGGTTGGCACGCACCTCATCCTCATTCACGCCGGCCAGACGCGAGTGCGGCTGCAGTGCAATTTCGTCAAAACCGTTGGTCAGGAAGCAGTACTCATCCTGCAAATACTGGGGGAATACGCCGAAGATCTTTTCGGCGTAATCCACCTTATGGATGCCGTAACGCTCGTACAGCGCGCCCATGGCACCCCAGCACAGATACATGGTGGAGAACACGTGCGTGGACGCCCAGTCAAGAATCGTCTTGAACTCGTCCCAATAGTCCACGTCCTCGAACGGCATATGCTCCACGGGAGCACCGGTCACCACGAATCCGTCGTAGTAGTTGTCGCGGAAGGCGTCGAGATTCTCGTAGAACTTGACCAGATGGTCGGCGGAGACATGCGTGGCCTCATGCGTGGAGGTCTTCATGAAGTCGATCTCGACCTGCAACGGCGATTTGGAGATCAGACGCAGCAATTGCGTCTCGGTTTCGATCTTCTTGGGCATGAGGTTCAGAATCACCAGTCTGAGCGGGCGGACGCGCTGACGCTCCGCCTCGGGCTTCTCGAGCGCAAAGATGCGCTCCGAGTCGAGAATGTCTCTGGCCGGAAGGCCACTGGGGATCTTGATAGGCATGCCCTCTATTATGTCAATTTCTTGGATATCGCTCCCCGGCATTCCTATAACGGCCATTTATAGCGCGCTATTACTGTCTTTCTCGTTGGCCCCCTCTCCCGGAGAGGATTGCTGGAACCGATCGGCCGAGGAGAACATGCTCATAGCCATGATTCAGCACAACACGCCGAGTTGACTTCCTGAAATTTGCCCCTATTGTAGATAGAGCTGTCTAAAAGACAAGCCGACGCGGGGTGGAGCAGCTCGGTAGCTCGCTGGGCTCATAACCCAGAGGTCCATGGTTCAAATCCATGCCCCGCTACCATGTACAGAAGGTCGGAATCCTATTGGGTTCCGACCTTCTGCGTTATGCCGTCTCACCGCCTGCGGCGCTTGACTATGGCAAGCATCGTACAGCCAATGGAAAGGAACGCAACCGCCACTGCGCTTGGCATGACCATGCTGATTCCAGTATGAGGCAGCTGCTCCTCGGATTCCACCGACTCTTCCGGTTCTTCCGGCTCCCCCGGCTCAAACACACGCGTCCGCTCCCATGCATCGTCGTATCTACTCGCTGCCGGCATCACACGGTCATCGCCCGCAAATTCCCAGACGAACACATACCAGCCATGCTGATCGGCAACGATGTGCACCGGCTCGCCATGCGCGTCCAACGATCCCGCACCGAACTTGAACGTTCCGTTGCGCGCCGGAATCTCCCAAGATCCCACCAAGCGGTGATGCTCATCCTCAGCCGGCACTTCGGCGCCGGTCGGTTTATATGCCTCGTCATTGACGGCATCATCCGCATCGCCGGACCACCACACACTCACGGTGGCATGCGGGCGGTCAGCGCCGAATCCATACTCCTCATTGCCGGCGAACGACCCATGGTCGCTCGGGAAGCCGGACACGGTTATGGTGTCGCTCAATTCAGAACCCACATGAGCGGAATGCTCGGTCACCGTTGACTCGACCGCGACCTTGCGACGATTCACATTGCTTTCCGCAGCTTCAAGGAACGTGCTGGACCAGTCCCGAACAAGATACTGCTTGGCTTCATCGCTTTGCGAAGCACGACGGAACACCCACACCCACGTGCCGAAACTGCCCGTACCGGCTCCACCGCCATCGGCCTGATCCGCCTCACCTGCCAGATATGGCGTACTGCCACCAGGCTCGGTCATGGCTTGCACGCGCACAGTTTGTCCCGGACCGGTGAACGAAGTCTGGCCGTATGCCGATGGACGATACCCGGCTTGCTTGATCCTCGCCAGAAAACCATCGGCGCTTTCCTGCGAGCGCGGTTCGATGACCAAGCCCAAATCATCGGCAGTCAGACCATCAAAGTAGTACCCTTCGGCTTGCAAGGCGAGGTCTGGCACCCAGTGACTGCTGGAGTCGGCCACGCCACTGGTCACATCATCGAATATTGGGGAACCGGCATTGACCACTTTGTCCGAGACCGTGGTACTCACCATAGGAGCAAAGTCCTTGCGCACCGTGAATGTCGTTGCCGAACCGCCCGTCGAGACGAACGAATCAAGGCCCAGGAGCTGCTGAATGCCGTCCATAGTGCGCAAGCGCCCGTACTCGTAGGTGGTTTTTGCCGTTACTTCGCCGTGACCATCTGCTTCCCATGCAAGGTGCTGCACGGTAGCGGTGGATACACCTGAGAACGTAGCTTTTCCGGTACTCACAAAATGCGCCGGCCCCTCAAGCGTTACCGTGAATGGAACACCTTCCACAAGCTCACCGTTGTATCCCTTCACGCTCACCGCCACGGATCCGCTGCGCAGCGCCACGGCATCGATGCGTTCCACAACAACGTCCGCGGCCACTTTGTTTTCCGATTCCTGCCATATCTGTTCCGCACGCGGAATGATATCCGGGTGCTGCTGCCGGACGCTCTCCCGCTGCTGCGCCCACTGAGTGCCGATGCCGAAATGATCCTGGATAATCACCGCCACGGCCGCATGATCCCGCGCGCCAGCTTTTCGGTACTGCTCAAGAATCCAGGCCATGCGGCGTGCATTCTGGTCGTCTTTCAGCAATCGCACCGGGCCGACCGTGTAGTCGGTGATGGGCCCTGCTTCCATGCAGTAGTAATGGTTATTCGAGGTATCCAGCCCTATTACTCCCAAAGGCAGTGAAATGCCGTGTGTAAACCGGATATGCAGATTCTGCTCGGAGGGTCTCAGCGACGCCGCATAGGCTTCGCCGGCCATACCCAGCACCATTGCCAGCGCCAATATCAATCCCGTCAGCATGGCCAGTATGGACATGCCCTTTCTCCGCCATGCCAATGCCATCGCGAGTCCTTTCTTCAATCTCTTGCTTGAACCGCACATCCTTGTGCGTGCGGATAGACCACGAGCATGGCAGGTTGGCGGCGTGCGGCACATGGTTTCAGGCCAATGTGGTTCGAGCTTGCGTTTTTTCGGCGAGTTGTGGATAACTGGGCTATCAAGTTATCCACTTCATGCCGTTTGCAGAACGTTTCGCCAGAAGTGTCCACAATGCGCGTCCCCGAGCTCAAGCCCTTTAGAATGGGCAGTATGGCAGCAGTACAACATCGCGCGACCACGCGCACAAGCAACAGCGACTCCACCAAGACCGCGAAGTCAAAGACGACCTCATCCTCGACTACCAAGCGCAAGCGGGCCCGCACCGCAACAGCGACTCCGCCGGCAGCCCTGCAGGGCCTCGCCAGCGAGGCGCCGGCTCCCACCATCGAAGCGAGCGAGCCGGGCCAGTTTGGCCGTATCAACGTCATGGACATCACCCCCGCCGAGGAACGCGGCATCTTCCCCGCCCGCGTGGAGCTCGGCGAACCGTTCGAGATGACCGCCCAGGTGTTCATCGAAGGCCGCACCAAGGTAGGCGCCACCGCCATAGTGCGCAATCCGCGCGGCAAGGAAACCCTGCGACGCCCCATGACATGCGTGAACCCCGGTCTCGATCGTTGGGTGGCGACCGTCAAGTGCGGCGACCACAGCGACCTGAAGCCGTGGGAGGATGGCTATGCGGCCGTCAAACGTCAGCTGGGCGAATGGACCGTGACCATCGAAGGATGGGAAGACACCTATATTTCCTGGCTGCATGATGCCCGCATCAAGGTTCGCGTTAAGGATGACGTGAACAATGCACTCGATTCCGGCGCTGAACTGTTGGCTCGCTGGGCAGCAACCCCGGATGCCAATCTCACCGCACGCGACCGCAAGACTTTGGAGAAGGCCGCCGCAACCATGGCCGACGCTTCGCTCAGCGCCGAAGATCGCCTGGCTGCCGGAGACAATCCGCGCATCGCCACGCTGCACGACACCCACCCGCTGCGCGACGGCATCTCCCCCAGCCAGCCCCAGCGCTTCAAGGTAGAACGCCCGAAGTCCAGCTTCGCCGCCTGGTACCAGTTCTTCCCACGCTCCGAAGGCGCCACCATCAATCCCGCCACCGGCAAGATCGTGCAAGGCACGTTAAAGACTTCGATGGCCGGCCTGGAACGTGCCGCCGCCGAAGGCTTTGACATCGTCTACCTGCCGCCGATCTTCCCCATCGGCGTGACCAACCGTAAGGGCCGCAACAACTCACTGATCGCCGGCCCCGACGATCCGGGCTCCCCGTTCGGCATCGGCTCCGAACTGGGCGGTCACGACACGGTGGACCCGCTGCTTGGCACCATGGACGATTTCAAGGCACTGTGCCAGCGCGCGCACGAGTTGGGCCTCGAAATCGCACTTGACTTTGCCCTGCAGTGCTCCCCCGATCACCCGTGGGTCAAGGCGCATCCGGCATGGTTCAAGCACAAGCCGGACGACACCATCGCCTTCGCCGAGAACCCGCCGAAGAAGTATCAGGACATTTATCCGATCGACTTCAACGCCGACATGGCCGGCATTGAGAAGGAAGTCGAGCGCATTATGAACCTGTGGATCGAGGCGGGCGTTACCATCTTCCGCATCGACAACCCCCACACCAAGCCGGTTCGTTTCTGGCAGGACGTGATTGCCGCAGTGACCAAAAAGCACCCGGAAATCCTGTTTCTGGCCGAGGCGTTCACCCGCCCGGGCATGATGCGCGCATTGAGCTACGTGGGATTCACCCAGTCCCACTGCTACTTCCCGTGGCGCAACACCAAGGAAGAGCTGGAGGAGTATCTGCCCACCACCAATGGCGATGACGGCTACTACCAGCACAACACCTTCTGGCCCACCACGCCGGACATCCTCACCGCATACGTGCGTGACAACGGCATCGCCGGCCACTGCGTGCGTGCGGTGCTGGCAGCCTTGGGCAGCCCAAGCTGGGGCATCTACAACGGCTACGAGCTTATCGAGAACAAGCAGCGCCCCGGCTTTGAGGAGCAGATCGACAACGAGAAGTACGAGGTCAAAGTCCGCGATTGGTCCAAGGCCAAGCAGTTCGGCGTGGCCGAGATGCTCACCTCGTTGAACAAGATTCGCCGTGCCCACCCGGCAGCACGCAGCTACCATAACCTCACCGTGCTGCAGTCCTCCGATCCGGGCGTGCTGGCATTCGCCCGCCATACACCGGCAGAGCTGACCGGCACCGGCCACGCGGACACGCTAATCGTGGTGGTCAACCTTGATGGACACAACGCCCATCAGGCAATGATTCATCTGGATCTTGATGAGCTGGGCTTACCCACCGATCGTCCGCTGAACGTACGTGACGAACTCACCGGTCGTGAATTCCAGTGGGGCTGGGACAACTACGTCTCGCTCGCCCCATGGGCGGACGTGGCCCATATCCTGTCCGTGCAGTGAAACGAAAGGCGGGCACAGCTATAGCCGGGATGCCCGCCCAGTAGTAGTGTGTGTAACGAATAGTTTCCAAACAAGGAGATAACCAATGGCAGAAACCTTCAACGTCGTTGTGGAAATTCCGCGCGGCTCCAAGAACAAGTACGAAGTCGACCACGAGACCGGCCGCGTGTTCCTGGATCGCACCCTGTTCACCGCAATGGGCTACCCGGATGACTACGGCTACATCGATGGCACCCTGGGCGAGGACGGCGATCCGCTGGACGCTCTCGTGATGATTCCGAACTCCGTGTTCCCCGGCTGCGTGGTTGAGTGCCGCGCCGTGGGTCTGTACCACATGGTTGACGAGGCCGGTGGCGACGACAAGGTGCTGTGCGTGCCTGCCGACGTGCGTTTCGACGACATCAAGGACATCGAAGACGTCAACGAGTACCACAAGGCTGAAATCAAGCACTTCTTCGAGCAGTACAAGGCTCTGGAGCCGGGCAAGGAAGTTCTGCCGGGCGACTACTGGACCGGCGTTGAAGCCGCCGAGAAGGAAATCGTTGCGGCTCGTCAGCGTCTCGCCGATTCCGAGAAGTGATTCGGCTCTGAATCGCTGAATAACTTACAAAAGGCTCCTTCGGGGGCCTTTTGTTGTTTGCGCTCTGCTTGATAGCCACCTGCACCACCAGGCCGACAGCCCTTCAGGAAGGGCTTTTCTTCGTTTCTGTGCTATACTTATAGACTGTTTTTTCAACTAGGCGTAGGCGGCGTGTGGGAACGCTGGTCGAGGCCCATCGCACGGCAGGAGCCGGCGATGAACCTTCTGTCACACCATGATTTCGATAATCATTCAAACCTTGCTTATTTCCGTCTCTGTCGCCATGGATGCATTCGCCGTTTCCATCGGCAAAGGCCTGACCGTCTCCCGTATCCGCCTGCAGGATGCCATTAAAACAGCGCTGTGGTTCGGTGGATTCCAGGCGCTTTTCCCACTTTTGGGCTATTTCACGGCCTCCACATTCAGCACGTATGTCACCGCTTTCGACCACTGGATCATCTTCGGCCTGCTGGCATTCATCGGCGGCAATATGGTTCGCGAGGCCTTCAATGAAGACGAAGAGAACGCCAAGGAGACCGCGCAATTCGACTGGAAGCATATGCTGCCTTTGGCCGTGGCGTGCAGCATCGACGCTTTCGCCGTGGGCGTCAGCCTTGCTTTCATGAAAATCAACATCATCTTTGCCATTACTTCCATGGGCGTGGTCACCGGATTGTTCTCCGCAGCCGGCCTGTACATCGGGCGTATTTTCGGCTCCCGTTGGCAGAAGCCCGCGCAGATTGCCGGTGGCGTGGTGCTGATTCTCATCGGCGTCAAAGTACCGCTGGAGCACCTGGGCATTATCGCGTTCTAATCTGTCCCTCTGCACGACGTAGGATTAGGATTACAGACATTTCCATCGAGAGGCTTGACATGACCGAGACCACCCAGGACAGCTGGAAGCACAAGGTACCAAGCATGCTGCTGGCGCAAGTCACAGCATACGTGTTGCTGATTGCGGCCACGGTTATTCCGACCCCCGGCACCACGCCCATCATTCCCATGATTGTCGTTGCGCTGGTGCTGGCGGCGTTCGTCACCTCATGGCCGTTCCGCGGCACGATGCTAGATCGTGTCACGACCGTGGTATTCGGCGTCATATCGCTGGTTTTTGTCGTTGTGCCTTTCCCCTCCGGAGGAATCGCACCTCAGCACATCGCCGTTGATGGCAAGATACCGGGCTGGTACTCGTGGGCTCTTGTTGTCGGCCTGCTGCTCGTAGTGCTGGTGGTGTTCTCCTTTGGCCGCCAAATGGCAAGGGAGAATCGCTCTCATCTGATTCGTTCCCTGTCTCATGCCGTCACTTCAGGAGTGGCTTCCATTGCCGTGGCCGGCTGGTGCTTCCTGCCTGATCTTGGCACCATGATCTCTCGCAATACCACGGTGGGCGCCATTGCCGTCATCGTGCTCGTCGTCTTGGCCGCGGCACTGGTAGTGGCCTCCATACTGTGGGTGCGCGACTCCGATCCCGATCCGAATGCCAGCCATCCGTGGATCGGCATTGGTCTGCTGCCGGTGATGCTGATGGGCGTGACCATCGCCGCCACCACCTTGGTTATCATGCCGCTTGTCAGCTGACCCTGGCATTCCCCCGTTCATATTGCGCGATTGTTACATATCAGTGTCCAATACAGACGCGTAGAATAGGGAAAACCGCGCGAAAGAAAGAGGCGTTGCCCTTGATTCGCGCCGAGTCGAACAAGAGTGTGCAGTATCACCAAGGGGGATTAGCGTGACGGACTTAACGTTGATGACCTTCGCCAGCGATCCCGCAACCGTACTGCCGTCACTTGCATTACTCTCCCATCGTGTTCGCGTGCTGCCCATGGATGCGGCCAGTCTGGTGAAAATGCCGGAAAACACCATTCTGTTTCTTGATGCTCGAGATGACTTGGCCACGGCTAAAACACTGTGCCGGTTGATTCACGCTTCAGGTCTTTCCACGCCGATTGTGTTGGTGCTTACCGAAGGTGGCTTCACCGTAGTCAACTCCCAATGGGGCATTGCCGATGTTGTGGTGACCACCGCCTCCCCGGCTGAAGTCGAGGGCCGTCTTCGTCTGGTTTCCGAGAGAGGCAACGCCCCCGCTATTGCTTCCACCGGTTCCGTGTCCGAATCGTCCACCACTGTGGAAGACGGGCAGATCCGCTCCGGCGATCTCATTGTGGATACCAACGGATATACCGCTTCCCTGCATGGCCGTCCTATCGACCTGGCATACAAGGAATTCGAACTGCTCAAGTATCTGGTGCAGCACCCCGGCCGCGTGTTCACCCGCGCCCAGCTGCTCCAGGAAGTGTGGGGCTACGACTATTACGGCGGCACCCGCACCGTTGACGTGCACATCCGTCGTTTGCGCGCCAAGCTCGGCGGCGAATACGAGCATCTCATCGGCACAGTCCGCAATGTAGGATATCGCTTCGATCCGCCGGAAAACGACAAGGGCGATGCCGCCGCACAACAAGCGGCCAAGGCATCCTCCATTGACGACGCTGCCGATACGGAAGAGACCGCCGCGTAACACGGCTCACAGGTTTCACCTCTCATGCGAGAAACCAAAACCGCGCGCATAGAGCGCATGCACAAGGAATACGACATCCTATGCCGTATGATTCCGCAACCGCAGTGCGCCCTGCATTTCACCTCCCCGCTTCAACTGCTTATCGCCACTGTGCTCAGCGCCCAGACCACCGACAAGCGTGTCAATACGGTCACCCCCGAACTGTTCGCCACGTATCCCACGGCTCATGATTTGGCAGAGGCCAGCCCGGCTCAGATCGAGGATATTATCCATCCGCTCGGCTTCTACCGATCGAAAACCCAGCATCTCATCGGCTTGGCCACGGCATTGGACGAACGCTTTGACGGCCAGGTCCCACAATCGATGGATGAGCTGACCAGCCTGCCAGGCGTTGGCCGCAAAACCGCCAATGTGGTGCTGGGCAACGCTTTCGGCATTCCCGGCTTTCCCGTGGACACTCATGTGATGCGCGTGACCGGTCGTCTGCGCTGGCGATCGGATTGGCGCTCCACTCATCTGGATCCCGTGAAAATCGAGCGGGAGATTACCGCATGCTTCCCACCTGAAGAGTGGACGGATCTCAGCCATCGGCTTATCCTGTTCGGCCGATCCACCTGTCATGCCCGCATGCCGGACTGCGCCAACTGCCCGCTGGCCGCCACCTGCCCCAGCGCTGGGATCAGTACAAAGTGACGTTCGGTAGTGCACCCTCGTTAGACTGATGGGCATGCATAAGAGTCGCAACGAGCGGTTCAGATGGGTGGTCTTCCTAGTAATCGCCGCAGTGCTTAGCGCACTGGTGTGGTTTGGCTGGTCGGTAATCACGCGCAGTCATTCCATTCCGGGTCTACTGGATTCCGGCCCGGATACCAAGGTGTCCGTCGGTATTACCGATATGCCGCAATCGCTGGATATCCGTGCCACGGCATCGGCCTCGGCGGAACGTCTGCTGCTAGACAACGTGTACGAAACACTGCTGACCGTCGATCAGAACAACCAGCTCAAGCCGGGCGTGGCCACGGATTGGAAAACATCCGATGACGGGCTGACCTATACCCTGACCATCGCCTCCGGACTCACCTTCTCCAATGGGCACACGTTGGATGCCGGGGATGTGGTGTGGTCCCTGCAGCAGGCGATAACCCAGAAATATGCCGACGTGGATGATCTGGGCGATCTGAAGTCGGCCACCAATCCGAATGACTCCACCGTGGTCATCACTCTTGCGCAGACCAACCCCACGTTGCTACGCGCCTTGTCCGGCAGACTGGGCATTGTGTACGATTCCGAAGCGGGCGATGCCGACTATGCCAAGCAGGCAGTAGGTTCCGGCCCGTTCACCGTTGGCAAGTTCACGCCCGGGCAGTCGTTGACGCTCGATTACAACGGGGGCTACCACGGCGCCAAGGCGCACGTCGGCACCGTGACATTCACCCAATACTCCGATGAGACGTCGCTGGCCGATGCCGTATCCAAGGGCACTATCGATATGGCCGCACCCGCCACCGCCACCGTAGCCTCGCAGATGAACGGCAAGGACGGTCTGACCGTCACCGAAGGCGCCACCACAGATAAGGTGCTGCTGGCCTTCAACAACAATTCCGATTCGATTATGTCCGATCAGAACGTGCGCACCACGTTCCGATACCTCATCGATTCGGCCGGCATCGCCGCCTCGCAGCCGGATTCCAGCGGTGCGCTGGGAGGTCCGATCAGCCCGTTGGAACCTGGATATGAGGATTTGACCGACCTGTTCCCGCACGATATGTCCAAGACGCAAACGATGACCTCCTATTTCGGCACCTATCTGACCACGGTGGATTTGGTGGTCACCGCGCAGTGGCAGCCGATGGCCGAAACCATCAAGCAGCAGATTGAACAGCTGCCGCGCCCCTCGGTGAATCTGGAAGTCGTATCTGACGAAGAATATGTCAAGCGTATTCAGGACGGCACTTGGGAACTGACCCTGATGAGCATGAATGGTACCGATGACGCCGGTACGTTTGCCGACCCGGATTCCATCTTCCACTACAACCATGCCGAGGTGCAGCAGGCCTATGCCGATGCTCGCGCCGCCACCAATGACGCCGACTATGCCGAGAAGATGAAGGTCTATGCGCGCAAGCTCAGCGAAGATGCGGCAAGCAACTGGCTGTATACGCGCAAATGCTTTACCGTGGCCTCCACCAAGCTTTCCGGATATCCGACAGCGCTCATCGACCAGCGCATGCCGTTGGCCGACCTCACGGTGAAGTAAGCACTCCCACCTGAAAGCTCCCCTCAGTCACCTACGCGGACTGAGGGGAGCAGACGAACGAAGCAGGATAGAGCAAACCCAACAACGCCTTGTCATACAACATGCATAAACTTTGGCCTTATGACTGAAGGCAATTCCATCATCAACGCGCAACTCACCCCGCTGCCCGACAAGGTCGGCGTGGACGGGCTTGAGGACAAGTGGCGCGCCGTCTGGGACGAAGACGGCACCTACAAATTCCGCAACACCCGCGACCGTAAGGCCGTCTACTCCATCGACACCCCGCCGCCCACCGTTTCCGGCTCGCTGCACGTGGGTCACGTGTTCTCCTACACGCACACCGACGTGATTGCGCGCTACAAGCGCATGCGCGGCTATGACGTGTTCTACCCGATGGGCTGGGACGACAACGGCCTGCCCACCGAGCGCCGCGTGCAGAACTACTACGGCGTGCGCGTGGACGTGTCCCTCCCCTACGACCCGGACTTCAAGCCGCCGTTCGAGGGCACCGATGGCAAGAAGATCGACGCCAAGGATCAGGTGCCGATTTCCCGCAAGAACTTCATCGAACTGTGCGAGAAGCTCACCGCCGAGGATGAGAAGCTGTTCGAGGCCCTGTGGCGCAAGCTGGGCCTGTCCATCGACTGGTCGCAGACCTACCACACCATCGGCCAGCACCCGCGGCGCGTGGCTCAGAAGGCCTTCCTGCGCAACCTTGCCCGCGGCGAGGCCTACCAGCAGGACGCCCCCGGCCTGTGGGACGTGACCTTCCAGACCGCAGTGGCTCAGGCCGAGCTTGAGTCCCGCGAATACCCGGGCTTCTACCACAAAGTGGCTTTCCGCTTTGAGGACGGCACCCCAATCTACATCGAGACCACCCGCCCCGAGCTGCTGGCCGCTTGCACCTCGCTGATCGCCAACCCGAATGACGAACGTTACAAGCAGTACTTCGGCCAGGAAGTCTACTCCCCGCTGTTCAAGGTCAAGGTGCCGATTCTGGCTCACCCGGCCGCCGAAATGGACAAGGGCGCCGGCATCGCCATGTGCTGTACGTTCGGTGATGTGACCGACGTTGAGTGGTGGCGCGATCTGAAGCTGCCCACCCGCCCGATCATTCAGCGCAACGGCCGTATCGTGATGGACACCCCGGATTGGATCACCGACCCGGCCGGCCGTGAGGTCTTTGCCGAGACCGCTGGCAAGACCACGTTCTCCGCCCGTAAGGTCATCGTAGACAAACTGCGTGAGTCCGGCGACCTGGACGGTGAGCCGACGCCGACCAAGCGTATGACGAACTTCTACGAGAAGGGCGACAAGCCGCTCGAGATCGTCACCTCCCGCCAGTGGTACCTGAAGAACGGCGGCACCGACGAGAAACTGAACGCCGAGCTCATCGAGCGCGGCAAGGAACTGAACTTCCACCCCGACTTCATGCGCGTGCGCTACGAGAACTGGGTGCACGGCCTGAACGGCGACTGGCTGATTTCCCGCCAGCGCTTCTTCGGCGTACCGTTCCCGCTGTGGTACCCGGTGAACGCTTCCGGCGAGCCGGATTACGATCGCCCGATCACCCCGAGCGAGGATCGTCTGCCGATCGACCCGACCATCGATGTGCCGGAAGGCTACGACGAGTCTCAGCGTGATGTGCCCGGCGGCTTCACCGCCGAAAAGGACATCATGGATACCTGGGCCACCTCTTCGGTGACCCCGCAGATCGTGACCCACTGGGCTGAGCCGGATGAGGCTTCTCAGGCCCTGTTCAAGTCCACCTTCCCGATGGATCTGCGCCCGCAGGGTCAGGACATCATCCGTACCTGGCTGTTCAGCACCGTGGACCGCGCGCACTTGGAAAACAAGTGCCTGCCGTGGGCTCACGCCACGCTGTCCGGCTGGATTCTGGATCCCGACCATAAGAAGATGTCGAAGTCCAAGGGCAACGTCGTGGTGCCGAACGAGCCGATCGAGAAGTTCGGCGCGGACGCCGTGCGCTACTGGGCTGCCGCCGCGCGCCTAGGCCTCGATGCCACGTATGACATCGGCCAGATGAAGATCGGCCGTCGACTGGCCATCAAGCTGCTGAACGCCACCAAGTTTGCACTGGCAATTGGCCGCGAGGACGAGAACCACCACGTGGGCGAAGCCGCTGAGGCTTCGTGGAACCCGGCCGATGTGACCGAGCCGCTGGATCGCGCCGCCATGGCCAAGCTGGCCTTGGTGGTACGTCAGGCCACCGAAGCACTGGAGGCTTACGAGCACTCCAAGGCGCTTGAGGTCATCGAGTCCTACTTCTGGCAGTTCTGCGACGACTACATCGAGCTGGTCAAGAACCGTGCCTATGGCACTCCGGACGAGCAGGGCAATGTGCCGTCCGAGAAGGCCGTGAAGTCCGCCCGCACCGCGCTGGGCTTGGGCTTGGATGCCTTTGCTCGTCTGCTGGCTCCGTACCTGCCGTACGCCTCTGAAGAGGTGTGGAGCTGGATGCACGCCGGTTCCGGTTCCGTGCACCGCGCCGCCTGGCCGGTTGTGAATCCGTACGTCGAGGCCGCCACCGGTGCCTCCCCCGAGCTGCTGACCTGGGCCGGCAAGGCTGTGGAGCAGCTGCGCAAGATCAAGTCCGAGGCCAAGGTCTCCATGAAGACCCCGATTCTGTCTGTGGCGCTCTCCGCCGCTGCCGAGGGCGTGGACGCGATTCACGCCGCTTTGGGCGACATCGCACAGGCCGGCCGTGTGGTCGGCAAGTTCGACCTGGTGGCCAAGCACACGGCGGAATCCGCTGCCGAGGATGCATCGGAAACCGAAGTGGCCGTCGAGACCAGCGAGCTCGGCGAACCCCCGGTCAAGAAGCCGAAGAAGTAAGTCGCCGCTCTGGCTCCCCTCTTTGAGCCAGATTAAACCGTCGGAACCACGATGAGATATCGGGTTCCGGCGGTTTTTTGTTGCACGGCAGAAGTATTGATCTGGGCGACCGCCTGGTTCAGGAGCTCACCGGCATCGCTTATCTCTACAGTCTCGTTGATCAGTGTGCTCATATCATGCTTGAGCAACGTACCGCCACTGCCAAAGCCAAACAACGTTGGGGCAACATCCATGGAATCACCGGCCTGAGAAGCGGCGTTTTTGGGCTTGCCGCTGCTTTGCTCGGTTGACCCGTCTGCAGAGTTCAGCTTGCCTCCGGCAAAGGTGTCGGCGGTCTGCGAAGAGCCGATTGACGAGTTGACACCATTGGCATAGTGCATGACGTCCGCTGAAGACAGCGACATCGTGTCATCCACCAGCGAGGCATCAGCATGCTGCGATTGCTGTTGCTGTGCGGCCTTAGCCTGTTTGCGTGCAGCACTGGCCTTGCGCTTGGCTTCCGCGGCACGAGTCTTGCCATAGAACGACTGCGATTGCGCGTCCGCCAAGCCGGCCAGTGCATGGGCCTGATCAACCGAGTCAGAACCGCTCGACGCATTCTGCACATTGCCGGAACTGGCGAACTGGTCTGAAAAACGAAGCACAATCTGACGCAATGCCGCAGCCTTACCGGTGTGTTCGGATGCCGTGGCGAGTGTGCTCATGGCAGCATCGACCTTGGACTGTGCCTCAGTCAAATCGTCGCTGCTATTGGTTTCAGCGATTGCCTGCTGCTCGTGAATCCCGGCACCAGACGAGGTGCCGCCGGTCAACGCGCTGAGATTGGCCGTGTATACGTCCGTGTATTTCATCGAATACGGGATCATCGCAGCAGACAATTGGCTCTGCCCCTCGGTATACTGCTTGGATCCTTTGGTGGCCTCTTCGGCGGCTTCGGTGTTCAAATTGTCCGCCAAACCAGTGGTTCCCTGCTGTTGGATGCGCCGAATCACTTCGTCCAATGCTTCGACTGCACCCGCATGCTGGTGCGCGGCGCTCACATTGTTCACTGCATCGGCCAGATCAATCACCGCTTGGGCTAATGGCGTATCTTTGGAAAGCTCTCCGGCTGTTCCCATAAGCGCGGACAGCTGGCTGGAATCACCAATGGACCCAGACAAGTGATCGGTATAGGCGCCAACATATGCAGCCATATACGCATCAAAAGCCTGCTTGTGGGTTACTTTACGCTCGGCCACCACGGACTTGTCGAGCGCACGTTCGTTGCTGCGCAGCGCATCCAGCTGATCGATAAGCTGCTGGTGCTCGCCGGAGCCCGCATCCGTCAGGGAACCGACCAAAGTAGCACTGCTGGCAATCAGCTGGGAAGCATCTGTATCGGCAGCGGTTTGGTCGCCGGCATCGGCCTCGGACTGAGTGGCGGATCCTGCGGCCTGAGGATCGGCTCCAACGGACGGCTCTCCGGAAGACGGCAACGCGGCGAGCGTCACGGCACTCATTGAGAACTTCTTCGCGTCCATGTAGCAGCTAAATTTCAGCCCGGAAGAAACGTTCCCTGCCGCGGCGACCACAATATCGGAGCCCTGCGTGGCTACCGAAACCGTATTATCGGCGGAAATATCACCAGTCACTTGAGTGGGCACGGTGAAGGTGACAACCGGAATCGTATGGTTGGCTGCACTGGACTGCGGTTTGACATCGATGTATATGCCGACAAGTCCAGACGCTCCGGAAATCTCGCTGGCCTCAACGTTCGGACCATCCAGCGAATACGTGACGTTGACTTTCCACGGCAATTCGGCAGCCGCGCCCGGAATGCGGGAGATTGCCGCATTGCTGGCATTGTTCACCACATACAGCCGGGTTGCGTCTCCCCTCTCATCGGTGACGGCATAGATGTCGCTTGCTTTGGAAAGCAGAGAGCCATAATCGACTGATGCCGGACGGGAAAGCCACGCACCGCCAACAGTGCCGGTTACGCATAGTACGCAACTGATTAAGGCGGCGGCAAGTCTCATGGCGGCGTTTCCGTTCAATGTGGTCAATGGTTATACGGTTTTGGCTATCGGTATCGATAGTCCCGTATCAATGTAGTCGCCATTGCTCCTGAAAGGACATGGGCAATTCGTGTGCCGCTGACCAGTAATGGATTGCTACGAGAAGCTCAGGCAAATACGTCGAGCACGCCCGGGTCTCCTCCGGCGTCGGCAATACGCTTGTGCCGCTTCTTGGCCTCGGTGACCACGAATTCACGGTACATTTCGGCGATTTCGGGGTCGAGCCCGGCATCGATGGCGATGCGGTGGAGACGCTCGATCTGATAATTCTCACGCTTGGTGTCTTCAGGGGCGAATCCAGCATTGGCTTTGAGCACACCCACCTGCGAGGTGGCTTTGAAACGCTCGGACAACAGGGCTATGGCCGCCGAATCGATATTATCGATGGTCTGACGTAGCGCCTTGATACGCGCCACCGCCTGCGCGGTTTCCGGGTGAGCCGCCGCTTGGGCGGAATCAATGGTGGTCTTTTGCCAGTCACTGCTCGTTTCGCTCATGATATCGAGAATACTCCCGTTCAAGTCCTTGCGCGATACTCAGACGTCGTAATTTCCGACTGGCCCAATGCCGAGCGCATCATCATGGGTACGGCCAGTATGGATTGCATAATTGATTGCTGCAATTTCTGCCATATCAACGGCGTATGCTTTGCCATCGAGCTCGTTGACCGGAATCACCCAACCGCCATGCACCATATAGAGGCGGTCGGCTTCGCGCAGTTCAGCAAATGGCAGCTTCTTGTACTGCGCATGCTGGCCTTCCTGAAGCGCCCATGCAAACATCTCACGTTGCGAGGTGCCATGCAGAATACCAATACGCGGATCAGGGGTAACCAGGGTATCTCCGTAGCGCGCCACGATGGAGGAATTCGGGCACTCAAGCGTGTAACCGTCGTCGCTGCCGAGCTTGGCGAACGGCCGGTCCACCCGGAAGTCGCGTTCGAGCAGGTTCGGCACTTGCCCGCCTTGATCGCCCCTGTACGAGCTTTACTTCCTCCACGGGTTCGCTTTGCGGATCCCGCATCTGAGACCCATGCGGCGCATGACCTTCAATACGCTTTTGGCCGATACCTTCTGTCCGAACTCATTCGCCAGGCACATGTGGATCTGCCGGTGGCCGCCCCTGTTGGCGGTCCGCGCCCAGATCTCCCGGACCATGGGCTCGAAATCAGGGCGCGTCGCATGCCCCGGATGCGACAGATGGTAAAAGTACGTGGATCTGGCCAGCCCCGCTATCCTCAGCAGGGGGTCGAGCCGGTGTCCTTGCCCTGAGAGCAGTCGGACGACGGCGCTTCGCTCGCGCCGCATGACTTGTTCGCCCGCAGGGACCGGAGTTTTTTCAGGTACGCGACCTTCGCCCTCAGATAGGCGTTCTCCTCGGCGAGCTCATGCTCGCGCGTTGGTTTTGGTTTGGGCTTGGATTTCACGCCTTTGGGCCTGCCCTTGGGCTTCGGTCTCAACGCCTCCTCGCCGCCCGTCCGGTAGTCGCGGCACCAGCGGTTGAGCGGCGCGATGCTCGCAATCCCGTATTTGGCCATGACATCGGCTACGGTCAGGCCGTCCTCGACGTGGTCGCGCGCGGCCGCGACCTTCGTCTACCAGTCATAGCGCCTGTTGCCGGTGGCTCCCATGACTGCCTCCTCGCCGTTGGATCCATACAACAGGATCCATTGTTTCGGGGTCTGCCGTGGCATCGCAAGCCGGCGCGCCAACGTCCTGCTGCCCGCCCCGGCCCTGACGGGTTCCAGCGCCTCGCGCCGGAACCCGTCGTCGTAATGTCTCCTCCGATCTTCACCCATACGAAAGAACCACACCTCCGATCATCGAATCTGAATTTCTCCAGTCCAACAACCGTGGTTCAGAAAAGTATCGCGTTTTATCGCTCTAGCGCCAATTCCAATATGCCATAGGTGGGAACTGGAATCGTCGTGATCGTCGCGTCTCCGTTTTCACGGAACGTATCTGTATCTTCTTCAAACTGCATAGTGATGGCTCCTGTGCAGTCGTATGCGTGGCCGGTCAACTTGACCGTCCCGCCGTCACCGCGCAGGCGAATGGTCACGTTGTTTTCCGTGGATGCGTTGAGGATGATCAGCGTTCTCGTATCCGCGTCCACGTCGATGATCATGTCCGGCGCGTACACGCCGCTGACTTGCGTCCCGTTGCCGTCGAACGCGTGCACGAGTGGATAGCCCAGAATGCTTGACACTGGTTGCAGACGGCCATTCAACAGGACGTTTCGGTGTTTGCGCCATAGGGACAGTAGGAAACGGCAGGATTCATACTGACCATTCGACATGGCCGACGGCGGGACCGAGATCTGAGGCACGGCGAAGAACGATGCGAGGATCTGCGCCGCGCATGTCTCCGCTCCCGCGTTCACGTCCCACAGCAGCATATCTCCGTGCACCACGCGGTTACCAGCGGCCAGCCGTTCGTCGATGGTGCGGATTCGATTGGTCAGGGCATCGGCGGGACAGTCGCTGGCCCTGACTATGTTGCTGTACGGTGCGATGACGGGACTGGAATAGGGTTGGCGGAATTCGACGACCGGGACCTGACCGCAGTTTTCGATCAACATGGTCTTGATCCGTTCGAGCATAAGTCTCATCGCCTCGCCGACATCGGTGACGTCGCCGGGTTCGGGATTCTCCAATGGCTGACCTTGGTAGGCCCCGGCCTGTTCCAGGAAATCGATCTTCAGTCCGGCGATGCCGTAATCCTTGGCCATCCGAGCGCAAACGCCGCCGATGTAGTCGCGGACCGCCTTGCGTCGTGGGTCGAGGACGTGGAATTGCCGTCCCAGCCCGTCGTCATGGATGGGCGCGTATCGTTCCAACGTCTTGAACACGTGCGCCTTCTCGCCCAGCAACAGGGGTGCGATCCACAGGACGACGCCGACCCCCGCGTCCTGGAACCTCCTGACAGTGGCACTCATGTCGGGGAATTTAACGGGATCGGGAACCCAGTCGCCGCAACCGGAATATCCGCGCCCGCTGCCATATTGCTGCCAGCCGTCGTCGATGAATATGGATCCACATCCCAGTCGGCTCATGCCGTCGAGCTCACGTCCCAAGGTCTCGGCGTCGACGTTCTGCAGGTACGCATACCAGGTGGAAAAAACCGGTTCCAGCGCCTTGTCCGCCATGGGTAAAGGTGCGGAACCATCGGCCACCCATTCGACCAAGAGCCGCATCGTCTCATCCAACGGCAGTCCGTCATCCATGAGTAGCAGTCGGCTATGTCCGGGAACACGTTGGATCTGCAGCATCACGACGAACAACACGTGTTCCTCGTCGACGCCGTAACGCATCGTAATCTCGTCCTGTGCGAACGAATATGCGAATGACAGCACGTTCCTGTCCGCATCGTCGACCATGCATCCCATGGGGGCCGAATTGACCAACGACACCTGCGTGACGCCGGCCCAGTCAGCAGGCAACGGCTCGCGGCAACGGGATCCGACCATGTGAAACCTCTGGATGGAGCCGAGAGGCTTGCCGATCACAATCGTCGCAGTGGCCCCCGGATTCGCCGCCGTCACATCGAACACGATGCCCTTCGATGCCGGACCATCTTCACACGTCGTCTCGATGGTCAGCCCGTCCGAATGCATGATCCACGTCGCGCCGAGGCTTTGCCCCTCATGCAGCATGTCCTTGAAATGATCCAAAAGCATATGAGCCGTCCTTTCCAGTGCCTTCTTTGGCACCTGAGAATGTCACTCCTTGACAGATCCCGCCGTCATGCCAGACACGAATTCCTTTTGGAGGAACAGGAAGAGGATCAGGACCGGTAGGATCGAGATCGTCGTGCCGGCGAGCAACTGGCCGTAATCCGTGGTGTTCGCACCCTGCAATGTGGCGAGGGCGACGGGAAGCGTGTACTGTTCCGGCGTCCTGGTGATCACCAACGGGTACACGAAGTCATTCCAACGTCCGAGGAACATGAAGATCGCCAATGCGGCGAGCGTGGGCTTCATGGTCGGCAGGACGATTGTGCCGAAGATCCTCATCTCACCAGCGCCGTCGATGCGCGCAGCCTCGACGATCGACGTGGGGAACGTGGACATGGCCTGTCTCATGAGGAACACCCCAAACGGCAACGCCAGATCGGGCAAGATCAGCGCCTGGTAAGTTCCCAGCCAGCCGAACGACAACATCATCTTGAACAACGGGACCAGCGTGACCTGCGATGGCAATGCCATGACACCGATGACCAGTGCGAACAGGATGTTACGGCCGCGGAAGCGGTATTGGGCGAACGCGTACCCGGCCAGGGAACAGATCACGCCGCCGACGATCACGTAGGTGACCGACACGATGAGCGAGTTGACGATGGCGTCGCCGAACTGGGTGTTGGTCATCAGGTTGCGGATGTTGTTGAACAGTTCGGTGCCAGGGATCATGTGGGGTGTCTTCGAGAACACGTCCGTGGATTTTCTGGTGCTCGCCACGAGCAGCCAGTAGAACGGGAACACGAAGACGATGAGTCCGATCCCGAGGATGGCGGTCAGTCCGACGGTGCGCCAGCCGTTCCGCTTCGCATCGACCCTCTGGGACTTGTCTACTTTGAGATTTGGCGTGGCCATGTCACTTCTCCCTTTGGATCCAGAATTGGATGACGCTCAGACCAACGATGATGATGAGCATCACATAGCCGATTGCCGACGCGTATCCGAAATCGAAATACTTGAAACCCTGCATGTACAGGTACATGCCGACAGTCAATGTCGCGTTGTCGGGACCACCGTTGGTGAGCACGTAGGGTTCGTCGAACAATTGCAATGTGCCGATGGTGCTGAGCACGGTGGTCAACAGGATTGCTGGCCTCAAGCCAGGCAAGGTCACGGAGCGGAACTTCCACCATCCATTCGCGCCATCGACCGACGCGGCCTCGTAGAGTTCAGTGGGAATGGATTGCAATTGGGCCAGGTAGATGATGGCGTTCTGACCAGTGTAATGCCAGGTCATGGCCATGATGATGGAAATCTTCGCCCATGTCGAATCCGTGAGCCACGGGACGGGCTTCAAATGGATCAGCTCAAGCAGATAGTTGACCACTCCGCTGTTGGCGTCGAGCATGTTCTTGAACAGGATTCCGTATGCGACCAAACCCATGACGATGGGCAGGAAGTAACCCATGCGGAAAACGGAACGCAGTTTGAGGAATGCGGAGTTGAACGCGACGGCCAATAGGATCGCCAGAAACAGCATCAGCGGCACCTGGATCACCAGGATGATCGCGGTGTTGCCCAGCGCCTTCCAGAACAATTGGTCCTTGAACAGGCGCGTGTAGTTGTCGAATCCAGCGAACAATTGTTTGCCGGACTGGTTGGTCGTGAAGCTCAGCCAGGCGGAATATAGATATGGACAAATCTTGAACACGCCGTATAGCAGCACCATTGGCAGCAAGAAGATGTACGGCGCGTTTCTTTGTGTCAGGAAGTGTTTCCTTGATGATGTGTTGGCTCGCGTCACCATTGTCGCTCCTTTCCCTTCGTCGGAGTACCGTTAATTGTTAAAGACATGGGGCCGTCGGGGTGGAGAGGTTCCAACGACCCCATGCGAATTCCGATAAGGTCAGGCGATCTTGCGGCCTGTCTCGTTGGCGAGACGTTCCGCAGCCTCGTTCAAGGCCTTCTGCGGGTCGGCGCCCTTGGTGAGCACCTGGACTTGGGCATCAATCATGGCTTTCAGCGCCTTCGCGTAGTCTCCGGTGAAGTTGAGCTCGGGGGTCTCGTCCTCGAGCTGCTTGATGAACACCTCGTTGACGTTCTCATTGTTGAAGAACTCGTCGGGGGTGTTCAGATCCTCCTTGATGAACGGAAGATAGCCGGGGAACAGGCCCTGGGATTCATACATGGCCTTTTGGCCTTCCGTAGTGCCGAGCGCGTACTTGATGAACTCCCAGGCGGTCTTCTTGTTCTTGCTCGCGTTGGCGACGGACAGGTAGGTCGCGCCGGGCACCACGGAGCGCAGGCCTCCCTCCTCGACTGCGGGCAGAGCGGTCACCTTCCAACGGTTCTTAGCGTCGGGGAACTTGGTCTTGAGCACGCCGGGCAGGTAGGAGCGGTCGACCAGTGTGGCGACGTTGCCTTGCTGCACCTGCCACGAGGAGTCGTCCGATGTTCCGGGCAGCTCGATGACGATGCCCGCGTCGTTCGCCTCCTTGATCAGTTCCATGGCCTTGACGCCGGCCTCGCCGTTCATGGTGATGTTGCCGTCGGTGTCGAAGTAGAAGGAGTTCTGCAATGCAGTGATAATCTGCCAAGTGTCACCGCAGTTCGCGTTGCCGGTGCATGCCTTGTTGATGCCGAACATGTAGTTGCCGGTCTTTTCCTTGAGCTTCTTGCCGGATTCGATGAAACCGTCCCATGTGGAGATGTCGTCCTCGGTGATGCCGGCCTCTTCGAACATCTTCACGTCGTAGACCAGCGCTCCGGTGTTCACTTCAAAGGGGAGCCCGTAGATCTTTCCGTCACGCGTGGCACTCTTCATCACACCGGACGGGAAATCGTCCTTGAGATCATCCGCGCCATAATCGGACAGGTCGGCAAACGCGTCGGGGAACTTGTCCATGTAGCCGCCGATGTAGTCGATGCCCACGTTCATGATGTCGGGCAGACCCTGGCCGCCAGCAGCGAGCCCTGTGGTGATCTTGTCCCAGATGGCGGGGTTACCGACGTTCTCGACCTTCACCGTCGTACCGGGATTGGCTTCCTGGAATCCCTTCGCGGCGGCTTCGAACGCTTTGCCCGGCTGCTCCCACGTCCAGATGGTGATGGTGCCACCGACCTTTGTCGCTTCCTCCGCGTTCTCGCTCGACGACCCGCAGGCCGCCATAGACAATGCCAATGCCAAAGATGTCGTTGCGGCCATTGCCTTACCGATGGTTTTGCGCATGTTGAATCCTTACATTAATCCGCATTTCAACCTTGAATTTGCGGGCTTCCGTTCCTTCTGATTACGTCCTTCTGATCACTTCTCGAATGACGTACTAAGATTATATGCAAGATGACATCCGATGATGCTGCTCAAGGCCTATCTAGTGAACAAACTGCAATATATAGCCGACAAATTGAGGAACCGAACATTTCTGGACATACAAAAAGATATCCAAAGGATTCTCAAAATCTTACAAACTGCAATACAGCGTCGGAATGGTTATTCCGTGACGAGACGGTCCGGATTGCTGAAGCGCCGACGGTATTCGCTCGGGCTGAGCGTCAGTTCGCGCGCGAACGCCCTTGAGAACGAGAACTGATTGCGATATCCGCACAGCTCGGCGATCCGCGCGATCGGCATTCTGGTTTTGATCAACAATTCCGACGCCTTCTGAACCTTCGAATTGATGACGAACTGTTGCGGAGTCGTATGCAGATACTTAATAAACAACTGGTGCAGGTACCCGCGGCTAATGCACAATGCGTCCGCGATCATCTGTACGCTCAGAGTCTCGTCCGCGTGTTCCTGCACATAGGCGACTGCACGCTTGATCAAATCATTCTCGGACGATGAATCCCTGGCTTCCTGCGCGATGCTCGAAACGTTGGGGTTACGCATCAGCGTCGCAAAGATCAAATGCATGAACCCGCGGATCGCTATATCGTTGGCGGGCGTCGGATTATAGCAATGCAATAGTCCGCCAATGAAATCCCAGATAGGCTTCACATCCGGCAAGGCGATCACGGGGCACACATTGGACATGCCGCATTCCCGGACTATCTCCACCGTATCATCGCCGGTGAAGTTCATCCACGCGTATATGCATGGATTGGTGGGATCGGAATAATAGAACGTATTGGTTCCCTCGGGCACGTAGAAACATTGCCCAGCATTGACGATGTAATGCTGCCCACCAAGATAGAAATGCACCTTGCCTTTGAGCACGAAATGCAGCATGTGATAGGAGCATGTCCTCGGGCCGCTCGAATCCGACGGCTTGCACTCCTGCCGTCCAGCGGCCATGAACACCAGATCCATGCTCTCGATGCGACGCTGCAACGTCAACTTCGGCACAGTCTGCGAATTATCCATCATACGATTCAACGATACTCACTGATGCCTAAATCGAATGGGTGCAAACGTATTCGGGGTGGATGTTCCCTTGGACTTATTGGGCCAGGGCGAGTGTCATCGTGAAGGATTCCAGGGTGTAGCGTGATCGGGCGGTGGACTTGTATATCACGTACGAGTTCAGTGCCGCAAAACCGTTGGCCGGTGCTTATGTGGGGCGGTGGCTACTCGGCTATTCACGATTATGCACCGGTCCAATGGATGTGATTGGGTCGGCGTGTCGATTTGACGTTGATAATGGTTATGCCGGTTTCTGATCGGCGATAATGGTGGATGACGGCTTGGGCGGTGACCCCACATTTGACTGACGCCATCGGTTCCGGCGGCTGTCCTTATTTTGAGGCTCTCGTGTTGTTTTCGTGGGTGGTGGTTCGTCGGTGAGCCGTTGAATCCCAATGTGTGAGGGGCGCTTCCTGTAGGTTTGTTTTTCGACCAGGAAATACAACCGAGGAAAGCGCCTTGGTTGAAGGGCTTATTCAAACGATTGCTGAACGTCAAGGGCATGGTCGTCGAGGACGTGTCGGTGGACGATTCCCCGTTGCGCCCGGCTCCCGTCCTGGTGGTCCGGGTGCGGCGCAGGAGGGGCGCGTGGCGTGCGCGGAGCATGGGGTGGTGGTCGCCCAAGTGCCGTGGGCGGAGCCGGGCAGCCGGTTCACCAGGGATTTCGAGATGGAGCGCGCGTGGCTGACGGCGGTCGCCAGCCGGAAGACCGTGGGCGGATTCCTACGCATCGAGTGGAGGACCGCCGGTGACATCGCGCGCAGGGTCGCCGCCCGCTTGGGATCCTCCGCCGTGCATGTTCGACGGTCTCACCGCGATAGGCGTGGACGAGACCAGCTACAGGAAGGGGCGCACGTACATCACCGTGGTCGTCGACCACAAGCGCAAACGGGTCGTCTGGGCGCACGACGGGTACGGCAAGGAGGTCCTCGACCTGTTCTTCCGACAACTGACCGACGAGCAGCGCGCCTCCATCAAGGCGGCCACCGGCGACGGCGCCAAATGGATCGACGCCAGCGTGAAGGAGCACCTGCCGAACGCCGAGCGCGTGCTCGACTCGTTCCACATCGTCTCCTGGATGACCGACACGCTCGACCAGGTCAGGAAACGGTTGTGGAACCAGGCCCGGCGCGGCAACGACAAGACAGCCACGGAGACGATGAAAGGCCTGAAATACGCCGTGCCCCAAGAACCCCGGCGACCTGACCGAACGGCAATCCGGAGCGTTGGAGACGCTCAGGGACACGGACCCCAGGGGCCAGCTCTACCGGTCATGGCAGTTGAAGGAACTCCTCAGGACGCTCCCGCACCAACCCGCCGGACAAGCCGAAGCCGAATTGAAACGATGGATCTTCCGGGCTTCCCACAGCCGCATCCCCGAGGCCGTGGAACTGTGCAGGAAGATCCGCAGACGCAGGGACGACATCCTCGGAACCATCGGACCCGGCTACTCCAACGCGCGTCTGGAAGCGTTCAACAACAAGATCAAGGCCACCATCCGCATGGCCTACGGCTTCCGACACGTCGACAACCTCATCGCCATGATCAAACTCCGATGCAGCGGCCTAACCACCCACCTACCAACACCCACCCTCTAACCCACGAAAACAACAGAAGGCTCAAATGAAAATAGTCGGCGCAGTGTTGCCAGACGCCGCAGCAGCTTTGCCGATTCCGGTTTCCTGATCGAGACCGCGCGAAACGATAATACGCAGTAATGGTGCCGGTTCAGGATCATCATAGGCAGACATCACCTTCTCAATACCGCGCGTAATGGCTGCAATATTGGGAGTAGGCAAATCCATCAGCCAGGCGGAATCCGACAATCGGCGCAGGTGGTTTTCCAACGAAATCGGGAAGCCCTTGAACACGGTGGTGGCCTCGAAAATACCATCGCCGCGCAGTACGCTTAAATCAAAGGCACTGATATTAACAGCAGCAGGATTCACTAGCTGAATGAGATCATCATCGGGCACATTGCTGGCATCACGATCACCAAACATGACTGCGTCGTTGCCCATTCCCAGAACGATAGAGCTCACGATGTTCCTCCCCGTGTCATATAACTTCGTTATGCGAAGAAGCGCTGCGGCAATATTACAGCTGCAATGTGATGGATGACGCATGCGCTATGCAAAAGGGCTGTCTCCGCATTAATGGAGACAGCCCTTTACGTCAGATTCTAGCAGCCTAATCAGTTGCCGTTGACCGCGTTGCCGGTGTTGGCCTGCTGCACGATGGCGGCTAGGAAATCGCGGTTGGACGCGGTCTTCTTGAGACGCGGCACCAGGGTCTGGTAGGCCTGCTCAGGCTCCATGCCACCCAGCAGTCGGCGCAGACGATAGATAATCGGCAGCTCCTGCGGGTCGGTGATGAGTTCTTCGCGGCGGGTGCCGGAGGCGTTGATGTCGATGGCCGGGAACAAGCGCTTGTCCGCCAGCTCTCGGGAGAGGCGAAGCTCCATGTTGCCGGTACCCTTGAACTCCTCGAAAATCACCTCGTCCATCTTGGAGCCGGTTTCCACCAGCGCCGAGGAGATGATGGTCAGGGAGCCGCCGTTTTCGATGTTGCGGGCCGCACCAAAGAACTTCTTCGGCGGGTAGAGCGCCTGGGCATCCACACCACCGGACAGGATACGACCGGAAGCCGGAGCCGCGATGTTGTAGGCACGGGCCAGACGGGTCATGGAATCGAGCAGCACTACGACATCCTGGCCGAGCTCCACAAGACGCTTGGCGCGCTCGATGGCCAGCTCAGCAACAGTGGTGTGATCGGAAGCAGGACGATCGAAGGTGGAGGAGATGACCTCACCCTGAACCGTGCGCTCCATATCGGTGACCTCTTCAGGTCGCTCGTCCACGAGCACCACCATCAAGTGAACCTCGGGGTTGTTGGCGGCAATGGCATTGGCGATGTTCTGCAGGGTGATGGTTTTACCGGCCTTAGGCGGGGAGACGATCAGACCACGCTGGCCCTTGCCGATCGGGGAAACGATATCCATGATGCGGCCAGTGAGCTTGTTCGGCGCGGTCTCCTGCTTGAGGCGCTCCTGCGGGTAGAGCGGGGTGAGTTTGGAGAACTGCGGACGGTTCAGTGCGTCCTCGACGCTCTGGCCGTTAATCGAGTCAATGGACTGCAGCGGCACGAACTTCTGACGCTGGTTGCGGCGATCGTTCTCGCGCGGGGCTCGAATGGAACCGTGCACGGCATCGCCCTTGCGCAGGCCATACTTCTTGACCTGACCCATGGAGACGTACACGTCGTTCGGGCCGGGCAGATAGCCGGACGTACGCACGAACGCATAGGAATCGAGCACATCGACGATGCCGGCCACCGGTACCAGGTCTTCCTGCGGCTCCTCGCGGCGGTCATTGCGGTTCTCGCGATCATCGAAACGACGATCGTCCTCGCCGGCGTTTTCGCCACGGTCACGACCACGCATACGGCGGTTGCGGCGGTCATTGCGATCATTGCGGTTGTCGCGATCTCGGTCACGGTTACGGCTGCGACGGCTGAACTCGCGGTCTTCGCTCTGTTCACCATCGTCGGAAGGTTCGTCGTGCTTCTGCGTGGGCAGCGTGGCCAGAATGTCATCCAAATCGCGCACGGCCTCGTCGCTGCTGTCCGCAGGACGGCGACGGCGACGCGGCTGATCCTCATCATGCACACGGCGAATGAGCGGAGCTTCGGTGTCATCACGACGGTTGCGGCGGCGCTCGGGAGCGGTTGTCTCGCCCAAATCGAGGGAGGCGAGCAGATCGCCGGCCTCATCGGCCTGCTGGCGCGGCTTGCGGCCGGTTCGTTCATCATCGCGGCGACGACGGGCATCGCGCGGTTCTTCAGTGGCCTCATCGGCTGCCTTACGGCGCACACGACGGGGTTCCGCGGCCTTGGGCTCTTCGGCAAGTGCGGATAGATCAAGCTGCGGTTCCGCCAGAGCAGCGGTCTCTTCGACGACCGGCTCAGCCTTGGTTGCCTTGGTGACGGCCTTGTCGGCCTTGGGAGTGCGCACAGTGACGCCAGCCGGCGGCTCACCGCCACTGCGGGCGGCCTGCAAGGTGGCGAGCAGTTCGGGCTTGCGCATGGTAGACGTGCCTCGCAGACCCATTTGCTTGGCGAGCTCCTTGAGCTCAGGCAGCTTCATATCCTCAAGATTCTGGCTATTTGCCACTGGTTGCCCTTTCCATACCGAACAGGCCCATGCCTGTTACGGGGTTAAGAGTGATTTTGCGGCTGTACCGCTCATGAATGTTCGCTACGTCTCTGATGTTCTCGCGAACGTTGTTCACTCTACAACGCGAGCACGACCAATGCAAAACGGCCCGCCGAGTATCGGCAGGCCGTATGTAATTGCTGGGGTTGGCTCCCCTCAATCTCGCTTCGCGAGCCAGCTCCCCTCAGAGAGGGGAGCCGAGAATGCAAAATCTGCGAGGGAAGAAAAGTAATCAGCGCGTGCGGAGGCCGCCGTCTGACCCCGAAGGCGCACTGAGGTGCGTCGGGGGTGAAGAAAGGCGGCATACACTCCGCTGATTACTTTTCTTCGTGGTAGGACTTGTCGGTGTTGACCGACCACACATTCTTCTTGGACGTCTTGCCGGTCTTGATGTTGCCGACGGCCTCAATGGCGGTGGCCATGGAGTGGTCCATGTTGTTGTAACGGTGCTGACCGTTACGCCCCACGCAGTACAGGTTGCCGAAGCCATCGAGGTATTCGATGAGCTCGTCCATGTGCTCGTAGGTATCGAAGTATGCAGGGTAGGCCTTCTTCACGCGTTCACGGTGGGAGTCGAGGACCTCATCCGGGCCATTGATCACGCGCATGCGGGTGAGCTCGGAAATGGCGAACTTGGTGGCGTCTTCCTCGCTCATGTTCCAGAAGGAATCACCCTCTTCGCAGAAGTACTCCAGACCAACCCACACGGTGTCGTTCACGTCCTTGACCAGGTACGGGCTCCAGTTGTTGAAGATCTGGAGACGGCCGACCTTGTAGCCCGGATCCTGAACATAAATCCAGCAGTCCGGCACAATCGGCGGGTTGCCGAGGGTGGGAATGTTCGTGGTGTTCTTGAGTTTCAGGTGCTTGACCAGAAGACCCACGGTCACGAAGTCGCGGTACGGCAGGCCGTTGGCCACCTTGGTCATGTCGGCAGGAGCGCCCTTGGATTCGGGGCTTTCCGGATCGGAACCGGCTGCATCGATGGCGTTGACCAAGTCCTTGACCGGCATCGACGAGATGAACTGATCGGCGGCAAGCTCGGTGCGGTTACCTTCGGAGTCCTCATACACCACCGAGGAGATGGAGCCGTTGTTCTGACGCAGTTCGACCACCGTGGCGTCGGTCAGCACCTTGACGCCGGCGTTCTCACAGTTGGATTCCACAGTCTCCCACAGCTGGCCGGGGCCATACTTCGGGTACCAGAATTCCTCGATAAGCGAGGTCTCGACCTCGGCGTTGGAGCGCTGCTTGGGAAGTAGCTTCTGGAAGGCGTTCTTGAGCACACCCATGATGCTCAGACCCTTGACGCGCTGGGCACCCCAGTCAGCGGAAATCTGGGAGGGGTGACGTCCCCACAGCTTCTCCGTGTATCCCTCGAAGAACATCGAGTACAGCTTGCGGCCAAAGCGGTTGATGTAGAAGTTCTCCAGATTGTCTTCGGGCAACTTGTGGAACATGGATTTCAAGTAGCTGAAGCCGGCCACCATGGTGAGCTTGAAGCCCATAGCCTTCAGCGTGTTGGGGCTCAGGGAAATCGGGTAGTCGAAGAAGTGACGGTTCCAGAAAATACGGGACACACGGTGACGCTTTAGCATCACCTTGTCTTCCACCTCGGGATCGGGGCCGCCCGACTCCATATCGTGCTCACGGCCGAGCTTCTTGTCATCATAGGAAGGCGCGCCCTGCAGCGGCAGGACTGTCTTCCACCAATCCATGATGCGCTCGTCCTTTGAGAAGAAGCGGTGACCGCCGATATCCATGCGGTTGCCGTTGTGCTTCACGGTACGCGAGATACCGCCGAATGCACGGGTTCCCTCAAGCACAGTCACATCGTATTTATCAGCGCCGCCGTCCTTAATCAATTCCCATGCGGCGGTCAAACCGGCAGGACCACCACCGATAATCACCACAGATTGCTTTTCGCTCACTTGCATCTCCTTATAACCAAATCAGCGATAGTTTATCGTAAGCCTCGGAAACGCACGTTCAAACTGTGTATTCCCTTGCGAATATTGCATAGACCGCGATGCGCGCGGGCGATGCAAACAAGTTCTTTGTGCTTTATCTTGGCGAGGGCAGATACACCTTTAATGAATATCGTCAGGAATGTCGATGTCGGTTTTCTGTACTTCCTCGACATTGACATCCTTGAACGTCACGATACGCACCGACTTGACGAAACGGCTGGAACGGTATACGTCCCATACCCATGCATCAGTCAGCTGCACGTCGAAGTAGACGTCCTGGCCTGCGGAACGAACATTGAAATCCACTTTGTTCGCTAGATAGAAACGGCGCTCGGTCTCCACGACGTACGTGAACAGCTTGATGACATCGCGGTATTCCCGGTATAACGCGAGTTCGGCGTCAGTTTCGTAATTATCCAGATCCTCGGCGCTCATGCTCGATTATTCACCTTCCGTATCTCGCTTGCGTCCGCGACCCAGTGTACGCCACCAAGCTTCCTTGGAAGATTTGCGGTCGGCCTGACCATATGGCCAATTGCTCTCTTCATCCGTGGAACGAGTATGCGTTCCCGTGGTGGCCTGCTCGCTGGTGCTCTGCGGTTGGGCAGGTGCTTCGGCGATTTCAGACGATGCCTCGGACTCGTCGGCAGCCGTGGACTGCTCTCCTGCTCCGGGCTCGGCAACACGCCGCTGAATCGCCATGGAGTGTTCACGCGCAGACAGCGCTTCCTTGACGCCGGGATTGTCCTCAATCAAGTGCATGCCGAAAGCATCCAGGGAGCGAATCGGATCGTATTCATCCACCAACGTATCCATAACAATAAGATCCTGATACTTATTGTTTTCCACATCCCACAGGGCATCGCGCGATGTGCCCGACGGCACGAAACCAAGCGACTGGTAGACGGAAATCGAGCGAGTGTTCGTTTCCGGAACGCTCACCCAGATACGGTGCATGCCCAGGCCGGCCGGCTCCGGAGCAAAGCCGTAGGTCATCACACGCGGCATGGCATCGCGGGAATAGCCGCGGCCGCGGTAGTCCTTGCCCAGAATGATCTGGATACGGGCGGAACGGGACCAGCCATCGATATCGATGAGGAAAATCATGCCGATAACGTTGTCGGTGGGAGCGGCATCGATCATGCCGTCATCATCATGGTCGGCGTCGGTAAGCACGGCCCATACGATGGTGCGGCGAGATTCCGGATCGCCCACGCCTGATTCCGCGGGAGCCTGTCCGGCTTCCCAAGCCTGAGAGCGACGAACCCATGTGTGCACGATGGCACGTTCGGTGGCCGCATCTTTACCGGTGATTTTGGACGCGCCATAGAAAGCGTCGAGTTCATCCAACCGGAGCAGGTCTTCAACGGTAGCGGGGCGCAAATGCACCATTTCACCGGTAATCGGTGGAATGACGATGCTATGTGGCAGATCGCGCGTAAGTTGCGCGTCAGTAGCCAGGCTCAGCGTCTCGTTGGTTTCAGTCATTAGCGTATGTCCCCTGTTTCGGCTCGCAATTCAGTGCCGAACATATCTTACTTGACTGGGTGAACGCTGGAAGTGAGTGGGGTCGTTTCCTTACAAAAGGAATAAAGGCTCCCCTCAAAGAGGGGAGCCAGTGAATCTAATCAGCCCTTAATCTTGCTCATGACGACCTTGGTGACGGCCTTGGCATCGGCCTGGCCACGCGTGGCCTTCATCACGGCGCCGATGATCACGCCCATCGGCTTCATGTTGCCGCTCTTGAGCTTCTCGACCACGTCCGGGTTCGCCTCGAACGCCGCGTCGACGGCCGTCTCGATGGCACCGTTGTCTTCGACGATCTTGTAGTCGTGCTTCTTGACGACTTCATCCGGAGTGCCTTCGCCCTTAAGCACGCCTTCGACGGTCTGCTTGGCGAGCTTGTCGTTGAGCTTGCCGGAGGCGATGAGCTTCTCGACCTCGGCCACATCGGCCGGGGTAATCGGCAGCTCTTCGAGGGACACACCCTTGGCGTTGGCTTCGCGGGAGAGCTCGCCCAGCCACCACTTGCGGGCACCGGCAGCCTTGGCACCGGCCTTGACGGTTTCCTCAATCAGGTCGAGGGCGTCGGCGTTGAGGATGTCGCGCATCTGCAGATCGCTCAGGCCCCACTCGGACTTGAGGCGGTTGCGGCGCTCGCGCGGCATTTCCGGCATCTGGGCCTTCATCTCCTCGATGTGCTCCTTGGTGATGTGGAGCATGACGAGGTCTGGGTCCGGGAAGTAACGGTAGTCGTCGGCATCGGACTTCAGACGGCCGCCAGCGGTGGTCTGCGTAGCCTCATCCCAGTGGCGGGTCTCCTGCAGAATCTCCTTGCCTTCGTCGAGGCGCGCGGCCTGACGGCGAATCTCGTACTGAATGGTCTTCTCGATGCCACGGAACGAGTTCACGTTCTTGGTTTCGGAACGGATGCCGTACGGGGCATCGGCGCTCGGGCGCAGCGAAACGTTCACGTCGGCGCGCATGTTGCCCTGTTCCATGCGGGCGTGGGAGATGTTCAGCGCGCGCACGATGTCGCGGATAGCGCGAACATAAGCACCAGCGATTTCGGGAGCGCGGTCGCCCGCACCCTCGATCGGCTTGGTCACAATCTCGATCAGCGGCACACCAGCGCGGTTGTAGTCGACCAGCGAGTGGTCGGCACCCTCGATACGGCCGTCGGCGCCACCCACGTGGGTGTTCTTGCCGGCGTCGTCCTCGATGTGGGCGCGCTCGATCGGCACACGGAACACGGTGCCGTCTTCCAGCTCAACGTCCAGATAGCCGTTGCCGTTGGTGGGCTTGTCGTACTGCGAGATCTGGTAGTCACGCGGCATATCCGGGTAGAAGTAGTTCTTACGGGCGAACTGGCTCCACTCGGCGATGTCGCAGTGCAGGGCAAGGCCCAGCTTGATGGCGTAATCGACGGCGGTCTTGTTAATCACCGGCAGGCTTCCCGGCAGACCGAGGCTCACCGGGGTCAACTCGGTGTTCGGCTCGCCGCCGAATTCAATGTGGGCCGGGCAGAACAGCTTGGTGTTCGTGGACAGCTCCACGTGGGTTTCCAGACCGAAGACCACATCGTACTTCTTGGTGGCATCGGCGTATTTCATCAATTTTTCAGCCATGATGTGTTTCTTTCCTTCCGATGCTCACTTGCCCAGACCGTCAAGCCACGGGGTCTTGAGGTCTTTCCAGATCGGGCCGTTCCAGCCGTCCTCCAGCGCGGCTTCCAGGGCCGCCGCCGGCTTGTACATGACTTCGTCGCGCTGCTGCGGGGCGATGAACTGGAAGCCGACGGGCAGGCCGTCGTCGGACAGGCCGGCCGGGATGGACATGGCGGGCATACCGGCGAGGTTGGCCGGAATCGTGGCGATGTCGTTGACGTACATGGCCAGCGGATCGTTCATCTTCTCGCCGAACTTGAAGGCGGTGGACGGGCTGGTAGGCGAGATCAGCACATCGACCTGTTCGAAGGCCTTCTTGAAGTCCTCGATGATGAGCGTGCGGACCTTTTGGGCCGAGCCGTACCAGGCGTCGTAGTAGCCGGCGGACAGGGCGTAGGTGCCGAGGATGATGCGGCGCTTGACCTCGTCGCCGAAGCCGGCCTCACGGGTGTAGGCCATCATGTTGGCGGCGGTCTGGGGCACGCCGGCCGGCGGCATGACGCGCAGACCGTAGCGCATGCCATCGTAACGGGCCAGGTTGGAGCTGACCTCGGACGGCATGATGATGTAGTAGGCGCCCAGCGAGTATCCGATGTGCGGGCAGGAGACCTCAACGACCTCGGCGCCCATTTCCTTGAGCTTGTCGACGGCCTCGTTGAAGCGGGCCTCGACGCCGGGCTGGAAGCCGTCGCCACCGAGTTCCTTGATGAGGCCGACCTTCATGCCCTTGAGGTCACGCTTGGCGCCTTCGCGTGCGGCGGCGACCATCGGGCGCGGGCCTTCGGGAATGGAGGTGGAATCACGCTTGTCGTGGCCACCGATAATCTCCTGCAGCAGGGCGGAGTCGAGCACGGTGCGGGAGACCGGGCCGATCTGGTCGAGCGAGGAGGCCATGGCGATGGCGCCGTAACGGGAGACGCCGCCGTAGGTGGGCTTGACGCCCACGGTGCCGGTCAGAGCGCCGGGCTGACGAATCGAACCACCGGTGTCGGTGCCGAGAGCCAGCGGGGCCTCGAACGCGGCGACTGCGGAAGCGGAGCCACCGCCGGAGCCGCCGGGCACGCGCTCGGTATCCCACGGGTTGTGTGTGGTCTGGTAGGCGGAATGCTCGGTGGAGGAGCCCTGTGCGAATTCGTCAAGGTTGGTCTTGCCGAGAATTGGCATGCCGGCGGCCTTGAGCTTTTCGATGACAGTGGCGTCGTACGGCGGCACCCAGCCTTCGAGAATCTTGGAAGCGGCGGTGGTTTCGATGCCCTTGGTGACGATCATGTCCTTGATGGCGATCGGCACGCCGGCCAGCTCGGGCAGGGCGGCCTTGTCTTCTGCGGACTTGGCGTCGAAGGCGTCGGCCTGCTCGAGGGCCACATCGCCGGAGACCTTCAGGAAGGCCTTGATGGACGGCTCGGCGGCCTCAATCACCTTGAGATGGGCCTCGACGAGCTCGTGGGAGGTGACATCACCCTTCTTGATGGCAGCAGCCTGCTCAGTGGCGGACAGTTTGACGAGTGTTGCGGTTTCGTTGCTCATCGATTACTCCTCGCTTCCCAGGATTCGCGGTGCCACGAACATGCCGGCCTCGGTCTTCGGGCCACCGGCGAGCGCCTCTTCCTGCGTGAGCGGGGTTTCGGCGACGTCCGGGCGCAGGTAGGCTTCCAGCGGAACCGGGTTGGCGGTGGGCGGAACATCGTCGGAGGCGACTTCCTGAACCTTGTTGATGGAGTCTGCGATGACGTTCAGTTCGCCCTGCAGACGGGTGATTTCCTCATCGGTGAGCGCGATTCGGGCCAAGTCGCCCAAATGCACGATTTCTTCGCGTGAAAATGTTGGCATGGCCTTAACTATATGAGCCGTATGTGACACGCAGTTATCGGAAAGCCTCGTTTTCCCGCCCATTGGAACAATGCGCCAGCCCTTCACGGGTTCCACCACCAATTCGAGAGCTCCCAACGGGGCAAACCTACCAGCCAACCGCACAACCACCCCACTCATCACCCCTCAGCGGGGCAAAACCACGAGTAACTAATGGAAACGACTCACTCACAACCCTTCAACGAAGCAAAATCGCGAATAACCAACGAAAGCACCTCCCTCATCATCCCAAGCGAAGCAAAACCACCAACAGATCACGACACCGCACCACTCATCACCTCACAGCGGGGCAAAACCACGAGTAACCAATGAAGACACCTCGCCCAGCATCCCAAGCGGGGCAAAACCACGACAAAGCCGAAGAAAAACCACGCTTACTGGCACTCAGCGAGGTAAAACCACGAGCTGACCATGAAAGCACCTCACTGCTGTCCCCCAGCGAAGCAAAACCTCGATCTAATCGAGAAAATGCTCTACTCACGACTTCTCAGCGGAGCAAAAATGCGAGCTAGTCAGGTTTGCCCCTCTTTAAACACCAATTGCCCCTCTAAACGCCAAAAACCGAATCCGGCAAGTGCAAGGAACAGGAAAGCCTCTCCAGGCACCGCATCAACGCACTCGAAATAGTTATCCACATTCCACGCCGCAACGGGGGCACATACATAATTATCATGCCGATGATTCACACCTCAATCCGCAAGCATCCGCGAGATATAGCCAATCTATGCAATCCTCACATGCGAATCCGCTCGAAGCTGCGACCACATTGCCCGAACAAGTGGACACTTCATTCTCGATTGGCATACTCTCGATTCATGAAACATCACAAAGAAGTGGATGCGCTTATCGCGCAAGCGGAAGCAGCAGGCATATGCATTTACGGCCGAACAAAATCACACTGCTCGGCCCTTATTCGCCGAGCCAAAGAACTCGAGCTCAAGCGAGTATTTCCCAACATGTATGTCAAACCGGAATACTGGAATGCGCTCAAACCCGATGAACGCATACAGCATGTGGCATGCACACTCCATCTCAAGCATCCAAACTGGGTTTTCGCCGGAGTCACCGCAGCGGCACTGCATGGTTTCGAACACCCATGGCATCTTCATGCCGGCTCCGTTACCATCGCCACCGCGTCGCAAGGTACCAACGCGAACAATGCCAATATCAAACGTGTATTCGTACCACATTGTGCACCGGAATATGTCAATGGAATCCCTGTGACCAATGGGGCACAAACAGTAGTGGACTGCGGGCTGTCTACCGATTTTCGCTTCGCGTTGCCAATCATCGATTCGGCACTACGTAAAGGTACTGCCATTGCGGACATTCTCAATATTTGCAGCACTATGCACCGCGATTGCACGCCGATATTCCGCTTGCTTCATTATGCGAACCCGGCAAGCGAAAACGGCGGCGAATCACTCGGTCGAGGCACAATCGTTGAAGGCGGACTCATGGTCCCCGAATTGCAGCAAGACATCACCGACCCGCAAACGGGCGCGCTGTACCGGGTAGATTATCTCTGGCGGCTGCCCGACGGCCGTCTTATCGTCGGCGAATATGACGGGTACGAGAAATACGCCAATCCGAATATGAATGACCGCAGGGGTATTCAAGGAGCGGTGCACGCGGAAAAAGAGCGGGAAACCGGACTGTATCGAGCCAAAGTCGACTCCATAGTTCGGTTCACTTATGAGGATGTGTTGAAGCAGCATCCAATGATCAATAAACTACGGGCTGCCGGCGTTCCCGACGCAACAATGGTGATGCGATAGCAATCGTCAGAATATGTCTGATGCACGAAGGTGTGATTGCTTTATGCGGCGATAATCCTGCAGCAGAGAACATAGCTACTTGATGTCCGCTTTTTTGGTGACGATGAGTCCGCCAGCCCATGCTGCGGCGGCCCAGGCGAGGAGGATCAGGCCGGACTGCCACCAATCGGGAATCCAGTAGTTCGGTTTAACGGCTGCGGCAAGGGTGGACTGCGAGCTGCTTTCTATACCAGCGCCGAGGAAATGATTCATGGCGGTGTCCGGTGTCAGATAGGACAAAGTGCCAAGCCATTCGACCTGGTTAATGGCCATCGATGTGATGGACAGTACTGACGAGAGCATCATGAAGAGCACGATCAGCGCGCATACGCCGCCCACTGTGGAACGGGTCATGCCGCCAAGTCCCTGCGCCATCAGGGACACCAGCACAATAGCCAGAGGGAAGCCGATCAACGTGACAGGAATGATTCGACTTTGATCGCTGGTCAGCGCCGTAATGTCATGGCCTCGAGTGAATAGCCAGAGCACACCTGCGGCCAGCAGAATGCCGGCAATACCAGCAACCAGCGCAAACAGGGCCGCGGCCACGGACTTAGTGGCATAGAACATGCCGCGCCTGGGGTTGACCGTCAGACTGGATTGCACGGCTGATGTGGTGTATTCGCTGGTGATGGCCATCACGCCGAAAATGCCGATGACCAGCGCCGCGGTCGAGCCGGAAGAAGCCAGTACCGCCCACATATCTGCGGCGGATATGGGCTTGGGATTGTCCAGCGTCTTGCCAGTGTTCAAATCCGTAGACGCCATGAAGGTCACACTCCAAGCGCTCAACGCGGACATAGCCAGCATGAGCGCGACCGCAATACACAACAGCACCTTGGTGGAGTTCAGTGACCACAGTTTCAGCAATTCGGCCTTTAGCGAGCCGAACACAGTGAGCTTGGCACGACGGTACATGCTGCTGGCACGACGGCTAGAGGCAGGACGGCCGGAAGCCTCTGCGTTGGCAGGTTGGCTGGGTCCGGTCGCATCAGGCATATGCTTTTCAGCAGCTGCACCACTCATACTGCCGGTCATATTGGCGTTTTCCGTGGCCGTTCTCATGGTATTGGAGCTCATCATCCGACCTCCTTGGCCAGGTATTCGGCGCTGCTGTGGGTCAGCGCCATATACGACTCTTCCAAAGAGGCGTGCTCTTCGACGAATTCGTAAGTAATCAGGCCGGCCCGGGCAAACGCCTGTGCCGCCGCAACCAAGTCGGCGCCATTGACACGAAATACCTCGCCTACTTGCGGGTCATCGGATTTGCGAGTATCGGGAACCACGGTGACCTCAGGGCTACTGGTAAAAATCGCACGCAACTTGTCGGGTTCCGGCGTCACCACACGGATGGATCTGGAGGAATGCTCGGCCACGAATGCACTCACCGTGGTGGTTTCCAACACATGGCCTTGCCCGATAATCACCAGATTATCCGCGGTCAACGCCACCTCGCTCATCAAGTGCGAGCTCAGCAGCACGGCTCGTCCTTCAGCTGCGTAGTAACGACATAAGTCGCGAACCCATTTAATGCCTTCTGGATCGAGACCGTTGATTGGCTCGTCCAACACCAGATTGTGCGGGTTGCCCAGCAATGCCGCAGCAATGGACAGTCGCTGGCTCATACCGAGCGAGAACTGACCGGCTCTGACATTGGCCACAGCTTGCAGACCGGTCATGTCAATGACCTCATCGACTCGACGCTTAGAAATGTTGTTGGTATAGGCAAGGGCCTGTAAATGGGCTCGTGCAGTGCGCGACTTATGCGCTGACTTGGCGTCAAGCACCGCACCGACCGCACGCATTGGTGCGCGTAAGGTGACATATGGTTTGCCATCGATTAGCGCGCGGCCCTTATCCGGGCTGATGAGTCCGAGCGCAGCACGCATAGTGGTGGATTTGCCTGCGCCATTCGGTCCCAGAAAACCCGTAACCTTGCCATCTTCGGCAGTGAATGACACACCGTCTAGTGCCTGCTTGGTTTTGAAGCGTTTGCTCAGCTCCTCAACTTCAATCATGCTTTCACCCTAGCCTATATTGGGCAGATTGGGGAGAGCTGTCGGCACACGTCTACCAGGGCTTGTGTTTCACGCGCTGTTTCACAGGAGGAAATATGGGGAATTGATGTTTCACAAAATGTTTCACGGACTATTGCTGTGACGCAACACCACAGATAATACGCGGAATTGCGATGGCAGCGAGGCTTTTCTATGCTCCATCAGACTGCGGTTGCGGCATGCTGGGCAATCCATGCATGCATGGCCACGGCCGCCGCGGCACCAGCGTTAATGGACCGCACCGAACCAAATTGGGAGATGTATACCACGTCATCGGCTAGTTCCAAGGCCTTACTGCTCAGCCCGGGGCCTTCGGCGCCGAACAGTAGCAGACAGCGCTTGGGGAATGCATAGGTCTCCATGGGCACCGCGCCCGGAATGATGTCCAGAGCAATGATGCGAGCGGCTTCCAGTTCCTTGATGCGGGCATCCGCCTGTGCGATTTCGGCAGTGGCCTCGGCAACTGCCGAAACAGCATTCAGCGCCGACACGTGGGAGGACACAGTTGCACCGGAATTACCGATGATGCCCTCCGACCCATTGCCGGCACCAGTCTCCGCCCCATTATGAGCACTGGCGATGGCATGGGCCTTTAAGGCAGCCGCCCCGGCTCGTGCCCGTTCGGCAGCGATTTCACCGGCGATACGATTATGCCAGCATTCCACCAACTCCGCGATTGAGGGGTGATGCTCAACGTGCTGGTAGAGCTCAGTCATCAGCGCGCCTTTGCGATTCCACTTATGCGGGCCGACGATATGCACGCGCTTGGCCTGAAAAGCATTGGCAGTGCGCACCATGGATCCGATATTGAAATCGTGGGTCCAGTTCTCCACCGCCACTTCGAAATCGTGGCGGCCGTGGGCATCGAGATCTTCTTTGATGGCCTGCACAGTCCAGTAGCGATATCGGTCGAGCACATTGCGGCGATCGCCCTCATCGAGCAGAGCAGAATCGAAACGGACATCGTAATTAGGCGATGCCAAGTCATCAGGACGAGGTTCGCCGGGATGGGTTTCAGCCCATGGGCCAAGACCGACTTCACGGAATTCCGGTTCGCCCGAGGCTTTTGCCGCCAAGGAAATCTGGTTGGGTGCGTGCACAGTTGCTCCTCGGAGATTATCAACGTCGTGCGCCGACCACAGCGGTCTCGTTGCGCCCGACAGCCTCCCGAATGGGGAAGCCACGAATGGAATTACCTCAGCTCGGATTCGTCAAAGACCTGAACGAATGGCAGTACGTGGCTTTCGCCAGTGGAGGGGTTGATGACATTGATGTCTTTAGCTCCACCGCCGACCAGTGAGGCAATAGCCACGACCTGAGCGCCGAGTTGTTCGACCACGCCGAAGTCGAGGCTGAGTTCGTTGCCATTACGCAGGGTAACCAACGAACTGGTCTGCACATACGATTTTTCGGACAGCCATGCATCCAACAGCATCACGCGCCGTCCTTCAATAGACGGACCCTTGATTGAGGGATACACGAAGTCCATTACGAATCCGTCCAGATCCTCACCACGAGAAGCAGCAGCATGAATCATGGCAGACACCATGGGTACGGCAGCTGCAGTCAAGGCACCAACGGCGTCAAAATCATCAACCGAATAGCCTGCATCTTCAAGAGTGTCAATGAGCACATGACCCATCACCGTGGCGGCACGATGATCGAAAGTCACCGAGGCAAGTTCTGAAAACGGGCGGCCAACCACGTGCTCCTTCAGCAGGGTGGCCAGCTGCTCACGCGGCTCCAGCATGGCAAAAGCGGAAGCGTCGCGTGAAACATTGAGGTCCGAGGTGCCGGTCGGGCGGAATCCAGATTCAGTCATGCTTCAAGCCTATCGCCTGAGGCAGTCAGCTTGACCGGCTCATCATCCTCCGACGATGTCACCTCGGGGGCGGATAACTCACTGACATTGCCTTTGTCTGATTCGATAAGAGGCACTTCCTCGAGCACCTTGGTGGGTTCGAGCTTTTGCAGTTTGCGAGCCGTGGGCAATACACGTCGCTCCAAACTGGATGCGAACTTGTTATAGGCACTGACCGTCTTGGTGATTTGGGTTCCCAGCCTGGTGGCATAGTCGCCAAGCACGGCGAAGCGCTCATACAGCTCTCGAGACAAATCGAACAACTGCTTGGCATCATCCGTCAGCGATTGCTGCTGCCATGCATAGGCCACTGATTTCAGCACGGCCCACAGGGTCACTGGCGAGGTCAAGGCCACCTTGCGGGAGAAGGCATCATCCATCAGCGTGGGATCGGCCTCAAGCGCCGCCTGCAACAACGCCTCATTGGGAATAAAGGCGATAACGAAATCAGGAGTGACGGGGAACGCATTCCAATAGGCCTTCTCCCCCAACGCACGCACGTGTTCTCGAAGCGCCTTGGCATGGGATCGCAACAGGTCGTTACGACGATCCAACTCCTCGGGGCCCGCGGTCTCGGGAATCTCACAAGCCCGCTGATAGTCGGCATACGGCACCTTGGCATCAATCGGAATGGTCTTGCCACCGGGCAGATGCACCACCATATCCGGCCTGAGCATACGACCGTCGGCATCGGACACCACCACTTGGGTGTCAAAGTCAACGTGCTCCAGCAATCCCGCGGACTCCACAATATTCTTCAGCTGCGCCTCGCCCCAGGCACCACGAACCTTATTGTTGCGCAGTGCCGCGGATAGTGAACTCGTTTCCTTGTCCAACCGGGCCTGCTGATCATTCAGGCCCTTGAGTTGAGCCCCGAGCGCACCCATCTCTTTCTTGCGGCCTTCTTCGATTTGGGTGACCTTGGTCTGGAGCGAATCGAGATTCTTGGCAACAGGAGCAAGCGCTTCCAGCACCTTACTCTGCTCTTTCAGACGAGCCTCCTGCTCGACACGCTTGACTTCGGCGGCTTCGGCATCGGCCTTACGCTTCTGTTCAGCCTCGGCGGCCGCGCGCTCACGCTCACGCTCGATGCGAATCTGTTCCGCATGCTGCGCCTGAGCAAGCTGTGACTTCACGAACGTCAATTGCTGGTTCGCACCTTCAAGCTGCGCTTGAGAAGCGGCATTGCGAGCGGTCAAATCGGCAATCTCCCCATGCGCCGACTCCAGCAAGCTTTTGGCCTCCTCCAGCTCCGAAGCCCTGGCATCACGCGCCATAGCCTGACCTTTATGCCGCCCCAATAAAAAGCCGGCACAAAGCCCAAGCCCCGCACCGACCACCAGCACGGCGATGACCACAATCACAGTTCCCATTTGTTCAAACATGGTTCCCAGTATTCCACCATCTTCAACCGGCGGTAGATATGTTCCTGTTTCCTAACGTCAGCATCGACAATCGCCGCATGCATAACGACAGACAACCAGGGCCAACAGCCAAACACACGACCAACTACGACCTCACCAAGCGCGCGATGGCCGCGGATGCCTCCTCAAGCTTGCTATCGGCAACTTCACCGCCCTGCACCGCCGCCTGGCGCACACAGTGATTCAGATGATCGTCCAGCAATATCAAGGCCACCGACTTCAACGCCGAATTCGATGCCGAAATCTGCGTCAACACGTCAATGCAGTATTTATCGTCCTCCACCATCTGCGTAATGGCGTGAACCTGCCCCTCAATGCGGCGCAGCCGCGCAATGACTTTGGCCTTATCGTCGTCATACCCGTGCATCGCTGCCTCCTGATACTCATCTTTCAGCTGAACACACCCCATTATATACCCCATAGGGGTATAGGGTATACACTGTTGCTCGGTATAATACTGATGGGAAGGAGCGGTGATGAAGTTCAACCTTTTCTCGACCGCCGCGGCGCTGATTGCGGCAGCCGCCTTGACATGGCTGGTGCTCAGGTTCTTTTTCGGCGAGCAGAAGGCCGCATCCGGGGCCATGGACGTCTCCGGCAAGCGCCAGACCGCAACAATCACCGTCAAAGGTGGCTACTCCCCTGCCGTGGTGAGTATGCGCGCGGGCACACCGATCACACTGACATTCGACCGGCAGGAGACCGGTGAATGCACCTCTCACGTGGTGTTTGGAGACCTCGGCCTCGATGCCATGCTGCCCGGCAATGCGGTGACCGATGTGGAATTGCCCGCATTGCCCGCCGGCGAATACCCATTTGCCTGCGGCATGAATATGGTGCACGGCCTGCTGAAGGTCGAAGGAAATGCCAGCGCAGGCACGGACAAACTGCACCCGCTCACTGCATCAGCGGAAGCCCCGATGGTGGACTCCGCAGAAGCAGAACGACGTGAGGCAGCGGAACGCACGAAGGAAATCACATCGTTGACACGACTAGTGGCCATCGGCACAGTGCTGACACTCCCCGTGTTCATCGTCACCATGCTGCACATGGCCAATCCGATGCTGGTGCCGCACTGGATGGTGAATCCATGGCTGCAGGCCATTCTCATCACACCGGTGATGTTCTACTGCGGCCACCCGATCCACGCGGTCGGATTCCCCGCACTGGCGCACCGCTCCCCCGACATGAATTCGCTCGTCTCGTTGGGCACATCGGCCGCCTATCTCTATTCGCTGGTGACCTGTGTAGCCCCTCAGGTATTTCCGGAAGGTTCACGCGAGCCGTATTTTGAATCGGTCGGTGTGGTCATCACCCTGGTGCTGGTCGGTCGACTGCTGGAGACCAAGGCCCGCGAAGGCACCGGCAAGGCGGTGCAATCACTAATCAAGCTACGGCCTCGCACCGCGCATAAGCTGAATGCGGCTTCGCCAGAGAACGTGGAATGGCTCAATCCCGCGAATTTCACGGACATGGACATCGATACGATTACCGTCGGCGATCTGCTGGTCGTCAAGAACGGCGAGCGCGTGCCCACAGACGGCATCATCGTGGCCGGCAACGCGAGTATCGATGAATCAATGATTACCGGCGAATCCAAGCCCGTCACCAAAACGACCGGAGCGGCCGTCACCGGAGCAACCGTATTGCTCAAGGGTGACCTCGTCATGCAAGCCACTCAGGTCGGTGCCAATACTGTGCTCTCCCAAATCGCGGCGATGGTGGCCCGCGCGCAGGCAACCAAAGCTCCGATGCAGCAGCTGGCCGATAGAATCGCCAGGTATTTCGTGCCAGCAGTGATGGTCATCGCTATATGGACCTTTGCCATATGGATTGCGCTTGGCCCTGCGCCACAACTGGCGCACGCGCTGATCACCGCAGTCAGCGTGCTCATTATTGCCTGCCCGTGCGCTCTGGGTCTTGCCACCCCGCTCTCAGTCACTGTGTCTCTGGGGCTCGGCGCCACCAACGGCGTGCTGGTCACCAGTGCAAAAGCTCTGGAACAGGCGCGGCGCATCGGCACTGTGGTCTTCGACAAGACCGGCACTATTACGCGCGGCGTGGTGGATACGACCGCCGATTGGAACAAACCGAGCTACGAGCAGGACACCGTTAAGGAAGGATCGCCGGAAGCGATTGCAGCATTGCGTGCACGCGGCATACGCACGGTGATGCTTTCAGGAGACAAGGCCGAAGTGGCAGGGCGCATCGCCCGTGAGGTCGGCATCGATACGGTGATCTGCGAGGTCAAGCCGGATGGCAAGGCCTATTGGATCGCCAAACTGCAGCGCGAGCGTGATGAGAACACAGCCACGTCCGGCTCCTCCCGCGCGCCGCACGATCTTATCGCGATGGTGGGTGACGGCATCAACGACGCCCCGGCGCTGGCACAGGCCGATCTCGGCATCGCCATCGGCACCGGCACCGACGTGGCGATGCAGTCGGCAGATGTGACGCTGATGAGCGGCGACCTGCGCGGCGTCATCAGGACCATCAATCTGTCCAATGCCACGATGCGCAATATCCGAGAGAATCTCGGCTGGGCATTCGGATACAACATCATCGGCATTCCGATTGCCGCCGGCGTGCTTTACCCGTTCACCGGATGGCTGTTGAGCCCGATGATCGCGGGACTGGCGATGGCGTTGAGCTCGGTGTGCCTGGTGCTGAACGCCAATCGTCTTCATGCGGCGAATATCAGCGGCGGCACGACCACAGACATCACCGGTTCTGCCGCAGCAACCACCACTGCAAACACTATTGAGCCGACCGTTATTGTCGACGATCGCACTTCACTCAATCACGTAACTGACCAATCCAATAATCCGACCAACAAGGAGAACACTATGGATATGGGAATGCACATGCATCACAACGCCCCTGCGGACGGCGAAACCGCCACTGATCCGGTGTGCGGCATGACCGTGGCTGTGAACGATGACGCGATCACGCGCGAGTATGAGGGCAAGCCCTATTACTTCTGCGGCGAGCACTGCGCCACGAACTTCGCGAAAGCACCGCAGATCTTCCTTTCGTAATCGCGTTTACCTGCATACACGAATGGCCTCCGTCCACACAGACGGAGGCCATTCGCATATAGCGTCAATCAATGCCGATCACGCAAAGAAGAACACGAACATCCAAGCACCGATGATGGCGCCGACGATCGGAGCCACAACCGGAATCCAAGCCTCGCCCCAGCGAGAGGAACCCTTGGAAGGAATCGGCAGGATGGCGTGCAGCACACGCGGCATGAGATCGCGGGCCGGGTTCAGGCCAGGGCCGGTCGGGCCGCCCATGGAGGTCACCAGACCCCACACAATGAAGCCGACGGCGATGGAAGAAGCGGCATGGTCAGCCTTGCCCCACGGCAGGGACAGGCAGCACAGGGCGCCGAACACCAGCACGAGGGTGCCGAACATCTCGTTCAGGAAGTAGTTGACCTTCTTGTTGTCCGCATCGGTGGTGCAGAAAGTGCCCAGAATCGCATCGGCGTCTTCCGTCTCCTGGTAATGCGGGTAATACGTCAGATAGACGATGAACTGGCCCAGAACGGCGCCCAGCAACTGCGCGATGATGTACGGCAGCACTTCGCTCCACGGGAACAGGCCGTTGATAGCCTGAGCGAGGGTCATTGCCGGATTGATGTGTGCGCCGGAAACGCCGCCGAACATCATTACCGGGAACATCACACCAAAACCATAGCCCATGGCGATGTTCAGCCATCCAGCGTGATGACCCTTGGTGTTCTTCAGCTCGACGTTAGCCACAGAGCCATTGCCGAAAATCATCAGGATGGCAGTGCCGAAAAACTCAGCTGCCAACTTGGTAAAGAGGGAAAATTCCACTGCTTCTTCTTTTCTCTTCGCCGCACAGCAGACATGACTGCCCCACGGCCTTCTCTATGATTGGAATCCGTTCGCGGAGCCGGCGACACGATTTCACTGGGCGCGAAAGCAAACGTGGCGATTGTACACTTTGCCCCTTGACGAAACCTTGTCAGTGCTGCCGCTAAGCCAAAAAACAAAAAAGCCGGAATCTTTCGATTCCGACTTGTCTGTGCCCCCGCAGGGATTCGAACCCTGGACACGCTGATTAAGAGTCAGCTGCTCTAACCAACTGAGCTACAGGGGCTTGGTTAGACGCTGCAGTGTTTCATGCAACAGGTGATAAATATACTCAAATCTGAGACTCTCGCAAGCTTCGGCGTGTCGCGTGTAGACGAGCCGATTATCAATCAGCACACCATCGAAAAAAACTTGCCGCAATTCACGAAAAACCCCGCACGGCAATCGCCGCACGGGGTTCAATGCTTAAGCTCAGACTGTCAGTCTGAAAGATTCCAGCGCAAGGCCGGAATAGCTCACTCGGCCACGACCTTCACGAAGAAGGAAGCGGTAATCTCCGGGTGGAGGGCCACCTTGGCGGGGAAATCGCCGGTGGTCTTGATGGTCTCGACCTCGATGGACTTCGGGTTCACCGGAGCCTTGTCGGACAGAGCGATGGCGATAGCCTCGTTGGAAATACCACCGAACAGCTTGCCGGACTCGGACACCTTGGCGGCGATCTCGACGGTAGTGCCCTCGATAGCATCCTTGGCGGCAATAGCTTCCTCACGGGTAGCAACGGCCTTGGCCAGACGAGCACGCTTCATAGCGGTAATCTGAGCCTCAGCACCCTTGGTCCAGGCGAAAGCCAGGCCCTGCGGGAACAGGTAGTTGCGAGCGTAACCGGACTTGACGTCGACGACGTCACCGGAGTGGCCCAGGTTGGCCACGGTCTGGGTAAGAATAACCTTAGTTTCAGCCATTGTTCAAAGCCTCCCTAACTCAGCGACCCGAGGTGGCGTACGGCAGCAGAGCCATCTCGCGGGCGTTCTTGATAGCCTTCGAGAGTTCGCGCTGCTCCTGAACGGTCACACCGGTGATACGACGGGAACGGATCTTGCCGCGATCGGAGATGAACTTGCGCAGCAGCGCAACGTCCTTGTAATCGATCTCGGTGATCTTGGCGGCCTTCAAGGGGTTCGGCTTCTTCTTGAACGGCTTGACCGGCGGTTGCGGCCTCTTACGTGACATGATGTTCTCCTTGTAAATCTTGATATTGATTGCTGCTAATCAGCGGGTAAGTATCGATCAGAACTCCGGATCGGAATCGTCACCGCCACCGAAATCGGAGGAAGCGCCGAACGTGGAGAAGCTGCCGGAATCAGAGGAGCCGGCGTTGCTCCACGGATCAGTTGCCGGAGCGGACTGTGCGGCCGGGTTGGACGGGGCAGACTGCTGGGAATATCCAGCGCCACCCTGATAACCGCCCTGATAGCCACCCTGGTTGCCGTAGCCCTGACCGAGCTGCTGGCCGCCTTGGAAGCCGCCGTTGGAACGACCCTGGAAGCCGCCCTGGCTAGTCTGACGGGTCACCTGTGCAGTGGCACGAGTCAGAGACGGGCCGATTTCATCGACTCGCAGCTCAACAACCGTGCGCTGGGTGCCATCTTGGGCCTGGTAGGAACGCTGGGTCAAGCGACCCTGCGCGATAACGCGCATGCCCTTGGACAGACTGTTGGCGATGTTGGAGGCCAACGACGAAGTACGACCATCCCAAGCCGAGCAGTTCATGAACAGCGTATCGCCGTCCTCCCACTGATTCGTGTTGCGGTTGTACTGACGAGTGGAAGCCGCAATGGTGAAGTTCACCACAGTGGAACCGCTGCCAATAGTACGCAGCTCAGGATCGCGGGTAAGGTTACCGACTACGGTAATAATCGTTTCGCCTGCCATGCCATTGCCTTCTTACTTACCAGCTATTCAGCTGACTTAACGCTTAATTCAGCCCTTACGAAGAATCTTCGTACGGATCACGGATTCGTTGAGGTTAAGAACACGGTCAAGCTCATCGCTGGTAGCGGGCTCGGCGGTGTACTTCACCACGACGTAGTTGCCTTCAGTCTTACCGGCAATCTCATAGGCGAGCTTGCGACGGCCCCAGTAATCGGGCTCATCGAAAGAACCGCCTTCCTTGGTGACGAGTTCCAGATACTGCTCGGTCAGCTTCTTCAGACCGCGCTCATCCAGCTCAGGATCGGCGATGAACATCAGTTCGTACTTGTGCGCAGACATCACCCACCTCCTTCGGACTATTCGGCCACGGACGTTCCGTGGCAGGAGTGTGTATGCGTGTTAATCATAGGGTGATGCAGATGCACTTCACCCTGTGAGCAACTTGCCTATCCTATGGTCAGGGCGAGACAGTGCCGCATGTTCATCAACGATTGCAGCACTCTTACAACACAGCCCCACTTCACGGCACGCGCTGCGGTGGGGTGCTAGTACACTGGTTAAGGCTAAAAACACTGCAACACAAAAGGATGCGAAAGCATGTCGGCAATTCTTGAAGGCACTCCGGATAAACGACTCGTTTTGGTCACGGGCCGCGCCTACCCCGAGCTGGCCGAGAAAGTGGCCGAATGCCTGGGCACTGAGGTTCTCGAGACCACCGCTTACGATTTTGCCAACGGTGAGATGTACGTGCGGTTCACCGAGCCGGTGCGCGGTGCGGACGTGTTCGTGCTGCAGTGCCATTCGGGCGATATCAACAAGTGGATCATGGAACAGCTCATCATGATCGACGCTTTGAAGCGCGCCTCCGCCAAGTCGATTACCGTGGTGGCCCCGTTCCTTGGCTATTCTCGTCAAGACAAGAAGCACCGCGGCCGCGAGCCCATCACCGCTCGCCTGATTTTTGACCTGTTCCGTTCCGCCGGCGCTGACCGCATTATGACGGTTGATCTGCATGCCGCCCAAGAGCAGGGCTTCTTCGATGGCCCGGTCGACCATCTGACCGCCATGCCGGTGCTGCTTGACTATGTGCGTTCCGCCATTGACCTGAACAACACCACCATCGTCTCCCCTGATGCCGGCCGTATCAAGGTGTCCGAGCAGTGGGCCGCCAAGTTGGGCAACCTGCCGCTGGCCTTTATCCATAAGCAGCGCGACATCACCCGTCCGAACCACGCTGAGGCACACGGCATCATCGGTGATGTTGACGGTCGCGATTGTGTGGTGATCGACGATATGGTCGACACCGCCGGCACTATTTGCGAGGCCGTGCGCACCCTGAACGAATCCGGCGCCAAGTCGGTGACGCTGGTCGCCACCCATGGCTTGCTCTCCGGCCCGGCTGTGGAACGGCTGTCTCGTTGCGGCGCTCATGAAATCGTGTTCATGGATACCGTGCCGATTCCCGAGGAAAAGCGTCTGCCGAATATGACCGTGCTGTCTTGCGCGCCTCTGCTGGCCGCCGGTATCCGTTCCGTGTTCGAGGAAGGTTCCGTGGCGATTCTGCTGGAGGGGCTTCCCGAGGACATGCGTCCGCGCAATATCTACGCGTGATTGCTCTATTTCGATATTCATAAGGTCGTCACTTGATTGCGACGACCTTTTCTATGTATCGCGACACCTTATTTGTATTACCAGCTCCTCTTAGCGACAGAAATTTAGGAAATGAGCCCACTCTTCCTGAAATCCTGTCACTGAGCACAACTGAGCGACAGGATTTTAGGAAGATAGGACTCATTTCCGGAAATCCTGTCACTAAGACGAAGTCAGCGACAGGATTTCAGGACGAAGCCGATTCTTTCCTAAAATTCTGTCGCTAACAGACAAATAAAACTAGGAATACCTCAGATAAAAGCGCGCTCGCCGAAGATGGCGGTGCCGACGCGCACGATGGTGGAGCCCTCTTCGATGGCATAGGCCATATCGTGGGTCATGCCCATGGAAAGCTCCTTACAGCTGGCAGTGCCTTCTGCACCGGAGGCCAGAATCTGGTCACGGGTACGGCGCAGATGCGCAAAGCCCGCACGAATGGCACGTTCGTCGTCCACATGGGCGCCGATGGTCATCAGTCCCTGCAATTCAAGGCCGCCCATGGCACCGATACGCTGCGCCAAATCGATGGCATGGCTCGGAGCACACCCCGACTTGGATTCCTCGCCGGATTCGTTGACCTCCAGCAGCACTCCGACCGTGATGCCGCGCATGGTGGCGCGGCGCGCAATCTTCTCCGCCAGTTCGATGGAATCCACCGATTCGATGGTGTTCACCACCGGCAGCACTTTGCCGATTTTATTGGCCTGCAATTGGCCGATGAGATGGAACGGAATATGATTCGCGGCATTGGCCGATGCACCAGTCGAATCGGAATCACCGACGCCGTTCGCAGCGCCAGACGCCGCTGCGCCGTTGAAAGCCCCAGCCTCGCCAATCACGCCCAACGACATTCCACGCTCCGAAAGCAAGCGCGTCAATCCCGGAGCCTTGACCGTAACCTCCTGCGGCCGATTCTCGCCGATGAGATGGATACCGGCACCAATCGCGGCCATAATCTCGCCAACGTCACGCGTTTTGGTGGCGGCCAAGAGCTGCACCGAACCAGCTTCTCGCCCGGCCATGGATTCGGCCGCAGCGATACGATCAAGCACCCGATGCACGCCGTCCGTGATCTCCTGTGCACGCGATTGATCGATGACCTCGTTGGCGAGGTCCTTGTGATCCATATATGCCGTCATTATTGCTCTCCCCAGTGAATCGACACCCCATCATACCCCGCATATGAGAAAGCCTCCCGCCGCTGTTCAGCAGTGGGAGGCTCACCCAATGGAAGGAGAATAGAGGGGTAAGAATTATCGTCTGAGCCAGACCCTCATCTGGCCGACCTCGCGGTTGGCCCATGAAGGGCGAGCTCAATCTCCGGGTGGCCGTCGGCACCGTGAATCTTGCCTTCTTCGGGGCCGAAGTTGGCGTCCAGACAGTCGGCCATCTTCTTGGCGACCTCAAGGGCCTGCTCATTGCCGGTCACCTGATGGTAGGCGACGGCGGCCTCGATGTAGTGACCCGTCACATACATCTCGTGGCTCTGCTGAATCAGGCTGAAGCGCGGGCGGTCGGCCCATACGCCGGACTTGACCTGATACGGAGTGTCCAAGTAGCCGTCCGGCTGCTGAGCGCGGGCGATGAGATTGACCGTGCGATCGCGCAGCGCCTTGAGTTCGGGATCCGGATGGTAGGCCAGCGCATAAGCGGCTTCCTCAAGCCACTTGTAGACGTCGGAATCCTTGAACACCATGCCGTGGAATTCGTCGTCCAATTCGCCGGCGACAACCTTCAGATTGGCGACCGCGTGGCTTTTGTTGTCAGCCAGCTGGTTGCCAGCCGGGTCGTCAGGCACTGTGGTGTCGATTTCGTCGTTCATCACTCACCACTGGTAGGGGATGACGGATTCGACGATCTGGTCGCGACGCCGCGCTGGAACGTCAGCATGTCGAGAAACTGCGGTCCCTCAAGGTCGACGGTCTACTCATCGTGCAGCGCGAAACCAACCCCCGGCCCACGCTTGGCCATGACTGGGGCGTGCCACTGGTCTACGTCTACGGCCCCTCCACCGATACCGAAGATTGTTCGGTCACCTGTGACAATGTGGACGCCGGTTGCATGGCCATCAACCATCGCATTTCTTGCGGTCGCCGGCACATCGCCATTATCGGCGGCGGCGAAACCTATACCGCTGCCACCGACCGCACCAAGGGTGCGCTCGAGGCACTGGCTGAGCTGGGCATCGAACCGGCCGGACCAATCCGGTATGGCAAGTGGGATGAGAGTTGGGGCCGCGCCGCCACCCGCCTGCTGCTCGATCAGGGCGTCACGTTTGACGCTGTGGTCTGCCAAAACGACCAGCTGGCCCGAGGCTGCATTGACGTGCTCAAGCAGCAGGATCTACGCATTCCGGATGACGTCGCCGTTATCGGCCGACGATAACTGGTCGGTACTGACCTCCAACTCGGGGCCCGCACTGACGTCAATCGACAACGAAACCGAAACTATCGGACGGCGTGCGGCATGATACTTGGTCGATGCCATCGACGGCAACCCGCATCACGGTGTCGACTACGTACCCTGCCACCTTATCCAGCGCGAATCCACCCTCCCGCTGGACTGATATCAATCGATACCCTACCGCTTCTTGGTTTTGCGGCCCTTTAAGTAGATGTCGATGACGATCCATACGCCGAGGGCGAAGGCCACGACGTAGCCCATGAAGCCGATGACCGGAATGCCGAAGATAATCGGCTTCATGCCGGCGTAGTAGACAATCGACGAGCCAACGAACAAACCGACCACAATCAGGGCCATCGTCAGACGATTCACCATATCCGAAAGCAGCTGGAACGGCTCTTCGGAGCCGACCAGTTCCATGTTGACACGCAACTGACCACGGGTCAGCATACGGGCCACGGTCTTGAGTTCGGTCATAGTGCTGAGCGTGGCATGCAAAGCCTGATGCCCCTCAACGCCCAGCGACTTGATCTCGTCTTTGGTGGCGTTCTTCAGCGATTTCGACGTGGCGATATGGTCGGAAATGATTTCGATCATATTCACATCAGGAATGAACTCGTCCAGCAAGCCTTCGAGCGTAACCAACGCGCGGCCGATGGTGGTCACCGTACTGGGCACCTCAATGTTGTGGCGGCCGGCCATCTGCGTCAGCGCGGTCAGGAAGGCGGCGATGTCCAGTTCGGCCAAATCCACGGTGCCGAATTCCTTGACGATCACGTCCAAATCGGCCAACAGCGCGGGATAGTCCTCCGGATCGGCCTCGGTGCCGGCGAATCGCAGCAGCCCCTCGGCCAGAGCGGGCGAATCCTGTTTGGCGACGGCGAAAATCATTTCTTTGAGGACTGTACGGGTGCGCTGGTCGAGCCGACCGGTCATACCGAGGTCGATAAGTACAATCTGGCCGCCCCGGATGAGGATATTGCCGGGATGTGGGTCGGCGTGGAAGAAGCCGTCGTCGAGAATCTGTGTGGCGTAATTGTCGACGAGCTTGGTGCCGATCTCCTTCAAGTCATAACCGGCGTCGATGAGCTGGCCCGGGTGGGAGACGGAGATGCCGTCGATGTACTCCATGACCACCACATGCTCGGTGCATAGTTCGGCGTACACCGTCGGGCAGTCCATGTATTTGAATCGGACGGAGAAGCGCTTGAATTCGGCGAGATTGCGGGCCTCGATCAGAAAGTCAGTCTCCGATTCGAAGGTGTCCCACAGCTCCTCGACCACGCCCTTCAGGTCCACGATCTGTGAGGTGCGAATCACCTTAGTGGCGGCCTTGGCTATGGAGCGCATGATGGAGACGTCCTGGGCCATGGTTTCGCGCACACCCGGGCGCTGCACTTTAATGGCCACATCTTCGCCGGTTTTCAACGTGGCGCGATGCACTTGCGCCAGTGAAGCAGACCCCAACGGCTTGGGGTCGATATGCGCGAACACCTCGTCGGCGGGACGCCCGTATTCGGCGGCAAGCACATCCAACACCGTGGAATACGGCATCGGGTCGGCGTCGGCGCGCAGTTTGGCGAGTTCGTCGCAGAAGCTTTGCGGCAGAATCTCGGAGCGCATCGACAGAATCTGGCCCACTTTGACGAACGTGGGGCCGAGCGCCTCGAACATGAGGCGCATTTTGACCGGAGTCAGGCCGTGCAGCACGTCAAATTGCTCGACGATTCTGGTGATCTGCCCGAGTCGTTTGATCTTGCCACGGCGCGTCAGATGGTAGCGCGTGGCGAAATCGTTCCTGCGTCCGAACAATGCCAGCGTTTCGTCGGATACGCTGGGGGTCGCCTTGTCAACGGTCCGCTTGAGCGTGTCCGACGTGTCGGCGGATCGGTTCGCTGCCGCCTCACGTTCGGCTTTCGCAGGCGTCAGAATAGGGTCGACCCTGCTGGAAAGCGGGGTCGACTCTAATTCCGGCGTAGTGCGTGTGGGCTTGGTCACTCGGCCTTGCCCTCGTCAGCGGGCTTGTCGGCGGCGCTGGTGTCGGCTGCGGCAGCAGCTTTGTCGCCGGCTTCGGCAGCGGCCTTCTTGACGTCATCCACCGTCTCGCTCACCTTGCGCTTGAGCTCGGTGTTCAGGGCCTTGCCCTGCTCAACGGTGATCTCGCCCTTCTTGACGAGCTCATCGACAAGCTCGCTGCTCTTCTCGTATCCGGTGGCAAGGGCACCGATGCCCGCCAGCAGGACCTTGCGCAGGCCATCGCCCAAATCAAAATCAGCCATGATACCCCTCCTTCGAGGTCCGACATGGCCTGGTGCCATGTCTCGTACCACCAAGCCTAGCGCAAACAGCAGGGCAATGTACTAGACCCTCAGACTGATTTCGGCTGGTTTTTCGCTGATTGGTACTTACCGAGGCCTCACCGAGAATTCACCGAGGACGTTCGGCGGCAGCCTTGCGTGCGTTGGTGGCCACTTGATCGAGCCGGGCGAGTTCCTTGGACTGTTCGGGGGTCTGATCGGACGTATCGAACGTACCGTAATGACGAGTCACGGCGGTTTCGATAAGGAAATCGCTGATGGCGGGGTTTTTAGGCAGCAACGAGCCGTGCATGTAGGTGCCGATCACGTTGTGCACGCGCGCGCCCTCGGTATGGTCTTCGCCGTTGTTGCCACGGCCATCCTGATCGACCGTGCCGAGCGGCTGTACGCCGTCGCGCAGGAATGTCTGGCCGGAGTGGTTTTCGTAACCAATCACATCGCCGAATTGATCAGAGTGCTCAACCAGATTGCCAATCATGCGCACGTCCTGGCCTACGGTGTAGGCACCGATGACGCCGATGCCGTCCAGTCGGGTACCGTCCACGGTTTCGAAGTATTCGCCGAACAGCTGGTACAAGCCGCAAATCATAAGCATAGGGGTACCGTCTGCGGCCAGCGAGCGCAGCAGGTCGGCACGCATGTAGAAGTCATCAATAATCTTCTTTTGACCGGTGTCCTGACCACCACCGCCCAGAATGAGATCGACATGTTCCGGCCAGTCATCACCCTGATTGTATTGGTGAATAACCGGCTCATAACCGTACAGGCTCAGTCGACGGCTGACAGTCAGCACATTGCCCGAGTCACCGTAGATGTTCATGTCCTTCGGGTACAGGGACATGATGTCGATTATCTTGCTCATGTCGCGTTCTCCTTGTCGATATCCCCGCCGGTGGGAAGTGGAGAGTTCCCGATCCGGGCTATTTCTACTCTCCCGCTGGCGGGAGGTGGCGCGAAGCGCCGGAGGGTGGTTACTTGCCTACGCCTGCGTCTCGCACTTCGGTGATGCGGCCCAGTACTGCTCGGGCCTTGAGCATGGCGGTGTACGTGCAGTAGACGTGTTTGCGTTTGCCGGGGTTGGTGTTCACGAATGCGGTGACAGCCTGCTCGAGGTCGGTGTTCGTATTGGCGACCGGCACTTGGTCGTAGCCCAGTCGCAATGCCATATCCCAAGCGCGCACGCCGGAGACCATGTTTACACCGGACTCGCGCAGTGAGGTAAAGTCCACATCCCACAGCCAGCTCATGTCGCGTCCGTCCGCATATTCGTCGTTGATGGCGATCATGGTGTCCGCGCCGGCCGGACTGAAGCTGGCCAGCGAGAGACGGAAGCCCATTGGATTTTTGACCAGCAGTAGCTCGACCGGGGATCCGTTCACATCGATGACCTCGCCGCGCCCGAATGCCGGGGTGACGCGGGAAACCGCGGCGATGAGATCGTCTGCGGATACGGCACAGGCATTGGTTGAGGCTACGGTTTTGGCGGCAGCAGTGTTGTCTTGCATTACCGCACGGGCCACAGCCAGTGCGGCTGCGGCGTTGTAGAGGTTGTAGACGCCTTCGAGTTTGACATCGGTGGCGTAGTCTTGGCCGTCCATGTGGAAGGTGGCATGGTGGTCACCAACCGCGGTGAGGGTCACGTCGGCGGGAAGGTCATGCTGACCACCCTCCGGCGCTGACGCGCCACCTCCCGCCAGCGGGAAGCCATCTTCCCGCCCCCGCTGGCGGGGGCTGTCCGACACAGTCGGACTGGGGGTGGTTGTCGTTTCCGCACTTACCGTCGTGGCCATATCGTCATCGGACGGGAAGAAGTGCTTCAAATCGTCCGTAAGACCGAAGTAGCGCACCGCAGTGCCGGCCGGCACTTTGGCAGCGAGCGCTGCAATACGCGGATCCTCGCGGTTGAGCACCACGGTTCCGGTGGTAGCTTCAGCCACATGGCTTAACAGGTGGGCAGTCGTGTCGATTTCGCCGAAGCGGTCAAGCTGGTCGCGCATCACGTTGAGCAATAGGGCATAACGGGGCTTGACCTGCTTCACGAAATGCACGGCATACGCCTCATCCAATTCCAGCACGGCGATGTCGGCGTCCAGTTTGCCGGCAAGATTCACCTCGGTGAGCAACGCGGAGACCACGCCACGCACGAAGTTCGAGCCGGTGGGATTGGTGAATACCTTCAATCCCAAATCAGAAAGCATCGAAGCGACCATGCGGGTGGTGGTGGTCTTGCCGTTCGTGCCAGAAACCAGTACCACGCCGAGCGGCAGCTGATCCAGTGTGCGAGACAAGAATCCGGGGTCGATTTTCTCCACGACCTTGCCTGGCAACGCCGAACCACCATGTTTGGTGATGCGGGAAGCGAAGCGAATCAATCGGCCTACAGCCACGGTGGCAAACATGATCACACCCCCTGATTGGCGTTGTAATCCTGCGGCATGTCCTTGAACTTGGACGTGGCGCCGAGGAAGGCGAGGTGGAAGGTCTCGGTCGGACCGTTACGGTGCTTGGCCATGATGATGTCGGCCTCACCGGGACGGTCTTCCTTGTCATAGAAGTCCGGGCGGTGCACCAGGAACACCACGTCGGCGTCCTGTTCGATCGAACCGGATTCACGCAAATCGGAGAGCTGCGGCTTCTTGTCGTTACGCATTTCCGGGCCACGGTTCAGCTGGGACAAGGCCACAACCGGCACTTCGAGTTCCTTGGCCAAGAGCTTCAGGGCACGGGAAAATTCGGAAACCTCCTGCTGGCGGGATTCCACGGCTTTACCCGAGGTCATGAGCTGCAGGTAGTCGATGACCACGAGCTTCAAGTCATTGGTCTGCTTGAGTCGGCGGCACTTCGCACGGATCTCCATGAGGCTCATGTTCGGGCTGTCGTCAATGAAGAACGGCGCGTTTTGCATCTTGTTCCAGAAATTGTTCAACGTGTTCCAGCGTTCGGGCGTGATATCGTCCGCGCGACGCAAGGCGGCCATCGGAATATTGGTCTCGGCGGAGATAATGCGCTGAGCAAGCTCCACCTTGCTCATCTCGAGGCTGAATACCACGGAAGTCATGTTGTGATGCAGCGCTGCGGCACGGGCGAAGTCGATGCCAAGCGTGGACTTGCCCATGGCCGGACGTCCTGCGACGACGATCATCTGTCCGGGCTGCAGACCTTGGGTTACGTCATCGATGTCTCGGAAGCCGGTCGGCACGCCCTTCTGGACCAGACCGTTCTGCAGTTTGTCCAACTGGTCGAGCGCGTCATGCACCACCGGGCCGATGGCGGCATAGTCCTGACGGACCTTGCCCATGGACATCTCATAGATTTCGGACTGGGCAAGATTGACCACATCCTCGGCCTGTGAGCCTTCAGCAGAGTAGCCGAGCTGTGCAATCTTGGTGCCGGCAGCAATCACGTTACGCAGAATCGCCCTTTGGTGGACGATCTCGGCGTAATACATGGCGTTAGCAGCGGTAGGGACGGAGGCCACCAGACTATGCAGATAATCCGCGCCGCCAACTTTCTCAAGATTGCCATCGGCAAGCAGCTGGTTGGCCACAAGCACCACATCCACCGGCTGGCTGGCGGAGAACAGATCAATGATGGCGTTATATATCGTCTGATGCTTCGGCTGGTAGAAGTCGGTCACATCGATGGTCTGCGACACCTCGCCGATGGCATCCTTGCTCATCAGCATGCCGCCGAGCACGGCCATTTCCGCGTCGTCGTCATGCGGCGGCACGCGGTCAAAAATCGGGTCGCCAGCAGCTGTCGCCCCGGATGCCCCGCTACGGCTGCCACGATCGGCGCCGCCCTGATAGCTGGCGCCGCCCGAGTAACCGCCTTGATATGAAGTGTCGTTTCCTTCTGCCATAGCCACCAAGTATAGAGAGAGCAGCGCCCGACGGAAGATATCGTACGGTAACGAAGTAATTACGTGAATATGCGAGCACCAGAAGATACCGCCCCTAGAAGCCTCCACTCCGTATTTCGCCACCGCAAAAAGGGAAGATGCGATGACTTACATATTGGTATGTGCTTATGCGTTTTTATGCACAACCAATTCAGCAGTTATTCATCAATGAGACATCGCGGCAACACGCGGAAGCTGAAATGTGGATAGAGAAAAAAGTTATCCACATTTGGGGGATAACTTTGGGGATAATCCACTGAGTTATCCACACATGGGGGATAACTTGGTGGACAAAGGGGGGATAACTTGATGTAGTCCTTAAAGCTGCTTGCGCGATGAAACAATGCATGGTATGCGTGTGAGCGTGCACATAGATCCTTCCTCCACCGACGGCAACGGCCGAACCGCCAATCGCCGCATCATCGCGCTGGCATTGCCTACGTTTGGGCAGCTCATCGCCGAACCGACCTTTGTGCTTATCGACACGGCCATCGTTGGCCATATTGGAGACACGGCGCTTGCGGGTCTCTCCATCGGTTCCACCATCATTCTGACCGCCGTTGGACTATGCGTTTTTCTGGCCTACTCGACCACAGCACAAGTGGCACATCTGCTCGGTGCGGGGCACCGCCGCGAAGGCTTGCAGGCCGGTATCGACGGACTTTGGCTGGCTTTGGGCATCGGCATCGTGCTGAGTCTTGGCCTATTCGCCGGAGCCGAGCCGTTATGCCAGGCGCTGGGCGGGAAAGGTGCTGTTTTGGACCAGGCGGTCGCCTATACACGCGCTATTGTGCTGGGTGCCCCTGGCATGTTGCTGGTATACGCAGCGAACGGCATCTTCCGCGGATTGCAGAAAGTGCGCATCACCCTGATTGCGGCGGTGAGTGGCGCCGTAATGAACGCGGTACTTGATGTGCTGTTCGTAATCGTGCTGCACTGGGGTATTGCCGGCTCGGGCATAGCGACCCTGATAGCGCAATGGCATATGGGACTGTTTCTGGTCGCGCCGGCCATTCTCTGGGCGCGCGCGGACGGAGCGAGCCTCAGACCGCGGATTGCCGGCATCGCTGCAGCAGGCGGCGACGGACTACCATTGTTCATCCGCACGCTGGCGATTCGCGCGGCGATGGTGGCTACCGTCGCCTGCGCGGCGCGCATGGGTACCTCTGTGCTCGCCGGTTTTCAAGCGGTGAACTCCTCTTGGAATTTCGCGATGAACATGCTGGATTCAGTGGGTATTGCCGGGCAAACGCTTGTGGCCACCGCATTGGGTGCGGGCAGCGTAAGCCGAGCCCGTCAATTGACCCGAGCAACCGGGCGTGCAGGACTGGTGACCGGCGCAATCATCGGTGTGGTCTTTGCAATAGTCGGACTATTTGCCGGACACCTGTTCTCCCCCACGCCGCATGTTCAGATACTGATTGCCGTTGGCATGGTGGCTATGGGCGTGTTCTTCCCCTTACAAGGCTGGATGATGGCGATTGACGGCATTCTGATTGGTGCGCGCGATTACCGCTATCTGGCCGGCACCTGCACATTGACTGCTGTGGTCTATATTGCCCTGATACTGGTGTTGGCCAGTATCGTGACACCGATAATGCCTAACGATCTGTCACGGACCGCGATGCTTTGGGCAGCGTTCAACGTGGTGCTGATGGGCGGACGAGGCCTGTTCAACGGACTGCGCGTGCGGTCGGACGTCTGGATGAAGTAGTTCACAACAATCACGGCCGTACTTCTCTCCCCCACCCGGCTGCGCCGGGAGTCCTCTCGTCAGAGGGGACTTGGATTGCTACATCGCGGCGCGCACGGCTGCGTACATGCCATGCACAATCTGTTCACGCCACTTGGACCAGCCGTATTGTTTGGTGATGCTCTCGCCGGCGGTGGCACCCAACGACGAGCCATCAGCACGGGTCAGATCGAACAGCATATCAAGCAAGAGCTTGTTATGGTGCAGACGGTCGGCCAGTTCCTCAGCCACGGCTGGGTCGTTGGGATCCTTGCCTGTGGCATATTCGGATAGTGTCAGATGCTCACGTACCAGCACGGTGACCCAATCGATAATCTCCGACGCATACCCCATACGTTTGAGAATCACCGGTACATGGCGAGCTCCTTCGGCGGCATGATCGCGCACGAATGCTCGCTTGCCGATATCGTGGGTGATGCCCGCCAGAAGCAATGCCTTGAAATGGTCGTCGTCATATCGGCCGCCGGACGGCGTCTCGCGGGTCAGCCGCGACGCGACCTCCACCATATGCCGGTCGATGGTGTACCGGTGGGCGGCCGAAGCGGACGGACGATTGCGGATGCCGAGCCATTCGGGCATCCACCGGCCGGGAATATCCACAAAGTCAATGCTCTCCCACACATCCAACAACTCAGGCCCACAGGCCAGCAGCCGGACGAACAGTTCGCGCGACTCATCATCCCATTGGTTGTCATGAATCGGACAGTTTTTGAGGTTGACGAGTGTGGACGGGTTGATGGGCAGCCCAAATTCTCCGGACGCCACAGCCGCGCGCAGCGCCAATGTCGCATTCTTGGCAGGATCGACGCCGGGGGCCAACACCAGTTCGCCCTCATGTTTGGCCACACCGGGAGCCACCACATCGAATTGCGGGGCCTCGCGTTTGCCGCCTGCGCGCTGCGAAAACATCTGGAAGAACGCGAATCGCGGCTTTTCATGGGTGAGCGAATGTTCGGCACGTGAAGCGGTGGAATCCAGCGAAAAGGAAATGCGCCGGCCTATGCGGGCGAGCAGCGTCTGCAGATCGTCAATGGAATAGGCGGCACGCTCGTTCTCCGGCCACGTCGGATCGGCAAGGCCCAACATGGCAGCCACCTTGGCCTGATACGGCGTAAGCAGCAGATTGGTGTCTTTCCCGGCCGCCAGATGAATGCAATCGCGAACGTCAAGCAAGCGTTCAACGGCCTCATCGTAGATGCCATGCGGGCGGTCGGCCAGCCATGAAGCGGCAAGCGCGGAGACCAGCACCGAATCACGCAAGCCTCCGCGGGCCTCTTTGATATCGGGCTGATTGATGTATTGAAGACGGCCGAACTCGTCCAGTCGAGATTTAGCCGAGTCGAGCAGCTCGGGCAGCCTCTTGCGCGCGGCCTTGCGCCATCGTTCCAAGATGGAGGTGGCAGTGGTCTGTATCAGTTCCGTATCTCCGGCGATAGGTTTGACATCAAGCCACCCCATGGCGGCGGGCAGGTCATGATCAGTGACCTCCTCGCACTGGGCGCGGGTGCGAATCGAATGGTCGAGGTCCAAGCCGCTATCCCACAGGGGGTACCAAAGTTTATTGGCCAGTTCATTGAGTTGCTGGTCGTTGAGGGCACGGGGCTCATAGATGATGACCAGGTCAAGGTCCGAGCTGGGGCCGAGCTGCCCTCGGGCGAGGGAACCGACCGCAGCGAAGCCGATACCGGAATCGGGCACGCTGAATGAAACACCTTTGCAGGCTTCTTGCCATAACTCGGTGAGGCACTGCATGGCCAATTCCGTGCGGGCCTTACGCTTGGCTGACCCATTCCGGTAGATGCCAGCGTCATCCGGCTGGCTCATATCCATGAATCGTTGCTTCAAGCCATCTACTGCTGACGCCATCGCTCCACCTTTCATCGATGATTATGTCATTTCGCGTTTCAAGGGGCTGATTTGTCGTTTCCCGGAGGTCTATCTCCGCTTCAAGGGGCTGCCACCAATTCGTATACAGCTTATTCGGAGATCGAGCTCTACGTCATTCCACCATTTTCAGAGCGCGGATACTTCACCAACAGCCCCTTGAAACGGAAGTAGACCTCCGGAACGGGATGAATCAGCCTCTTGAAGCCCAAGTACCCCAACCACCACAAAAATCCCCGCACGGCCATACGGCAGCGTGCGGGGATCTGTCTATTTGATAGCCCGAACCTCTCTCGGGGGAACGGACGCCTTATCAGATTGCGGCGGAACCGGTCTCGCCGGTACGCACGCGGGTCACGGAGTCAAGCGGAGCGACCCACACCTTGCCGTCTCCGATGGTGCCGGAGCCAGCGGACTTAACGATCACACCGACCAGCGTCTCGGCGTCGGCGTCATCGGCCAGCACCTCAATGCGAATCTTCGGAATCAAATCCACGGTGTATTCGGCGCCACGATAGACCTCAGTGTGACCGCGCTGACGGCCGTAGCCGTTAGCCTCGGACACGGTCAGACCGTGCACGCCGGCGGCCGCGAGGGCCTCCTTGACGTCATCGAGCTTATGAGGCTGAATGATAGCGGTGATCAGCTTCATTTCACTTCACCTCCTTGAGAACGGAGCTGGCAGTACCAGCAAAATCGTAAGCACGTTCACCCTGGTCGGCAAGGTCGATGCCGCCGACTTCCTGGGCTTCGGTGACGCGCCAGCCGATGGTCTTCTCCAGAGCGAAGGCGATGATCGCGGTGATCACTGCGGAGTAGAGGATGGCGACGAGAGCGATGACCAGCTGAACGACAAGCTGCTTCCAGTCGCCACCAGCCAGCAGACCAGTGCCTTCACCGAAGAAACCGATGAGGATAGTGCCGGTGAAACCACCAACGCCATGCACGCCGACGACGTCGAGGGAGTCATCGTAACCGAACTTGAACTTGAGACCGCAGGCCAGGCAGGTCAGAACACCAGCGATGGCGCCCATCACGATGGCCCACAGCGGGGAAACCACATCGGCGGCCGGGGTGATGGCAACCAGACCGGCGACCATACCCGAGGCGGCACCCATAGCGGTGTAGTGACCGGAGCGAATCTTCTCGGTGAAGCCCCACGAAAGCATTGCGGCGGCGGTAGCAGCAGAAGTGGAAACCCAAGCGTAACCAGCCGTGCCGTTGGCGGCGAAGGCGGAACCGGCGTTGAAGCCGAACCAGCCGAACCACAGCAGGAAGGCACCGAGCATCACGAACGGCACGTTGTGCGGACGGAACGGCTGAGTGCCGAAGCCCTTACGCTTGCCGATGATGAGCACGATAATCAGGGCGGCAACTGCGGCGTTGATGTGGACGACCGTACCACCTGCGAAATCGTGGGCGGCGGCGCCGATGGCCTTGGAGATGGCGCCGTCAGCAGACAGCAGACCGCCGTTCCAGACCATGTGGGCCATCGGAGCGTAGTCGAAAGTGACCCACAGCGCCACGAAGATCATCCAGGTGCTGTACTTCACACGCTCGGCGATGGCGCCGCAGATCAGGCCGACGGTAATCATCGCGAAAGCGACCTGGAAGGCAACGTCCACGGAAACCGGATAGTTGTTGCCGTTCAGACCGGTGGCGGTAAACACGCCATCCTGAGCCACCATGGAGTCCTTCAGCAGGAAGCCGCTGGCCGGATCGCCGAAGATGCCGCCGATGTCGGAACCGGCGTAAGCAATCGACCAACCCCACAGGGTCCAGATAATCATGGTGACTGACAAGGCAGCCGCCTCAAGCATCAGCATGTTCAGGACGGCCTTAGCACGAACCATACCGCCGTAGAAGAACGCCACACCAGGCGTCATGAGGAAAACCAAGGACGCGGATGTCAGGATCCATGCGGTGTTACCGGAATCAATCGCTCCCATGTCTACCTCCCTCTCTTTCGTTCAGGGCACCGGGGGCTTTGCGCAGCCGGCGTCGACTTTGTCTCTACAATGCCGTCCCCCTTGTGGGGGCTAACAGTTCGTCAGTTAAAGCCGGTCGCGTTTTGGTTTCGTTACGACAAGTTACGCGATTGTTAAGCGTGGCTGGAAGCGTACATGCGACCGCTCGGGGAAATTTTGGCGCGATTCCAACGGATATGACGAAGCCCCGACCATGTTTCAAGCATGATTCGGGGCTTGGTTTATAGGTAAGTCGCGCGTTTTGCGCTCTCACAACGTGGACGTTGGCTTACGCAAGAATGCCGTCTACGAAGCCTTCGGGATCGAACGGCGCCAGATCGTCCGGGCCCTCGCCAAGACCCACAAGCTTGACCGGCACGCCGAGCTCCTTCTGCACGCTGATCACAATGCCGCCCTTGGCGGAGCCATCGAGCTTGGAAAGCACCACACCGGTGATACCGATGGCTTCAGCGAACACCTTAGCCTGAGCCATACCGTTCTGACCGGTGGTGGCATCAAGCACGAGCAGCACCTCGTCCACCGGCAGGTTCTTCTCAGTGACACGACGGATTTTGCCGAGCTCGTCCATCAGGTTCGCCTTGTTCTGCAGACGGCCTGCAGTGTCGATGATGAGCACATCCGCATTCGCTTCCTTGGCTTTGGCGGATGCCTCAAACGCGACGGACGCCGGATCGGCACCGTCCTTGTCGGCGCGGACTACCGGTACGTTGACGCGCGCGCCCCATGTCTCAAGCTGATCGGCGGCAGCGGCACGGAAGGTGTCGGCGGCGCCCATGATAACCTGCTTGTCTTCAGATACGAACAGTCGTGCCAACTTGCCAGCCGTGGTGGTTTTACCAGTGCCATTAACGCCGACCATGATGATGACACCGGGCTTGTTGGCACCCGGCTTCTCAACATTGAGGCGACGATCCGTGTCACGGCCAACCAGGTCAAGCAACTTGTCCTTCAACGTGGCTCGCACCTCGGCGGGGTCGGCCTTGCCCGTGATGCGGGCATCGGTTTTCAGATCGTCGACCAGTTGCGCGGAGGCCTCGGCGCCGACGTCCGCCAGCAGCAGTGTGTCTTCGACATCCTCCCAATCAGACTCAGACAGGTTGTCCTTGGCCAAAATGTCGAACAGCGCTTTGCCAAAGGGATTGCCGGATTTGGCGAGCTTGGCCTTGAGCCGGGTCAGGCGGGAGCCGACTGATTCCGGAGTTTCCGTCTTGGCGGGTTCGGGTGTGGACTCGGCCGCAGCCGGCTTGGCAGCAGGGCTAACGGATTCGGCGTCCGCAGTGGACTTGCCAGTCGCAGCGGTACCGGCCGCAGCACCTCCGGCTTTCTCGCTCTCTTTGGCAGCCTCAGCTTCCGCTGTCAGTCGCGCATCGGCAGCGGCCTTGGCATCGCGGGTGCGCTTATCATCGGGAGCAGTCTTGCCCATCGCACGATCCAAATCGCGCTTGCGGGACTTGCCCAGCCACACACTCAGGGCGATTACGACAATCGCCACCACAATCACGCCAGCAATGGCGAGCACAGTATTCATATCCATATCTGCCAAGTCTAGCCCGCAGACGGAATCCCCGCCGATTCCAGCCGCCGACTAAGCTGGAGTTTTATGGCACATTCTTCACGCATGACATCGCTGCAGCGGCGCGAACAGCTGATTGAAATCGGGCGGGCATTATTTGCCGCCAAAGGCTTCGAGGCAGTGAGCGTCGAGGAGATTGCGGCACACGCCAAGGTGTCCAAACCGATTGTGTACGAGCACTTCGGCGGCAAGGAAGGCCTGTACGCCGTAATCGTGGATCGTGAGATGCGAGCGCTGACCAGTGTGCTGGAAGCCGCATTGGATGACCCGACCGTAAATCCGCGCCAGATTGTGGAACGTACGGCACTGGCATTGCTCACCTATATTGAGGAGAACGCCGAAGGATTCCAGATGCTGGTACGCGACTCGCCCAGCACCGATCCGTCCGGCTCGTTCAGCTCGCTGTTGGGCGATATCGCCGTGCGCGTTGAAGATATTCTTTCCGAAACATTCAAACGGCAGAAGCTCTCCGTTAAGGGCGTGCCATACTACGCACAGATGCTGGTGGGCATGACCGTGTTCACCGGCCAGTACTGGGCCGACCGGCCCAAGGTGAGCAAGGAGCAGCTGGCCGCGTACATCGTGGACCTGGCATGGCATGGCCTGAGCCGGCTCGATTCCAAGCCGCAGCTGTTGTTTGAAGGCGTCAAGGCCCGGAAGGAGGCCGAGCGCCGGGCCAAGCGCGGGATCGATGCCGAAACACCGGCCCCGGACGGCGAGGCATCATCGCCCTTAGAGCAGACGGACCTCGACCACACGCTCAGGGAAGATTCAGGGTTGCAGAATGCGAGTTCAGGGAAACAGGTTGCGCAACACTCTGCCGAGCCGGAAGCCGAAGTGCTACGGTTTGAACAGGAAACTGAACAGAACGACTAAATATGTGAGGACGTAAGACTTTCATGGCCAACACGGCAAAGACGCTCACCTTTGTGATCCCCGCATACAATATGGAGTCCTATCTCGACCGTTGCGTGAACTCGCTGCTTTCGGCGAGCGACACCCGCGACCTCGAAGTGCTGATTGTGGACGACGGTTCGAAAGACGGCACGCTGGAGTACGCGCGTAAGCTGGAACGCACCAATCCAGGCGTCGTGCGGGCGATTCATCAGGAGAACAAGGGTCACGGCGGCGCGGTGAACACCGGTATCGCGGCGGCGACAGGCATGTATGTCAAGGTGGTGGATGCGGACGATTGGGTCGACCCGCAGGCCATCGACACGGTTCTGGCCACGTTGCGCGCGCAACGTGAGGCCAGCGAGCCGATCGACATGCTGGTGACCAACTATGTGTATGACAAAGTGACCAAGCGCCACAAGATCGTGGTGAACTTCCGTCATGTGATGGAGACCGGCCGCATGCTCGGCTGGGATGATCTGGGCAAGTTCGGCCTGGCTCAGTACATCATCATGCATGCGCTCACTTTCCGCACGCAGGTGGTGCGCGATTCCGGGCTGCAGTTGCCCGAGCACACGTTCTACGTCGATTTCTATTACTCGTACCAGCCGTTCCCGTGGGTGAAGCGCATCCAGTATCTCGATGTGCCGTTCTATCACTACTTCATCGGGCGTGAGGGCCAGAGCGTGCAGACCGACGTGATGATTCGCCGCGTGGACCAGCTGCGGCTCGTCAACCGGTTGATGACCGAGGCCACGCCCGAACGCGGCACAGTGCCGGAAGGCCTGTACCGGTACATGATTCACTTCCTGGCAATCGAGTCATGCGTGACCTCGGCGTTCCTGATCCTTTCGCGCGATCCGGCCAATTATGTTAAGAAAACCGAGCTGTGGGACGCGATTGACGCCTATTCACCGGCCATCGGCAAGGATGTGCGCGCCAAACTGATGTCCCGCGCGCTCAATTTGCCCGGCAAACCCGGCCGTTGGATCGTGCGCAACGGCTATCTCATCGCCGAGCGGATCGTCGGCTTCAACTAGGCCAAGGTTTGCCCCCGCTGACACACCAAGCAGGGGCATAACTATTACCAACCGATGTTTTGCTACTCGGCCCAGCGGTCGGACATTGCGAAACTGTTGTGCATCAAGTTGCTGGAGGTGTACAGCACGTCGTTCAGCAGCTTGGTCGTGTGTTCGCGCAGGTAGTCGGCCATGTCGTCGTTGGCCTGCTCCAACACGGTCGGCACATCGTGCGCGACCTCACCGCCAGCGGCCAACGAAGCATCCGTACGTTCGACAAGCTGGTGACCGAACGCGCGCACACCCTCGGCATAGCCCTCGATGAACCGGTTCGTCTCATACCAGTGCGCGTCGGCCACAACGGCGATCAGGCGGTTTGTCCAATACAGGTTGCCAGTGGAGACTTCGGGCGTGGTGTCACGCAGGTAGGCAGGCGTATCGTTGACGTTTGCGTAGAACGGCGCAGCAGCAGTGAACGGGCCGGAGCCGAATGACACCCACATCACCGTGCGATTGACAGCCGACACATACGGACGAATCTGAATCGCCACCATATGGCCGGTGCGGTTCACACCAATCGGACGGTAACGGTGGCGCGATTCCGGCGTACCGGTCGTACCATACGGGTCGTATGGCGTGCCTTCGAAGTGCGAGGACAGCAGGAAATCGACGTCCTCAAGGCTCACCTTGTCTTCCGGTACGCGACACCACGGAATGTCATCGGATTCAGGCGTATGGCGGGCGGACGGCGAATCCCAGTCCTCGCTCGGGTTGAGATGACGCTGCATGTACCAAGCGCGAGGCGTGTTGTAAATATGGTCTTTGGCAGTGGCGGCGCCGAAGGCCTTACGCGGGTTGAAACGGCCCGACGTCGCACCCATCGTGCGGTCGAGGTGATGCACCGCCATGAACTCGCGCAGGTCGGCGCTGCACATGTATTCACGCCGTTCGCCGAATGCGTCCGCGAGGTCGAAATCATCGATACCGAGCTGGTTGGGGATGGTGGCGTAGCAATCATCGGGCACGCGGCGGGCGATCCAATGGTGGCCGCCGATAGTTTCGACGTACCAAATCTCGTCTACGTCAGAAATGATTACGCCGTTCGATTCGTAGGTGCCATAAGTTTCAAGCAGCTCGCCCAACCGAGCGACGCCTTCACGAGCGGTGGCGACATATGGCAGCACGAGGGTGATGATGTCCTCTTCGCCGATGCCGCCCGGCTGTTCGGCTTGATAATCGGGGCTGTTGGGCTCGCTAACGGCCGGCTTGAGCTCGACCATCGGGTCCGCTCCAAGCACGCGCTCGTTGACGGCGATGGTTTCGGTGGCGCTCATTGCCACATTGTGTTCATTGGCACCGGCCTCGGCCAGCACACCACGATTGTTCAGCACATTGGGAGCGATGGTGTAACGGCAGGGATTGTCCGGCAGGTCGATTTCGACGTGACTGAGCACACTGCGGTAGTGGCGCGGCTGGTCTTCAGGGGCGACGGCGACGAAACGCTTGGGATCGTAACGGCCGGAGCCTGAATCGTCGTCGCGGGCGATGATGGTGGAACCGTCGTAGCTGGCGTTTTTGCCGACAAGAATCGTGGTGCATGACATGGAGTACCACTCTAGGAGCTGGGCTGGTCGAACCAAAAATCCTTGGGACCATTGCGATTCCAAGGATTTACTCGTGCCCCCCGTGGGATTCGAACCCACAACCCACGACTTAAAAGGACGCTGCTCTAACCGTTGAGCTAGAGGGGCAACTCTACTAAACTACACACCGTCTTGGGATATTTCAACTACGGCGTTGCGAAAACCAGCAGCCGCAGGCCTTCAGAACTCACAAAGACTCGTAAATCAGCAGACTGGCTTGGGCGATTTTGTTCCAACTCGAGCCGTCGGTCATAATGACCATCGCGTAGTCGCCTTTATCGGAGCGCACGATTGCGGCATCGTGTAGCAAACCGTCCATGAAGCCGACCTTGTCCTGCACCACGCCGTCCGATCCTATGCCCGCAGGAATACCTTCGCGGTACACCTGCGTTTCCATCAGTGAGAACAGCTGGTCCGTGGAATCTGGAGAGGCAATCGAGTTGCTGTAGAAGCCCTTGAGCACTGTGGCCAAATCGTTGGCGGTGGTGGTCATGTCGTACGGCACGAAGTTGGTGTTGGCGGCTCCGATATCATGCGCCTGTTGGGTGACAGTACTGAAGCCGTAACGGGCCAGCCACGCTTCCGGGCAGCTGTTGTCGGAATTAATGATCATTGTGGCCATGCAGGAACTCAGCGTCATGCCATTGAGCGCGCTATCCCACGTGACTTGGCCGGTTTCCACAGCATGGATCATCGAATAAGCGATGAACAGCTTGTACGTGCTGGCAGAGGTCATCGCGGTATCCGCGTCAATCTGGATCTTGGATTTGCCGGTTTTCAGGTCGTAGACGGCGACCTCATAATCGGCATCGCCGAACAATTGCTGGAGCTTTTCCTCAATGGTGCCGCTGGCGGGCAGACCTTCATACAACTCAACGTTGCTGAAGTCCTTGGTTGAAACGGCAACCGGCGCATTCTGCCCGCTGGCCAGCATGCCTGACAGCGATGCCGCCGTGGCACTCGCGTCTATGACTTGATAGGCGTTTCCTTTCACCGCAATCGTCGCAGGTACGACACCGGCATCAGTGGCTTTCTTTGCCACCTTGAGAGCGATTCCTTTGGATTTGAGCTGCCGCATTAATTTGGATTCGCTGATGGTAACGTCCAGCTTGGTGTTGTCTTGCGCATTCACTGTCGTACTGACAGTATTGATGATTTTCTTGGCCGGCACTGTCCATGTGCCGTCTTCATAGGTGAACGTGACATCCTTGCTCAGCGCCTTATTCAAAGTGTCAAGCAGTTGCTCGGCGGTGTCGTCAGAGACTGTGGGGCTCACGATGCCCATCTCGATGGTTGCCGCGGCCAAGTCGCCGGTAGCGCTGCTGGAAAAACTCGATCCAGCGGCAGAACGAATATCCGCAGAAGTAAAGGTGTAGCCGGGTGCCGCGCTGACTATCTTGAGCTCGCCCTTTGTTCCTTGCACCGAAGCATTGCGCATATCCTCATGCGCCTGCTTGTCGGACGTTCCCAGCGCATCGGGCAGGGAATCGGATGTGGTGCTGTGCACGAACAGCCAGGAGAACGGAACAATGCGCTTGACCACGGAATGCTTGGCCGCCGCCTTGGCCCGGTCTGTGTAATCCACCGTGATGCCGGCCTGTTTGGCAGTAAGCGACACCGTAGTGCCTGTGGTTTTATCGGTCAGCTTTACTGTGCGTTTCAATGTTGCGGCGTTAAGCGTCTCAGCAGCCTGCTGCGAACTCTGCCCACCCACGGCATGACCGTCAAGTGTGGCGAGCGGGAAGAATTTGTCGGACGGCCAGAACAGCTGGAACAATTCGACCAACAGCAGCACGCCCAAGCAGCCCACCACAATGCGACGCCGTGTGTATACGGAACCTTTAAGTATCTTGACCTTGCCGTGATGACGTTGCGGCAACCGCTCACTCAGATTCTGGAAGAAGCGCAGCAGGGCCTGCCAATCAAGGCGCAGCTGGCGAGGCTTACACGGTTGTGGATGTGGGCGATGCGGCTTTGCAGCGTGGGAGGCATGCCTCGAAGACTCATGAGGATACGACGACGAAGACACTGATCGAGGCATGATAATAATTACTTCACATCTAAAGTTGACACTGTGTTACTAATTCATATGCATTTTCTCCCAATGGGCTGACATGGAAAAGCCCTGATTCCAATCTTTGGAACACTCGCACGAACACTGGAAAAAATGCTGGCAGCACGCTGATATGCCTGCACGGTGTTCACGCGCACATCTCGAACCGCGCCATCGCTTGGACTCCCGCCTTTACCCCGCTCCTACCCCGCCCGCACTTCACAAATGTGCGATAAATCGCAGCCCACATCGTATATCGCCTCTAGCGATAGATAGCCTCCGGCGACTACCCTTGATAATCATGAGTGAATCCCCCCACTGGAGCAATCCCCTGCGCGACTCGCGCGACCTCCGATTGCCCCGCATCGCCGGCCCGTGCAGCCTCGTTATTTTCGGTGTCACGGGTGATCTGGCACAAAAGAAACTATTGCCGGCCGTTTATGACTTGGCAAACCGTGGCCTATTGCCGCCGAGCTTCGGCCTGACCGGTTTTGCACGCCGCGATTGGACCCAGGAACGGTTCATCGAATTCGTCAAGACCGCGGTTCAGGCACATTGCCGCACCCCGTTCAAAGAATCGACCTGGCGCAATCTGGCCGCCGGCATCCGTTTTGTGCAGGGCACGTTCGACGACCCCGAGGCTTTTGAGCGTCTAAGCGCCACTGTGCAGGAGCTTGATCGCGACCGCGGTACGCGCGGCAATCATGCCTTTTACATGTCGGTGCCGCCGCGCGCATTCCCGCAAGTGGCCAAGCAGCTGGCCGCGTCCGGCCTGTCTCGTTCGTCCGAAGGTGCATGGCGCCGCGTGATTATCGAGAAGCCGTTCGGTCATGACTTGGCCAGCGCCAAGGAACTCGACAGCGTGGTCTCCGAAGTATTCGACCCGAACTCCGTGTTCCGCATCGATCACTACCTCGGCAAGGAAACCGTGCAGAACCTGCTGGCTCTGCGCTTTGCCAACGCCATGTACGAGCCGATCTGGAACGCCAATTATGTGGATCACGTGCAGATCACGATGGCCGAAGACATCGGCATCGGCGGCCGCGCCGGCTACTACGACGGCATCGGCGCCGCACGAGACGTGATCCAGAACCATCTGCTTCAGCTCATGGCCCTTACCGCCATGGAAGAGCCGGTGAGCTTCACCGCCAAGGATCTGACCGCCGAGAAAACCAAGGTGCTCTCCGCTGTGCGTCTGCCCAAGGATCTTGCCGCCAATACCGCACGCGGCCAGTACGCCAAGGGATGGCAGGGTTCGCACGAAGTGGTCGGATACCTCGAGGAGAAGGGCATCGACCCCTCCAGCACCACCGAAACCTATGCGGCCATCCGCCTTGACATCGACACCCGCCGTTGGGCCGGCGTGCCGTTCTACCTGCGCTGCGGCAAGCGCCTGGGCAAGCGCGTGACCGAAATCGCTGTGGTGTTCAAGCGCGCCCCGCACCTGCCGTTCGAGCAGACCGCCGTGCGCGAACTCGGCAAGAACGCCATCGTGATTCGCGTGCAGCCCGATGAAGGCGTCACCATGCGCTTCGGCGCCAAGGTGCCGGGCGGCTCCACCATGGAGGTCCGTGACGTGAACATGGACTTCAGCTATGGCCGCTCCTTCACCGAAAACTCGCCGGAAGCCTATGAGCGACTGATTCTGGACGTGCTGCTCGGCGATCCGCCTCTGTTCCCGACCACCGAAGAGGTGAACCTGAGCTGGGAAATCCTCGATCCGATTGAACAATTCTGGGCCACGCTCGGCCAGCCGCAGGCCTACCGCGCTGGTACGTGGGGACCGGCACAGGCCGATGAGATGCTGGAACGCGACGGCCGCCACTGGAGGATGCCATGATCATCGATATGCCGAACACTCGCACCCGCGAGATTGCGCACAAAATCGAGCAACTGCACGAGGAGCGCGGCGAATCGGCGACCGGCCGTGTATTGACGCTGCTGATCGCCACCGACGACACCAACCTGGAGCACGCGCTTGAGGTGGCCAATTCGGCCAGCCGCGAGCATCCTTGCCGCGTGATCGCCGTTGTGCCCGATACCGCACACAGCAGCGAATCCAACGACGAGCCGAACGCCAGTGAAGTCGCCGCCGAGGTCAGCGCCAACCGCGATAATCCGGCAGTCGACCTGACGGACGGCTCGGCCGACCCGAATGACTCCAATCTGAACGCCCAGGTGCGCTTCGGCGCGGATGCCGGTGCCGGCGAGATTATTATTCTGCGCCCGCGCAACGGCCTGATCAATCACCCGGATACTCTGGTCATTCCTCTGCTGGTGCCGGATGTACCAGTAGTGGCTTGGTGGCCGACCACGCCACCGTCGAATCCTTCTAAGGATCTGTTGGGTGCGATGGCCCGCAGCCGTATCACCGACGCCCTGAACTCCAACAATCCCGAGGCAACGATCGAACGCCTGCGCCGCAACTGGACTCCAGAAGACATCGATCTTTCCTGGACCCGATTGACCGTATGGCGCGCGATGCTCGCCTCCATGCTGGATCAGCCGCCGCACCTGCCCATCACTGCTGCCAAGGTGACCGGCAAGGCCGACTTCCTGCCGATGGAACTGCTGTGCGCATGGCTGCACCTCAAGCTCGGCGTGCCAGTCGAAACCGAATTCGTACCCGATGCCGAGGCTGTGACCGGCGTGTACCTGACTCGCGATGACGGCGTGGTGTCACTGGAACGCCCGTATGAGGATCAGGCACTGATTTCCATGCCGGGGCAGGCTCCGCAGACGATTTCCGTTCCCGTACGCACGATTGAGGACTGCCTCACCGAAGAGTTGCGTCGCATCGATCCGGATGAGATTTACGCCGATGTCATCAATAAGGGCTGGGATCTGATTCGTCACTGATGAGCATATTCATTTGACCACCCTCCGGCACTTCGTGCCACCTCCCGTCAGCGGGAGGAGCATATTGGCTCCCGCTGACGGGAGCTGACTGAGGGTGGTCTTTTTTACGTGAAGGAACACTTATGGCAACTCGTAAACTTGTCGTCTATCCAGACATGGATCTGATGATTCAGGCCGGCGCGCAGCGGTTTGCGCTGGCATTGCTTGATTTGCTTGCTGAAAGGCTGCCGGATAGTACGCATCGCACGCGCGTGGATGTGGCGCTGTCCGGCGGCTCGGCCGCGCAACCACTGGGATTGGTACTGGATGATCCGCTGGCCGAAGCGATTGACTGGTCTCGCGTGCATTTCTGGTGGAGTGACGAACGGTTTGTGCCGGCGTACGATACCGACCGCAATGCGCTGGAAGCCCGCCGACTGCTACTGGACAAACTGGTGGCCGACGGCAAGCTGCCCGAGTCGAATATTCATGAGATGGCAGCCGATGTGCGTTCCACCGACGAGATTGCCGACGCCATGGCCAATGCCGAAAGCGATGACGACGCCGTTCGTGCCGCCGCTGACGCTGCCAACGACGCGTTGCTTGACGCCGCTGCACGCGATTACGAGGCCGAGCTCATCCGTGAGCTTGGCCCGAAGCCGACCATCGACCTGATGATTCTGGGTATGGGACCAGATGGCCATTACGCTTCGCTGTTCCCCGGCCATGATGAGGTTAAAGTCACCGACCGGCTGGCTGTGGGTGTGAATCACTCCCCCAAGATGCCGCCGTTGCGTGTTTCTTTGACGGCTCAGATGATTGCGAGTTCGCGCCGCACGTGGTTCTTCGCTGCCGGTGCCAGTAAGGCCGATTCGCTGGCACACGTATTTGCGAAGCCGAATAATCCGAATTATCCGTCGTCCTACGCCAACGGAGTGGACGAATTCATCTGGTTCTCCACGGAAGAAACCGTCACTAAGCTGTAAAGCTGTAGCTAGGCTCCCCTCTCTGAGGGGAGCCTAGCTATATCGTCACGCCTCGATTTCCGGCTTGCCCTCTTCGCCTCCGGCCCTGCAATCAGGGACTCGCCTGCGGCGAGGCTCAGTGCTGGCCCGGCGGCACAGCCGCCACGCTCCGAAGAGGGCCGGGGAGCCCACCGGGCTCCCCTAAGCCGGAACTTCCGAAGCTACGCTTCGATTTCCGGCTTGCCCTCTTCGCCTCCGGCCCTGCAATCAGGGACTCGCCTGCGGCGAGGCTCAGTGTTGGCTCGGCGGCATAGCCGCCTCGCTCCGAAGAGGGCCGGGGAGCCCACCGGGCTCCCCTAAGCCGGAACTTCCGAAGCTACGCTTCGATTTCCGGCTTGCCCTCTTCGGCCCACAAAGTATGGAACACGCCGGGCTTGTCTACGCGGCCGTAGGTGTGGGCGCCGAAGAGGTCGCGCTGGGACTGGGTCAGGGCGGTGGGCAGACGCTTGGAGCGCAGCCCATCGTAGTAGGCCAGGGAGCTGGAGAACACCGGGGTCGGGATACCGGCTTCCACAGCGCGCACGATCACGCGACGCCATGCATCCTGCGATTCGCCGATAATCTTCTCGAAGTACGGGTCGAACAGCAGGGAGGCCGGCGGGTTATCGCCCTTGAAGGCCTCGGTGATACGGTCGAGCAGGAACTGGGCACGAATAATGCAGCCGCCACGCCAAATACGGGCCACCTCGGACAGGTTGATATCCCAGCCGTATTCCTTGGCTCCATCCTGAATCTCGTTCAAACCCTGCGCGTAGGCCACCACCTTGGAGGCGAACAGCGCCTTGCGCACGTCCTCAATGAACGCGGCCTTGTCTTCGCCAGCCAAATCGATGGTCTTGTTCGGGCCGGCCAGGCCTTCCTTCTGAGCATCCTCACGCAGCTCGCCATGGGAGGAAAGCGCACGAGCGAACACTGCCTCGCCGATTGCGGCCACCGGAGAACCGAACTCCAGACCGGTCTGCACAGTCCAGGTACCGGTGCCCTTCATGCCGGCGTGATCCACGACCACGTCCACGAACGGCTTGCCGGTCTCGGCGTCCTTGTGGTGCAGAATCTCAGCGGTGATCTCGATGAGGTAGGAGTCAAGGTCGCCCTTGTTCCACTCCTCGAACACATCGCCGATCTCCTCGGCGTCCATGCCGAGTCCACGGCGCAGAATGTCGTAAGCCTCGCCAATCACCTGCATATCGGCGTATTCGATGCCGTTGTGCACCATCTTGACGAAGTGGCCGGCACCATCGGTGCCGATGTGGGTCACGCACGGCTCACCGTTCACCTTAGCGGCGATGGACTCGAGGATCGGGCCCAGGGTCTTCCAGGATTCCGCAGTGCCACCGGGCATCAGGGACGGGCCGTTGAGCGCGCCCTCCTCGCCACCGGACACGCCGCAGCCCACGAAGTGGAAGCCCTTGGCGCGCACTTCCTTCTCACGCTTGATGGTGTCCTTGAAGAAGGAGTTGCCGCCGTCGACGATGATGTCGCCCGGCTCGAACACCTCTTCCAGCTGCTCGATAGTCGCGTCGGTCGGTGCACCGGCCTTGACCATGATAATCGCGGTACGCGGGCGCTTCAGGGATGCGGCGAACTCCTTGAGTGTTTCGGCCGGCACGAAGTTGCCTTCGGTGCCATGCTCATTCATCAGCTTTTCGGTGCGGGAGTAGTGGCGGTTGAACAATGCCACCGTGTTGCCGTGGCGTGCCAGGTTGCGCGCCAGGTTGGAACCCATCGCAGCCAGTCCGATCACACCGATGTTTGCCGTAGCTTCGGCCATGTGCCTTGCCTTTCCTTACAGGTGGGCAATATGTGATTGCCCGCTCAACCGGTTCGTCGGCAACCGAGACCAAGACCCCGGCAGTGGCGCGACCGGCGGCCTCCCTGTCGGAGACCCCAAATTATCACAACATGCTCCAGTCTATCGCCCGGCCGGTCACCACGCACGAGCTGTCTTACGCCTCTCGCATAAGAGATTCGTCACATTCGCCCGGCCTTGGAGGGATCGAGGTGCATGGTCTGGAAACGATTGGCCATATAGGCATCGCTATAACGCTCGCTGAACCACATCGCAACCGGCGAAGTCTGCGGCTGACCGGCCATGCGCCCATACCAGCAATCTAGGGCCATCAGGGTGAAGGCGATGTCGATCACCATCAGCACCGCACACACCGCAGTCAACGAATACCGCACTTTCCAAGGGATCCGATTGATGAGCGCGAGCAGGCGAGGCAACAGCCAGCGGACCCACACCACGCCAATCAAACCCCAGAAGAACATGAACTGGCCCGACGTACGCCCGTCAATGGACAGCCAACGACCGGTGTAGTCCCATGCGGTGATGCCGAATGCCACTTCCATGAACCAACTCGTGCAGTATTCGAACGCACCGCCAATCACCGCCGACGCGCAGAAAATCAGAAACGGATTCGCCTTCCACATGCGGTTCAAACACACGGTGACCAAAACCGCACCGCAGCCGTAAATCGGCGAGAACGGCCCCCACAGCAGACCCGCGCGGTCCTGCAGCTCACCGTTATAGAGCGCAAAATGATATATCGTCTCCACAATCAAACCGCCCACTGAAGCGATGGTGAACAGCCAGAAGATATTGAAGAAGTCCAGTGCGATATAGCCTTTGCCGGACTGGTCACGCCCGAGCATGCCGACAGCAACGGCGGACTCGTACTCATCGCGCTCATCCATACGCTTGAGCGCGCGTTGCAAGCGTCTCTCCTCTATCAGGGAGGGATCGGCAGTCACCGAAATCACGATGAGGATGACCATCTGGATCATCGGCAGCAACAGGTTGAACCCGAGGCCGGTCAGCGCCAGAGACAGCATGCCGTCGGCCAAGGTGAGAGGCATCAGCACATACGTCCATCGCGCGGCATAACGGCGGTGATTACGCAATAGCAGAACACCGAACACGATGAGGCATACGGCACTGACGATCAGTACCAACGCGTAGACCACGGAAAGAATGAAGGTCAGACTCATCGCATCGACGTGCACACGGCCATTCAGAATCTCACGCACGGAGTAGATGCAGGTCAGCACCACCAGCGGCAGCACGGCCAGACCGTCGAGCAGTACCAGCACACCATAGATACGCGCCAGAATCGGCAGACGCTTGGCATCGGGATTCGGACCGACAACATCCAACTCGTCGGCCACCAAATCAGCCACGACGGCGGACTTGGCACCATCGGCAACGTGGACAGTGTTGTCCGCGGCAGTCCCATCCTCGGAATCCGCATGCGTGCCCGGCATATCCATGCCGCTGCGGCGCTCCCGCGCATTCCCGGGGCTTGCGGCCTTATCGTCGTTTCTGAGCATGATTTCCCTCCGCGTGGCGTCATCTCACGCTATCACCCCAATCGGGGGTTTGCCAAACTTAGTAGCATCAAAACAGTTTGACACCCTTACAGCCACCTCCACCACGCGGCGAACACCCCACCACGTAGTAAAACTTCCACCACGTTGTCAGCAGGATTTTGGTTTTGGCTGAATAAAGCCATTTTGCGACACCTCGCCGTGGAACAGTCACTACGTGGTGGGACAAACACATCGCGGTGAAAAGTTAACCACGCGGTGGGCTTTCCCGGCAGGGAGAGGATACCGCCCAAAACGACTCTTTTCAGCGCCCCACAAACACCAAAACCAGACACACTGCCCAACGGCGCACGATAAGCCGCCGGGCAGTCGCATATTCGGACGAAATCACCCATCAATCTCCCCCGGCGGTATTACGCTACTTAAACCGTAGCGCTACGCTTACCGTATCGCTACGAGAAACGCAGTAATCCAGCAGCAGGCTCCGGGGGTATCAGTGGGCAACATCCTGAAGGTTCTCAAGCGCGACTTCGCGCGCCTGTTCACAGTGCCGGCAGCCTGGGTGATCATGTTCGGCATGGTGTTCATTCCGCCGCTGTATTCCTGGTACAACATCGTCGGCTTCTGGGATCCATACGGCAACACCAACGGCATCACCGTCGCCGTGGCCAACAACGACACCGGCACCGACAACGCCCTGATCGGCAAACAAAATCTTGGCGGCCAAATCGTCAACCAGCTTAAAGACAACGACCAGCTCGGCTGGACCTTCGTTACCGAGGCCGAAGCAATGAGCCAGGTCGAATCCGGCAAAGCCTATGCCGCCATCGTGATTCCCAAGGATTTCTCCAATGACCTTGCCGGTGTGGTGACCGGCGGCAAAGACAAACCCACCCTCCAGTACTACGTCAACGAGAAAGCCAGCGCCATCGCGCCCAAAGTCACCGACGTCGGCGCATCCACCGTGGACCGCACGGTCAACTCCACTTTTGTGTCCACCGTGTCCGAGGTGCTTACCGAAGTCATCAACACGGTCGGAGACAAAGCCATCGCTGCCGAAGACCAGACCAAAGCCAAAACGATCACTACACTCAATGAATCCTCCAGTGACGTGCAGCACACGCGAGACACCATCGCCAAACTCAACACCAAGCTCGCCGGCACGCCTGAACAAACACGGACGGCCCGCCAAGCGCTGGAAGACGCACGAGAACTCGGCATCGACACCGCACAGGGACTGGCCGGCGCGTCCAAACTCATCGGCACCACACAGACCAGTCTGAATACTTTCGTCACCGCCACATCCGGCTCCCTCGACCAAGGGTCAAGCCTGCTGAGCCAGGCTTCCTCTCGAGCCAATCAGAGCATCGGCACAGTAACCGGCATGCTGAACTCCGCCAACCAGCAGGTAGGCGGCATGATCAATACCGCCGCAGACATCAATCAGGCCAACGCCGATATCATCGCCCAGCTCAAGGAACTGCCGAACGCCAATCAGGAACCGCTCAAATCCGCCATCAGCAAGCTGGACAACCGCAATAGCAACCTCGCCGAAACCCTGAATAATCTCAGCAGTCTCAACACCACCATCGGTAACACCTACACCGATACCGCAGGCCTGGCCAGCAGCCTCAACACCGCTACCCAGACCACACTGGATGCCACCAACACCGCACGCAGTACACTGGTTTCCGGCGCGCTTCCCCAACTGAACACCGGCCTGAACACGTTGAGTTCCACAGCCAGTACGCTGTCCAACGGCATCACCTCGCAAAGCTCGCTCATCAATCAATCGGAGCAGACCCTCGACCAGCTCGACAAAGCGGTCTCCTCCACCACAACCGCGTTGAACAGCACCGACCAGGCTCTGGCCGGTGTGCAGGCCAAACTCAGCACACTCGCCACGGATATCAAGGCCCTGAGCATCTCCAGTTCGCTAAACGCGCTTATCGGCGCCGACGGCAAACTCGACGCCAGCACAATATCCGACTTCATGCTCTCTCCCACCGTCATTAGCGAGAAGGCCATCTATCCGGTCGCCGCTTATGGTTCCGGCATGGCACCGCTGTTCACCACCCTGTCTCTGTGGGTGGGCGCATTCGTGCTTGTAGTGATTCCCAAGCTCGAGACCGACGATGAAGACATCGATAACCTCACCCCCTCCCAGGGCTATCTTGGCCGTTTCCTGCTGCTGGCCACGCTGGCCGCAACCCAGGGCCTTGTCACTGGCATCGGCGACCTCATCATCGGCATTCAATGCGCGAGCGCGCCCGTGTTCCTGCTCACCTGCGTCATCACTTCACTGGTGTACATGTCAGTGATTTTCGCCCTCTCCACCACCTTCATGCACGTAGGCAAAGGCGTGTGCGTGGCGCTGGTCATCCTGCAGGTGCCTGGCGCCTCCGGCTTGTACCCGATCGAAATGATGCCGGGATTCTTCCGCACGCTTTACCCGTTGCTGCCGTTCACCTATTCCATCGATGCCTTGCGCGAGACCATCGGCGGTTTCTATGACGGTCACTGGTTTGGCTACATCGGCAAACTGCTAATTTTCGCCACGCTCGCCTTCCTGCTCGGCCTCGGCGCCCGCCCCAAGCTGGCGAATCTCAACCGTCTGTTCGCCCGCGAAATCAAGGAAAGCGACATGATTATCGGCGAGCCGTTGCACATCACCAGCAACGAATACCGCGTCACCCAGGCTATCGCCGCACTGGCCGACCGAGAGGAATACCGCCACGCCATCGAGCGCCGCGCCGCCAAATTCGCCTACCACTACCCACGCCTCTTGCTGGGCGCGTTGATTGCCGGATTCGTGGTGCCGGCAGCGCTCATCATCGTCTTCTCGCTGACCACCAGCGAGAAGATCGTGGTGATGGGCACGTGGCTGGCATGGGTGCTCATCATCGTCGGCTTCCTGATGGTCGTGGAATATATGCGCGATTCCATCCGCCGCCAGACCGAACTCGGCAACCTCTCCGACGAATCGATTCGCACCATGCTGTACAGGCATAAAACCGGTCACCGGCCGCCGGCCAACGTCGAGGCACGGCCCGACCACAGCGCAGACACCCTTACCATTCCCGCAACACCGCCGACCAAGGAAGGCAAGCACGCACGATGAGCACAATCTGGAAGCTCTTTACCGGCGACATCAAGCGCTTGACCAGCAATGTGGTGTCCATCATCATCGTGATTGGCTTGGTCATGATTCCCGGCCTGTTCACCTGGTTCAATGTGGCCGCTTGCTGGGATCCGTTCTCTAACATGAAGAACCTGAAGTTCGCCGTAGCCAATGTGGATGAGGGCTATCGATCCGATCTGATTCCGGTTAAAGTCACCGTGGGCGACCAAGTGGTCAACGCCCTGCGCGCCAACAGCGAACTCGACTGGACCATCACCTCCAAGTCCGACGCCATCGAAGGCGCGAAATCCGGTAAATACTATGCGGCCATCGTGATTCCGAAGCAGTTCAGCAAAGACATGATGACCTTCTTCTCCGACGATGTGCAGCACGCCGAGCTGACCTACTACCGCAACGAGAAGAAGAACGCGCTGGCTCCGAACCTACTCAACGAGGGCACCGACGAGGTGGCGGCGGAAATCAACACCGTCTTTGCCAAAACCATCACCTCAGCCGGGCTGGAGATTGCGTCATCGCTGGCTGACCAACTCTCCACGCCCGCAGCGAAAGAGCAACTGAACACCTTCAATACGAATATCGCCGGATTCGCCACCCAGCTCGAGAGCACCGCCGATCTTCTCGGCACCTATGGCTCACTCACCGATTCCGCCGGCGCTCTGCTGGACACCGCGAACGCGCTCATCACGCAGGCTTCCAGCGCCGCGCAACAAGGCAGCACAGATCTCAAAGGCGCCAAACAAGGCGTCAGCGATGTGGCCGGCTCACTCAGCACCACCACCGAGGCAATGAGCAACGCGCTGGACACGAGCGCCTCCAGCTTCGGCGCGGTGTCCGATTCCATCGACAAGCTCTATGCCGACGCGAACAGCGGAGCCACCACGGCCGCCGACGAGCTGGAACACCAGGCCACAGCCGTGGGCAAGCAGACCGCGCAATACACCGAAATCCGCAATACGCTGGCCGGACTACTGGGCGACGATTCGTCCATCGTCAAGGCATTGGACCGCTCAATCACACGGCAGACCAGGTTGCAGCAGGCGCTGAACACGACAGCCAGCGATATCCGCCAGGGCAACCAAGACGCGCAGAACCAGCGGGCGCAGGTCAAGGATCTGGCCAAGCAGGCGCAAAACAGCATTGCCAGCATCACCGCGGATTACGCCAGTAACGTGCAGCCACAAATCGAGTCCTTGTCGGCCACGGTTGCCGATGCTGCCAGTGTTCTGGACACCAGCGCGGCCAAGTTGAACACCACACTCAGCGATCTGCGAAGCACATCAAGCGATGCCGACAGCATGCTTGCCGATGCCCACGCCACATTGGACAAAACGGCCAACAAACTACGCTCCGCAAGCTCCGAACTGATGTCGTTCAACGGCAAGCTGAGCGAGGCACTGAACAGCGGCGACATGAGCATGGTCAAGGAGGTGTTGGGCAACGACCCCGAAACGTTGGCCAGCACCTTGGCCGCTCCAGTGCAGCTCAAACGCAAGGCCGTGTTCCCTGTGGCGAATTTCGGCTCCTCAATGGCCCCGTTCTATACGCTGATTCCGCTGTGGGTCGGATCGCTACTGATGGCGGTCACGCTCAAAACCTCCGTGTCGCGGCGCACCCGCGAATCACTGGGCAACCCGCGCCCACATCAGCTATTCCTAGGCCATTACGGGGTGTTCGCGCTGATTGCGTTGCTGCAGTCCACTGTGTCCTTGGGCGGCAATTTGCTGTTCCTGCACGTGCAGGCCGTGCATCCGCTGCTGTTCATGCTGACAGGATGGCTGGCTTCGCTGGTGTTCTCGTTCTTCGCCTACACCATGGTGGCGAGCTTCGGCAATGTGGGCAAGGCAATCGGCGTGCTGATGCTCATCGTGCAGATATCGGGCGCGAACGCCGCCTACCCGATGCAAATGCTGCCTGATTTCATCGCGAAAGTCAGCCCGTTCCTGCCACTCACCCACGCAGTGACGATGATGCGCGCGGCTATTGCCGGCATCTACGACATGGACTATTGGAGGGCTGCCGGACTGCTGCTGGCGTTCATACCGCCGCTGTTGCTGTTGGGACTGCTGCTGCGCAAGCCACTGGTGAAGTTCAACCAGTGGTATGTGGCGCAGGTCGAGAGCACTAAGGTACTGAGCTAGGGAATATGGCCCGAGCCGACGACATGAACCACCCTCAGTCCGGCTTCGCCGGCCAGCTCCCGCCAGCGGGAGCACATGTTGAAGAGAAGAGATGATGGAGAGGACAACGGACACGATGCTCCGAGGCGAGCGCACCCGCGAGGCGACGGATCGCAAGCTGATGCAGGCCACGCTGCAGATCGCCGTGGATCGCGGCATCAGCGGCGTGACCATCGAAGAGGTGGCTCGTCGTTCCGGCGTGGCCAAAACCACGATTTACCGCCGTTACCATAATGCTGACGAGCTGCTGCGCGAGATCAGTGCCATGTATCTGGTCAACCCGGACGCCGGCCCAGTACCCAGCCCCACGCGGGAGCATTTCACTCAGTTGTTGCAACGACTGGTGGACTGGGTGCGCAATAACAACATCGATGTCAAGCGCGTAGGCATTGTGCTATCCAGCGAGGCCGAATTTTTCCAGCACATTGTCGATCAGGTGATTACGCCGTGGCTGAGTCGAGTTGCCGCATTCTTGAAGCAGGGCGTGACGCAAGGTGTATTCCGCGAAAGTGTTGACGAGAAACTGCTGTTATCCACCATCATCGGGTCTTTGGTGGCGTACGAGGCCATCGAAGGCAAAGCGATGGATGACGACACCGCCTGGGCCGCCCGTATGTCTGATCTACTCTGGCCGGCGTTACTGAAGTAACGGACTACACGTGCACTTCGCCTTCGAGGGGCTGATTTGGTCTTTTCAGAACATCTATCTCCGCTTCAAGGGGCTGATGGCAAAGTAGACAGGCACTAAAAACGGCAGAATAACGTAACCAATATGCGTCTGATAGTTGAGATCTCGCCCTCAAGCAGCCCCTCGAAACGCAAGTAGAAGTTCCGCAAAGGCCAAATCAGCCCCTTGAAGCGGAGAATGCCCATTCCCGCGGTTGAAAAATCTGCAGATGTCTACCTACTACTGAATGGACGCCTCTTGGCGGGCGACTTCGAGGGCTTTGTTAAAGGCGTCGGAAGTCCAGCTGGCGCCGGCGACCTTATCCACCTTGAGGCCCTTCAGGGGCTTGCCGTCCACCACGCCGTTGATGGCTTTGGCGAAGTCATCTTGGTGGCCCTTGGAAATCTTGGTGAACGGGTGACCCACGATTTCCACGTTCTCAACGTTGCCGTCCTTGATGGTCAGATGAACATCGATGGAATCCTCGCCGACCGGGCCATACTGACCGTTGATGGAGTAGTCGCCGTCCTTGTAGTTGCCGGTGTCCTTTTTGTCGGATGTGGTGGTGGACGGGTCGTTCTGAGACGAGCTGGAATCGGAACCATTCGAGCTATCCGACTGGGATTGCGACTGCTCTTCCTGCGATTTCTGGGTCTCGCCCGAATTGCCGGCATACGCGTCATCCATCGGCGTGGCCTTGGATTCGCCACACCCGGCCAGCAGCGCACCGGCCACGACCAGTCCAGCCGCCGCCAGCGTCGCGGACTTCTTCAACGTGTTCTTTTCAGTCATATTCAATATCCTATTCGCACCTCACACTGGCTCCCCTCGCGCCCGGGGGAAGCCAATATACGGCCCTACTCTTCGCCGCCGGTTTTTGCGGCCTTGGTGGGGTCGGCGAATCCGATGGCGGTTTCGCCGTTTTGTGCGCCTTCCACCTGCGCACCCGTGGAAGCGGGCTTGCCACCGACCGCCTCATACGCCTTGCGCGCATCCTCGTCATTCCACTTCTCGCCGACGAGCACGCCGTGGTTGAGCATGATCTCGCGCTGCGCGCAGCTGGCGACCAGCGCATCGTGCGTAACCACAATGATTGTGGTGCCCTGTTCATGCAGCTTGCGGAACAGGTCGAGCACGATCTTCTCGTTTTTCTCGTCAAGGTTACCGGTGGGCTCGTCGGCCAGAATCAGCTTCGGATCGTTGATTAGCGCACGAGCCACGCACACGCGCTGTTGCTCGCCGCCGGAGAGCTGGCCGGGCAGGTGGTGGGCGCGATCCTTCAGACCGACTTTCTCCAGCGCTTCCATGGCCTGCTTCTCATCGACCACCGAATGGTAGTACTGCGCCACCATCACGTTTTCCACAGCGGTCAGGTGCGGCACCAGATAAAACTTCTGGAATACCAGGCCGATGAGGTTCTTACGCACGTCGGCCAGCTGCGTGGCGTTCAGATCCTCCAGCTTGCGGCCCTCGAGCTTCACGGAACCCTTGGAGGGCGTGTCCATGCAGCCAATCATGTTCATCAGCGTGGTCTTGCCCGAACCGGAGGAACCGACGATGGCCAGCCATTCGCCTTCCGACACGGTCAGATTGAGGTCGTCTACGGCGTGCAGGTCGCCGTAGATCTTCGAGATGTGGTCGAGTTCAAGTAGCATGACGATTCTCTTTCTTTATTCTTCGCGAAGCACAACGGCAGGGTCAATACGGGTGGCGCGGTGGACGGGCGGGATGGAGGCGACTACGGCGACCAACGCGCTGAACACCACGGAAATCAGCGCCAGCCACCAGTTGAATCCGATGGAGCGCTCGAACACCGCCACGCACAGCCAGCTGGCGAGGCCGTAGCCGATTGCAGTGCCAATCAGACCACCGATGAGGCCGTAAAACACCGATTCGACATAAAACTCAATGCCGATTGCGCGTGAGCTGGCACCGAGGGCCTTACGCAGGCCGATTTCGTTGCGTCGTTGCGAGACGATCGAGCTGATTGTGGTGCCAACGCCGACGAGCGTAAGCACCAGCACCACGAGCGAGACGACCCAGAACAGCGTCTGCAACATGGTGATGATGCGGGTGTCAGAGGCGGTGATCTTAGTGACCTGCTGCGCCTTGACGTGCATGGAAGTCATCTCATTGATACTGGAAACCAGCCCTGCGAGGTCGCTGGTTCCGGCCGAATATTCAATAACATCCACGCCGCGCGTCACGCCGGTGAGCTTGTTGACGTCGGCGTTGGTGGCGTAGATGATCGAATCCTCGCTGCCGCCGGTGTCCACGATGCCGGCCACACGGAATTCAGTGCCGGAGGTATCCATGATGTCGCTGGAGACGCGGCCGTCTTGAGTTGGCTGATCGGATGGGGATTGGCCTGATTGGCCATTAGAGGTTTGGCTTGAGGACGACTGGTCCGAGGATGACGAGCCTGACATATCCATACCAGCCATGTCGCCAGACATATCCATGCCTTGCATGTCGTTGGACGAGTTTTGGGAGCTGCTTGAGGAGGTCTCGTCATTCGCCGAGCCAGTCCCCTCGTTAGAGGAGGCCGAAGTACCAGTAGAGCTGGCATTATCGGACGCACGGTAACCGATAGTGATGGCGGAGCCCACCTTGAGACCGATAGCATCGGCGATGTCACGGCCGACCAGCACCTTGCCGGAGGACGGCCACTTACCGTCGACCACCCAGTGATGATTGAGGTTCTTTACCTGCGCCGCATCGACACCGGCCATCACATACGGAGACGCGTTCACACGCACGTTTTCGTAGCGATAGGTGGCGTATTTCGCAGAACCCTTGGCTTTGACCATTTCAGTGGTGTGCTGGACCATCGACTCATCTATGCCGGCCTTATCCCCAGTGGATTCGGTAGGCGTGACAATCAGATTTGCGCCATACGCACGCATCTCCTCATTCATCTGCTGCGGCACGGCGATGCAAATCATCGCCAGGCAGAACAGTGTGGCCGCGCCGACCAGAGACGCCACTACCGCCATCATCGCGCGCGAACGACGGCGGAACACGGCGCTGAACAGCATCCTGAAGAACATGCCGGTATTAGTCATCGGTTTCCTCCTTCCCAGTTATGTGGGCAAACTCAGCGGCCATGGAGCACCTCCGCGGGCTTGAGGTTCAGAATCGAACGAATCGAAGAGGCGGATGCCAACAGCACGGTGACGGCCAGCAGCACGAACACCAGCACGAACACCATGGGTCGCATGGTGATGCCGGAGTCGAACACCACCTGCCCAATCAGCTGCGCCACACCCGAACCAAGCAGCGCACCCACAATCGCGCCCAGCAACGAAATCGTCGCCGTTTCAGCCATCATCAGGCGGGACACTGCGGCATCGGTGGCACCGAGCGCCTTGAGCAACGCCAGTTCACCGGACCGTTCGCCGATCGAGGCGACCATCAGATTAGCCACGGCCACGGTGGCGGCAATCAGGCTCAGCACTGTCATCAGAATCATCACGGCCTGCGTCTTCTGCAGCACATTGCCCTGCAAAGCGGCCACCTGACGCACCTGCTTGGCCACAGCGCCCGGAATCACCTCTTCAATTTGGTAGGCGATTGAGCTTGGGTAGGCGGTGCAGTACCAGGTCTCCCACTCGTCCTGGCTCAGCACGGACGGGTTCTGCGCAGCCTTACGAGCCAAGTCGTTCTCCGGCGTGGTCAGGGCCTTGACCTCGATCTTGTCCACCGAATCGGGCAAATCGGCCAGCACCTGAGCGATGGAGGATGCGATGTATAGCGAGCCGTTATCCTCGTCACCGGAATCGTAGACGCCGGTGAGCGTGATTTTCTGCTCGTTCTTCTTGCCCGAGGCGGTGGTTTTGTTGAGGGTCACGGTGTCGCCGGTTGTTACGCCGAGTTCGGTGGCCAGCGTCTTGCCGATAATGCCCTGGTCGGAATCGTCCTTGGGCCACTTGCCGTCAAGCTGCCACCACGAACGCATGCCCTCGACGCCCACCACGGTGGTCTCGCCGGTGGAGAGCTTCAGGTTCTTGTTGAACCAGGTGCCGACGATCGACGCATTGGTGCCGTTTACGGTGGCGTGAATGTTGAGCTGCGGCGCGAAGTTGGTGATGTTGAACGCCCAGAAAATTGTTTTGATCTTGGCCGCGTCTGATTCCTTCAGAAAGGCCGTCGGATCGCTAGTGGACGCCACACCGCCTGCCTCGGTGTTGTACAGGTCGGAGACGACCGCATCCGCCTTGGGCTGCACGGTGATGTTCGAACCGTAGGTGGACAGCTCGGCGTTGAGCTTGTCGCCCACGTCGAACACGACGCCCAGCATCGACACAGACACCGTCGCCGAAAGACATACGGTAAGCGCGATGAGCAGGCGCCGGCGCAGCTGGCGGGTGAACGATCGAGCAATCATACGCAGAAAGAACATGGTTTTTGCCTCCTGCCTTCACTCACTGGAAGTGGGCGCTCAGCGCGTCCAGATCGGTGGTTTGAATGGTGATCTTGCCGTTGCCGGTCTTGTACGGGAACGGAATCGGGTTGCAGCCACCCTTGAAGCCGATGGTCGCCAGATTGATGGCCACCTCGCACTTCTTGCAGATGATCTTGCCATCCTTTTCGTAATAGCCGGCGTCGCCACAGTTCTCGCAGGCGTCCAGACCGATGCCATACGCACCACCGTTCTTCTTGATGATGATAAAGCGCATGACGGTGCCGTCCTTGGCCTTGTATTCAAAGCGGTGCAGATGGCCGTCCTCAACTTGGCTGAATGGGATGGTGGCCACGCCGTCCTTGAGTGAGTAGGCCTCCGGCGGCGAAAGAGTGATGGTCTGCTGGGTTGCGGCGACGCCGACGGTGAGGGTCAGCGTGACACCAATCATCGCCACGAGGCTCCATACGGCGGAGGCCACGGCACAGCGGCGGAATGCCTTGTGTTTGCGTCCGATGGCTTCGTTCGCACCGGTCAGCGGCATGCGGAAGCCGGCCACCACGGAGGCGACGGCCGGAATCAGGAACACGAATGCCTGCGCCATGATCATCCAGCTGTTGTGGTTGATCGACCATGCGAGGGCCACGAAGGCCGTGTGGCCCATCGGGAAACCGCGCGCCTGCAGAATCTGCATGACACCGGTCAGGTGCTGGATGAAGAGAATCACCATCACCGCGAGGACCGCGGCGGTGAACGAGGCGCGCACTGCGGTGGAGCGCAGCGTGCGGAAGATGGCGGCCACGATAATCGACATGGCCAGACCCAGCGCGAAGCCGAGCGCGCGCAGCAGCATGTCGGAGGTGAAGATCGGATCGCCGGGCTCCACCCAGATGGTCAGCTGCAGAATAACGTCCGGCAGTGCGTAGAACAGGGTGAGCGCGATGTCGATGGCGGCGATGGCGTTCGCGATGTGCATGATGGCCTTGTGCCGCTGCCAATTGGTGGTGATGCGACGTGCGAACACTACGACGATGATGGCGAGGATGTCGGCAATGATCGCGCACCACAGCACCGGATAGTTGACGAATGTGCGCTGGTTGATCACGGCCGAGGCGCGCAGGCTCGCGAACACGATGGCGGCGATCAGGCCAACGATCAGGCCGATGAGACGCCAATGCGCGCTGGAGGGCTTGTCTCGCCCTTCGCCGACCGCGAGCATCACGCTCAGGCACATCACCAGTAATGCGGGGGCCAATGTTCCCGGCATCACTGCCACGAATTGTTCAAGCATTCGCGTCCTTTCGTTGCATTGGCGCTAAAAGTAATATAAGCCCCCTCTGACGAGGGGGCTGTCTGCGTAGCAGACTGGGGGAGAGACTCCACGTATTGTTTTACTGTTCTTCTCTCCCTCAGTCCGCCTTCGGCGTCCAGCTCCCTCATCAGAGGGAGCTTAATAAATCACCAGCAATTATGGACGGCCTGCGGCCGGCTCAATGCTGCTCGCGATGCTGTCGCATCGCTCGTGACGGTTACAAACAGCCCACCGGGCTTACGCCGTCACCACTGACGCGGGGTGTAGTCCCAGTTGTCGAAGGTGACCTCGATCGGCTCGGTCCAGAACTGGTGGTTCTTCACACCGGTCTCCGGGTCGACGTGCAGCATCCAGCCCTTGGAGGCCGGGGACTCGATGGAGAGCTTGAGCTGGTAGGTGCCAGCCTTGTCGAGCTTGACGTTGGCGCCGTAGTGCGGGCCGTCGGAGGCGTTCATCTGCATGAAGGTACCGGAGGTGGCCTTGCCGCCCTCGACCTCCTTGCCGGTGGACTTGTCGATGATGGTGTAGTTCACGGTCAGGTCAGGAACGAAGTCGCCCTTGCCGTAGCCGTAGTCGGTGCCTTCCTGGGAGGCGTGGATGTCGGCTTCCAGGTGGAAGCTCGCATCGGCGGCCTTCAGACCGGAGGAGGCGGGCTCCATGTCGATCGGCTGGAAGTAGACAGCGCCCACGGTCAGCGGGCCGGCAGGCTTATCCTGCTCCTCAGCGGTGCCGGAAGGACCAACCGGGACCTCTTCAAAGCCAGCGGTATCGCTCGGGGCATCAGCCTTGGCTGAATCGTCCTTCTTGGCGGTGTCGGAGGAGCTGGTCGACGCCTTGGTGTCGGAGGCGTTGTTGGACGAACCGCAAGCAGCCATCGAAACAGCCATGGAGCCGGCGAGCAGCACGCCGAGCAGAGCGGCAAGCTTCTTGTTCTTCATCATTTCTCTATATTCCTTTTGTTGTGGTGAATGGATTATTCACGACTTATTTTGTTTCTTAGCTGTGGCGGCACGGGGCGGAATCGCTTCCGTTTCCACGCCGCAAGTGTTGTGTTGTGTTACGCCTGAGCGGCAGCCTCGCTGGCCTTCGCATCCGGAGCGACGGCGAGCTGGGCCTTGGCTTTGCGCTGTTTGATGAATCCGACCGCGAACAGCGCGATGACGGCGATGGCCGCCAACACCTGAGCGATGATGCATTCAACGTATGGGTAGAAGCCAAGCCAATCGTTGGTGGGCATGCCCGGCAAGTAGTTGGCGGGCAGCAGGTCGCCCTCGATCAGCGCATGCACACCGCCGCCGGCGAAGACGACCACCAGCACGGACATCAAGATCGAAGTGACCAAGAAGAACGGGCCAATCGGAATCTTCACGGAGGTGAAGCGAATCACCAGGAAGATAATCACGAGAACCACGGCGGCGGCGAGTGCACCGACCACCATGCCGTGCGTATCCTGGCTCATCGTGTAGATGGACTGGTAGAAGATCACGGTTTCGGCGCCCTCGCGGAACACGGCGAGGAAGCTCAACATGGCGAGCGAGATCACCGTGCGGGAGGCCACCTTCTCGCCGGCCTCGATCTGCGAGGAAACGGACGCGACTGCGGCTTCGGTCTTTCCCTTGATGTAGCGGTTCCAGGCCTCGACCGAGGACTTGTTGAGCATCCAGTTGCTGGTCCACAGCAGCATGCACATGGCGATGAGCGCGCACACGCCCTCCATGATCTCCTGCAGCGGGCCGGAGCCGCCGAACGCGACCATGAAGATGATTGCCACCACGCCTGCGCCGGCCAGACCGGCGAGCACGCCCACGTAGATCCACTTGGTGAAGCGCTTGTTGCCGGACTTGACGAGGTAGGCCACCACGGCGGCGACCACGAGCAGGGCTTCGAGACCCTCACGGATAAGAATCAGGAATGCTTGGCCGACCGAGCTGGTGATGAACTTGAGGAATCCGCCCTCCTGATCGGCAGCGCCACCGTCGAGCTTGGCGGCATCGGTAGTCAGCATGCTCTTCAGGTCTTCGACGTACTTCTTGACTTCAGAGGTCGACTTGCCGGTGTTCATCGAGGAGCGGCACAGCTTGAACTGGTATTCCACCTGGGAGACGCGGTTGCCACTGATGGCGCTCAGCACGGTCTTCTCGAAACCGAGCTTTTCGTAGTGCTGGTAGTAGGCGTCATTCACAAGCGTGGCGCCCTTGGCAGCGTCGCCGCCTTCATAGGCCTTGTAGGCGTTGTCCAGAATCGGAAGCATCGCGTCTGCGACGTCTTTCCAAGTCTTGGCCGTGTTCTTGGTGCGCTTCTTCTTGGCGTCGAGTTCCTTGCGCTCCTTGGCGATCTGCTTCTGGAGATTCTCGTTGTACTGCTTCGGCTTGGCGAGCTGGGTATTGGCGTCGAGCTGCTGGGCAGTGGCGTCGAGGTCGGCGCTCAGGGCGTCGATTTTTTGGGTGAGCTGATCATCGTTGCCGGCCGTGTAAGAGAGGTTCTGTATGTCTTGGAAAGCCTGCTGCTGGGCGGTCTGCTTATCCGAGCTAATGGTGTCACGCACCACGGCGGTGAAGTTGGAGGCGATGTAGATGGTGTTGTACGCGGACATAAACGCGGACGTGGAACCGGCAGTGTTGCCGGACTTATATTCCTTGGCGCCTTCTTGCAGCTGTGCCTCGATGGCCTTGGACACGTCGGCCCAGGTCGCGTACTCAACGCCGCTGGTGTCCGTCTTATCGGCTGCGGTAACCACCGTGGCCGTTGGCGTATCCGCGAAGGCAGACTGCGGGATGACTGCGGCGGGAAGGAAGGTCGCGGCAATCAATGCGAACAGGAACACGACGGCAGCCATTGCACGCGCCGAAATCGGGGACGACTGCTGATGGGCGGCGTCCACCCGCATCGCGCGCGCGAAGGAATCGGCAACGTGCGTGTCGTGTTCTCGAATTGTGTTCAGTTCAGCGGACTGCGCACAGGCGCGACGAACCATGCTAAACCCTCTCTCACTGCAAATACCTCAATAGCTCAAGACCAACTATGAACTCTATAGAAAAAAATTCTTCAACAACAGTCTTGATTTTCTAGTAGATGTGCGGTATTGAGAGCTGGTTTCGTCATTCAAGAGCCATTAAAATGTCTCACTATTTGAAAGATTGGCGCTCAATGCTGACTGCGATTCCAGCATGTGAGCGGTAACATCCCCTCATATTGTGCGGCTATGCGGCTGTGTGTTTTTTTGACTGCACGGCTGTACTGTTGTGCGACTGCGCAGCTCAGCATGAGGCAGACTTCTCATCCACGATGCATTTGCACAGCCAAAAGACGAGAGACGCGAGCGACAAAGCTGTCCGCGCACCAAGAATCGGAGACGGAGGATACGAGATTCGAACTCACGCCACGCCGAGTATGCACTTATCCGAGACCTGTGGTAGTTTATTCGAGTTGCCTACTGAGCACGGTTTCACCGAGCATAGTACGGCATGGAGGATTCGCCTAGTGGTCTATGGCGCACGCTTGGAAAGCGTGTTGGTGTAACAGCCTCACGAGTTCGAATCTCGTATCCTCCGCCAACAGAAAACCGTTGGAATTCCAACGGTTTTCTTTGTTTCTAGGCATATGTCGCACTCAACTTATGCGGTAATTATGTGATTACCTTCTTTTACGATATCTTCACCGTCTGCCGAAGACGGCAGAAACAGGTCCTCCGCCCGAAGTGGATCGACTTGAGCAAGTATCTCCGAGATAGGCGGCTCAACAAGATAAGCAGCCCCGTATTTTTTTTGGTCGATGTCCACAAGACGCCGTTCTCCGCGATTCTTACCGAACTGTTTAACGAACATATACTGTATGCGGTCGAACCGCCGAAACAGAGCACGCCGCCTTTCGGAAGGCTCATACGAATACATCTCGTTCAAGGCTGTGTTGCTGAGAACATAGACCTGTGAGTAATTCGGCCATCGATTGCGGTACCTAGCCCGCATTGGCGAGGCCCCGTACCCCTCGAGTATTGTCAAAAACTCAGTCAGATCCAGCTGACCATTATATTCGTCGCAGACAATCACATCCGTATCAATATCAACCATATCCCACGGGTGGCGGTAATCCACAATGCGAGCAACCTTACCGAGCGATCTGCCCTGCTCCAGCGCATATCGAGTTTTGCCGACGCCAGTCTTGCCCCATATGAACGTGCAATGCAGATCACGCTGCAAACGCTCACTCATCTTTTTCGCATCTCTCGCAGCCACCAGCCGGTCAAGCCAGCCAACATACCGCGCAGCCTTGCCCTCGACGTCCTCCAGCAATATCTCATCCACCGTCAATCCGGCATCCACCATCTTGCGGAGATCTAGAAGATCCTCACGCTTGCCTTGCGACTCACGCATGTTGATCTCGCCGAAGACGACCGGCGAAGTCCCCTCGACCCGGGTGTCATCTTTCTGCGCATAACTGACGGCCTGCTTGACAGTGCCGCGGCGCTTGTCCACATAAGGATGTTTCACACCGAGAATGGATTCCAAAAACCTCACCACCGTGGAAAAGCGCTTCGGTTGTCCTTGGAAGAAAGCCTGAATGTGGGGTATGCCCGTATCGGTATGCTCTCCCAACTCCATTTGCAAGGCCCCCGCATCGAAAAACTCCCTCACATGATCGACATAGTCTTCCAACGTGATGGAATCCGAGGCCTCCAGATGCTGAGTCACGCACCAATCACGGGAACGAGTTTCCACTTTGGCTCGATCCCTCTCCGGGATTCCCTCGCCTGTCTCCAATGCCTTCTTCTCTTTTTCCGCACCTGTCTCCGGTTCTTTCGGACCACTCATCTTTGTCCGCTTCCTTCCATAACACACCTACCCTGCTACCTAAGTTGTGTTTTGGGTAATATTCCCCAAAACACAAGGTCGGCGGCTTGGACTGCGACGCTACGCCGCTTCGCGGCTCGCGTCTCCGTCCTTCACCACCGACCTTTTTCTCTTGCTACCGATCACCCAGCGCACTGGAACACGAACGGCGCGCCCTGCCCGACCATGACCATGCGTCCCGGAGTGTTAGCCGGCACGACATCGGTATCGTCAGGGCGAAAACCGTCGGGGACCGAACCCAACGCGGCCTTGCTGGCTTCGGGAGTGAACTGTCTGCCGCTGATGCGTAGTCCCATCTGGTCGCGCAGGTTTGTCGGTATGGCTGTCGCGTCTGACTTCTGGGTGCTGAGTACAACGAACACCCCTGCGCTACGCCCCAACTTGACCAACGACCTCAGCAAAGCCGCGGCATGCTCGGCTTTCTGCTTTTGCTCCTTCGTCACGCCACTGGTTTCCAGCAGTTCCTGCACTTCGTCGATGGCGACGACATATAGCGGAGGACGCGCATCAGGCTGGTAATTCCAGTAATTCGATTGCTGGAGCTCGGCCATTCGGACGACCCTGCCGTCAATGACGTCCCGCGCCTTCTCCAGCATCGTTATGACCGCATCGACATCATCGCCCAGCACCGGACACCCATCCGCACCAAGATCATCAAAGTCGCCGCTGCGCTTGAAATCGGCAATATGGACGATGGCGCCGGACTTCTTCCAGCTTCGAAGCAGCCTTAGCAGCAACACCGACTTTCCAGAGCCCGGTTCGCCTGTCAGAAGCAACGCGCTCTTATTATGAGGATCTAAATGCACTTCCTCGCCAAGCACGTTCCATCCCATATAGATACGCCAGTCCGCATCCGAAGGGCGGCAGAGCCGCATTTGCTCGGGTATCGACAATGCCTCGAATGAGGGAGGAGTACCAGCCGATATGTCTATCGCATTGACGTCCCCGGTAACAGGCTCGACCTTCCAGATTTTGTGTTCCATGCCCGATTCAATCAGCGGCAGGGCTTTTATAATCTGCTGGACCGTCTGCTGCCCTGGCCACGCGCGTAAACGAAACACAAAGCTGTCATCACCAGAGGTAGGCCTATAACTGACGAGGAGCGGCCACCATAAACGTTGCATACCGCTGATCGGGTCCGGAAAGACCAAATCCTTGGGCACACGCACCCCTGCACCCAACAGGAAGCGAATATGTCAGCCCATGACGGCGCAGGCGGTTCCAGCGTGATTATCTTCCACACGAATTTGGCAAAACCACGCAGTCCAGTCCAGATCTGGCGAGCGAAGTTCGATAGTTCGTCACGCATCATCGCTCATCCTTAGCCGGGGCTCAAGTTGCAACAACCGCTGGTAATCACTCTCAGTGTCAGTTCCATAAACGAATTTCCAAGCCACTTCAAAGATCAGCGCATCCCCGCGGCAAAGGCGAAAGCGGCGCAATTGAGGGTTCTCCGAAACATATTCGTAGCTGGAAAAGATCTGGCGAAGGTGCTCAACCCTCCAGAACAATTTACCCTTTTGCCCCGCCGCCTCGAGTCGCTGGCGCAGGCAGATAAGACCTGCAAGCACAACCATCGCATTAAAATAGTCAAACTCGAAATACTTTTTTTCATAAAATTCTCCTGAAGCATTGAGAATGAAGGGCGGAAGCCCACGGTTCCCGCCCCCCCTATTTTCAGATCAGCGGATCCTTCGTAGGCGAATCACCGGCTGGGAGCATCTCGTCGTAGCTGGGTTTCGTCGGGTTCGGGAACAGGATTCGCAAAGTGTCCGGGCGAACGATTCCGTTCATCGACGAGATCTGCGAGATCGCCACAGAGAACTGCCAAACTGGCATTCCGCGGAAACGCAGCTGCTCCTTGGCCTCAACCCAGTGCGCGTTTTCTCCCTCGCCGTCCATGCGCCCCATCATTACCGGCATGGGGTCGTTCGACCCCTCGAAACCTCCCGCAGCAGCGATAAGCGCCACCGCTTCCGCCTTCGACATAACTAACAATTTCTGAGCCATATAACTCCTTTCGCTCGTGCAACGCGGTCCATCCGCGCCGACAATTCCAAGTTATGGACTCCGGCTTCGTCGCGCACGGGTGTGTTTGTCATGCCATGACAGCCGCGGACGTACAATTAAGCATCACCAAGAAAAACAAGGAGAACAGCATGTCCGCGCTGTATGACCTCATCGACAAAGTCGCTGAGACGAATCCCCAGCTGGCCAAGGCCATTGCCAACGAAGTGAAGGCATACACGGATCGACGCCCCTTCGGCCTCAACTTCGAACGACATATCCCGGAAAACGTAAGGCTCTATGGACGCAGGGCCCGTAAAGGCGATCTTGTCAACATACTCCCGCCGCGCGGCAGCTTCGAGAAAACCGATAATAAGGTGGCTTGGCGAGTATCTGCACTTAACGGTGACACAGCAACACTGACTCGGCAAGTCAACGATGAGCATCTTACGGAATCAGCCAGCACCGCCGACCTCGTGGTGCTATCCGAATTCGACAAGCCCATCTTCCCCGGACTAAAGAAAACGGGAGAGATCCAAAGGGGCGGAGACAAACCGTACCAAGTGGTAATCAACGGCGAAAACTACCACGCCCTTAAAGCACTCCTCTATCCATACGAGGGGAAAGTGGACTGCATCTACATCGATCCGCCGTACAACACCGGCGCACACGACTGGAAATACAACAACGACTATGTCGATTCCAACGATGCCTACCAACACTCCAAATGGCTCGCCATGATGGAGCGCCGACTCAAACTCGCCAAAAGGCTGCTCAATCCCAAGGACTCCGTACTCATCGTCACCATTGACGAGAAGGAATATCTACGACTCGGTTTATTGCTGGAGCAGACTTTCCCAAGTGCCAGGATCCAAATGATTACTGCGGTCATCAATCCCAGCGGATCCTCTCGTGGTTCGATGTTTAGCCGCTCAGATGAATATATCTTTATCGTTTTCATTGGTGAGGCCGAAGTCCAGCCCACTACGGAGGACATGCTCCATGAACGCATAATTGAGCGTCCTGTCAGATGGGATGGACTGGCGAGACGTGGAGCCACAGGCAAACGCTCAGCTCGCCCAAACCTTTTCTACCCCGTCTACTTCTCTCTTGCAGACGGGTCATATCAGGGCGTGGGAGATGCTCCAGATTTGAATGTACAGCGCAATAATCTGCCGGTGCCGGAAGGATGCTTCGCAGTATTTCCAATAGCAGCAAACGGCGAAGAGGCCACATGGGGCGTTCAGCCAAGTACGTTCATCGATAAACAGTCAAAGGGATATATCAAATTTGGGCCATGGAAACCAGCCAGCCATAAAAGAGCCATCTATCACTTGCAGGAAGGAACAATCCGCCAGATAGAGAACGGATCCATTGAAGTCCAAGGCAAAGATGAGGACGGCACTCTCATTCTTGGGACATTAGACAAGCCAATTCGTCCAATGACTACATGGACGAAAAAGGATTTCAGCGCTGGCGATTATGGATCTACCTTACTGAGGTCGTTCATCCCCAAGCGCAGTTTTCCTTTCCCGAAGTCCCTATATGCAGTCGAAGACACACTCCGCTTTTTCGTAGCCAATAAACCTAATGCTTTGATCCTTGATTTCTTTGCAGGTTCAGGCACGACGGCACACGCTGTCATGCGATTGAATCATCAGGACAATGGATGTCGTCGTTGCATTTGCGTCACCAACAACGAAGTCTCCGAAGATGAAGGGAAAAAACTCACCAAAGCCGAGCATAGACAAGGAGATGCAGAATGGGAGCAACACGGTATCTGCGAATATATCTCCAAACCCCGTATCAAGGCTGCCATCATAGGCGAAACCCCCGATGGCACTCCGATCAAGGGCAACTATAAGTTCTCCGATGAATTCCCCATGTCAGACGGTTTCGAAGAGAACGCAGTTTTCTATGATCTGACATATGAGGACGAGATCAACGTGGAACTGGATCACGCGTTCGAAGCCATCGCACCCCTACTGTGGCTAAGAGCGGGAAGCGAAGGACGTTGTATAGCAGAGCGGCGAAAAGACTATGACATCGCTGACACGTATGCGGTTCTATTCGATTACAGATACTCGCGTCAATTCCTCCAAGATCTAGGAGAGCATGACGGGAGTATTCGCTTGGTCTGTATCGTCACTGATCAGGATTCGCGGTATCAGGATGTGGCCATGCAACTACCGGATGGAGTGGAGCCACTGCGTCTTTACGAATCCTATCTACGTTCGTTCAAGATCAATCAGGGAGAGGACTGATCCATGCTGTTCAAGCTCAAGGACTTCCAAGCCAAAGCGGTGAAAACCTTGCTGGAAAACATCGAAGCCGCCATTGACCTATACCATTTGCGGAAGAAACCTATCACCACTTCCCTGACAGCCACAACAGGCGCGGGAAAGACCGTGATGAGTGCAGCCGTCATTGAAAGCCTCTTTTTCGGTTCCGAAACGTTGGACGCCCAGCCGCACGAAAGCGTCAGCGTGCTATGGGTCACGGACAGCCCTGATCTGAATGCGCAGACCGAGTACCGCTTCAGCGAGGCGTCCGACTATCTCCTGCCGTGCATGGTTACCATCGACGATTCATTCGACCAACCCGAACTCGAACGCGGCCACGTATACTTCATCAACCGTCAGAAGCTATCCAAGTCCAGCAACCTCGTCAAACCGCACAACGGCCGCAACTGGACGATTTGGCAGACGATCAGCAACACCATCGAGAACGGCAATGCTGATCTGATCATGTTTCTCGACGAGGCTCACAGGGGCATGGGCGGCACCAGCAGCGACGACAACAGCCGACAAACCATATACGCGCAACTAATCGATGGGCATGATGGAAGCAAACCCATGCCCATCGTAGTCGGCATATCCGCGACCATCGAACGGTTCGAAAAGGCCATGGCGGCAAGAACAAACCGGACGAACATCGGCTCATCCACCGTCAGCCCCGCGGAAGTGCAGGAGTCGGGCCTGCTCAAGGACACCATAAGTCTGCTCTCGCCCGGTGAAAGCGGCAATTACGACTACGCACTCCTGAAGAAGGCATGCGAAGCGCTGGTGGAATCCTCTCGGACATGGCGGGAGTATTGCCAATCCCAGAATCTGGGGATGAATAAGGTGGTACCGCTCATGGTCATCCAACTGCCGAACAACGCGGACGACAACCTCCTATTGGACTACTGCGACCAAATCAAAGAGCACATTCCCGGCCTTGACCCGCAAAGGGCTTTCGCTAATGTTCTTGGCGAGCATCAGGACATCGTTCTCGCCAACGGCAAATACAACGTCAAATACGTGGCCCCCGAAAGCGTGGAGGAGAACCACGCCATACGCATCCTGTTCGCCAAGGAAGCCATCAGCACCGGCTGGGATTGCCCGAGGGCGGAAGTGCTGTTCTCCCTGCGACCGGGCAAGGACCGCACCTACATCATGCAGCTTATTGGCCGCATGGTGCGAACACCGCTCGCGCAACGAGTGGAAGGCAACGAACTGCTGAATTCGGTGACCTGTTTCCTGCCGCGCTTCGCCGCGGACACCGTCCGTGAAGTCGCGGAATATCTGACCGGCGATCTCACTGACGACACCATCAGCCAGTATTCTACCCGCAAGGTCATCATCGACCGGGTCGAATTGGAATGGAACAACACCCTCCCGGAAGAAGTCAAAGCGGCTTTCGCTCAATTGCCCACATATATCAAGCCAAGACCTGCGGCCAACGCCATCGACCGGCTGCTCAATCTGGCGGGAAAGATGGTGCTCTACGGCATCGACGAACAGGCCGACAGCAGCTCGAAAGAGTTCATCTTCAACCTGCTGGATTCGTTGCCGATATTGCATAAGCAGGACTATGAAACCACTTTGAACGACGTGTTCAAGGCGCAGGCCAATATGTCCGTGGCGTCAAGAACGGAGCAGAAGGTCTCCACCGACACCATCAGTATCGATGCCGACCACACCATCATCGAACAGGAATTCCGCAAGGCACAGCTCACCTTGACCAAGGAGGCGGTAAACCCGTACCTGTCGCACAGGCTATCAGAGAATCCCGATCTCGATATCCTTGACGAGCAGGCGAGAATCGCAGCCATTGCCGGGACACAGTCAATCGTCGAGGAAATATCTTCCCGCTGCACCGGCAAGGCCGACGAACTGTTCAGCCAATACCGCGATAAAATCTACGGCCTCAGCGATTTCGAACGTGGGGAGATCGAGGAGGTGATCGCAGCGTCCAAGGATCCAAAGCTCGGTGAGATCATCACCCCGGTCAACGGACTTGCCGATAGCACCACTGCCGACAAGTCCGGCAACGTGACAGCTCTGCCAGTCAGGGAAAAGCACATTCTCGCCAAAGGCGACGACCACATGTATCCAGTGAAACTAAGGCCGTTGGAGATTACCGTGTTGGACAAGGAGCTCGGGCGTGAGGGAACGGTGGCGTGGTACCGCAACCCCTCCGGGGCGGCCAAGGACGCGCTGCAAATCCCCTACATGCAGGAAGGCTCATGGCATTCGATGCAGCCCGACTTCGTCTTCTTCTCGAAACTGGATAACGGGACGATTAAGCCGTTCATCGTCGATCCCCATGGCGATTGGCTCCCGGATGCATTGACTAAGCTCAAGGGACTGGCAGCATACGCCCAGGAACATGCCGCCGAGTTCAAACGCATCGAAGCAGTCAGCACCATCGATGGCACCAACAAATACATAGACCTGCTCAACTCAGACAACACGGATCGTATTCTGTCCGATGAATTCGATGAAGCCAAGGATATCTACCGGCAACTAGGCAAAAACTATAGTTGAGATAATCGGGCGGAACGTCGGCTGTAGACGTTCCGCCCGAAGTTCAGCGAAGCAAATCTGACCGCCGCAGGTAAATCTCGTCGATATCTTCGATGCGGAAAAGGTCGCTGCCCACCAAGCACATCGAGGCGATCAGATCTGCCCGGCTTGATGCCTCAGCAGATAAATGCCGGTAAAGTGTCTTCTTCGAGACCTTCCACTTCTTGCTGATCGAAGCAGGCTTCAACCACGTTGGTGTACCCGCGATCACGCGTTGTATCTCACCGTCATTGATGAATTGTGGTGGGACGAAAGCCAACATCCAAGCCCTAGCGCGTACGCAACCCGGCGCACATCGTTTGCCGAGTTCGGCTTCCACCTCTGCCATTATTCCAGAACAACCGGAATCGAATCTCCAATTTTCGCGCGCGGCCTCCCGTATCATCATCGGATTCGCCGAGATCCGCTGGATTGTCCGCTTGCTTACGCCAAAATACTGCGCGAGCTTTCTTTTTTCCACGAGGACTTTCCTCATAGTTTGCACACCAATCTGAGCAGCCCGTCGCACCGCCTTGATGCGCCGCCGCTCAGCCATGTACCGACGGGTTTTCAAAGCCGAACATGGAAAACGGGAGTTCGAAAATGTTGGAATAAAGCCATTTCGCACAACACATGGAACATCAGCAACGTCAATGGGACGTCCGGCAATTAAAGTTTTTGTCCATGAAGGAAGCGGAAGCGGATCTGGACATAAGGATCAGAAGAACGAATCTCGAAAGATGCCTGAAAGTAATTCAGTCCCAGTTGGAACAGCTGCGAGCCCCAGAACGGGGGCAGAGCGTCATCGACCATCTAGGCCAGATATGCCCATTGTTGGAACAGTTGGGTTCCCTCCGCAACTTCCTCTACGAGAAAGCCATGTCGCACGCGCATAGCTCTACTGTCCGGACTCTTGCAACGGTTAATGCAGTGTTTGGCTATACGAATCGCCACGTTGCGAGAAACAGCACGAACACGAAAGCGAATCTGAGGGCAACGAATCTGCTGTTGTACCGAAAGGAGCCTTCCCGCCAACCCCCCGCACAGCCTGATTGCCCCGAAGAATGGTATGCGTCAATGTACTGGGCCTTGCAAAGCACTCTAGACAAGGCCACTTCCAATGAACTGGCCGACAGTTTGTATAACGCAATCAAAAAAACGCCAGCGGGACCTATTTCGACCGAGGACGCCCTTAAGCTTCTTCTAGACAGTGAGTCTTTGCGAATACGCCTCGAGAACTGCCTTGCCGCAGAGACCTTCATGTCCGCAAAGCTGTACCGGAACAGGCATATCGGTCTGGCGACATACGCAAACATTGCGGCCCAGCAGCGTCAACTGGTCACTCGAAACCAATCCCGTTCATACCGTGTGACGATGCAAGCCATACAGCAACGATATTCCAGATACTCCAAAGCCATCGAAATCGAATGCCTGAACCTTGTTGGCAAACACGACTATATGCGCATCAAGGCGGCCTTGTTCAACAACTTGCGCGACCAAACATCACGAGGCTTTCTCAGTCAATAGCCGAGTAAGCAACGCGTTCTGCTCGCGCAGACTCTTTATCACATCGAGAAGTCCGCTCGAGTCGTCAACGGACTTGTCCGGCGCTGTCCTGTCGTCATCCTTGCCCAATGCCCTGTCGTTCAGCGCCTTCGTTATAGCCTGCTGCCGACGATCCGTCGAGTGGGAATAATGCAGTGCCATACTAGGAGTCGACCACCCACCCCGCCTTTGTAAATCCGAGATCGTAGCCAATCCCGTCTGCATCGCATATGAGTTTCCGGTATGCCTAAGATCATGAAATCTCAAGCCATCACATCCCACTTTATCTCTTGCGATAAGAAACGGTTTTTCTATCTCAGCCGCATGAAGATAGCCACCGGACTTATTCGGAAACAGCAACGCCGTTTTCTTCGTGAGTATCTTCTTCCGTCGTAGAAAAGCACGTATCTCAGCAACAAGAAACGAGGGAATACCCACAGTGCGAATGCCCGCCTTGGTCTTTGGCTCACCCTCAGTGAACCCGTCCTCTTTCGTATACGTCAAAGCCCGCGAGACATGTAAGAGTTCCTTGTCCAGATCGAAATCACCGACTCGGAGTGCGCGAACCTCCCCCGAACGCAACGAAAGCCACGCAGCAAGAAGAATGGACAGACCATAATCTCCATCAGTCAACTGATCCACCTCATCGGCAATCATCTTGATTTGCTCAGGCTCCGCTATAGGCCTTTCTTCCTTCACGCCACGGTTCGTGCCACTACGAATACGACAGGGGTTAATTCCATAAGCTGCTCCGGCGGCTCACACGCACATTTGAAGATCTGCTTGAGCAAACCATAAGAATTGGCCCTTGCCGTCTTCTTGTCCGCCAACCCCCCGTACCATTTATTGACCAAATCGACGGTAATCCGGGATAAAGGCCTCTCTCCAAAAAACGGAAGGATATATCTTTTCAGAAGACCCTTGTAAGTCTCCTTTGTCCTCGGCCTGAAACGGTCCACATTCTTCTCAAACCACTCATCTGCGAATTCCCGAAAAGGCATATCACGCCTACGTTGAGCCGCGTCTTCCGCCTGCCGCTCCGCAAGAACTTCCTCGGGAGTACGCCAATCGCCGGCATCAATCTGCTTGCGCACCTCAGCCAACCAAGCATGCGCATCACTCTTATGGTCAAAACGCCTCGGAGCATTGATACGCTCCCCCTTATTCCTCGGATTCAGGTAAGAAGCCTGATACCTGTTACGCTTTCCGCCATTGCCATCATTGACCTTATAGCAACGCACCCAGCCAAAATCATTCCTTGCCATGCGGCCAGCATAGATGATGTGATATTTATGATGTTAGTTTGACTGTGTCTGTCGCAAATGACCCTGCCTGACATCACCAAAACCCTTTATTTTCAACGCTTCAGCGGCAGAACGGCGCTATATCAACGTCATCGATCTCTACGTGTTCAATATTTCGAATCTCGTATCCTCCGCTCATGCCCTTTTCCCACCCATAGGAAAAGGGCTTTTTCATTGCCAAAACGGCGGCATTCCGGGTTTTTTGAGGCATTACGGCATTCTGGCCGCTTTCCGTTCCGGCACGTTTTGAACCGTTTTCTGGGGTAGAAAAGTCGGTAAATTGAGCGGTACCGCTTTAGGGCTTACCGCCTAACCGCTCTTAGTGCTTGCCGACGATCAGAGAGGCGTGTCATGGCGAAGCCGACAAAGAACCGCCGCCACAAAGCCGCTGGACGATCAGGGTTCGACGCTCATCAAGGTGAACCCGGTGCAGTTCAAGGTGCCGCGCCCGGCGACGAAGCATGTGTATGTGATAGCCACCCGCGAGCAGGTTCAGGCGCTCGCCGACGCCATGCCGCCCAATCTCGCCCTTGGCGTCCTGCTGGCCGGCACGCTGGGCTTGCGCCAAGGCGAGGTGCTTGGCTTGCAACGTCGTGATATAGAGCTGGATGCAAGCCCTGCGCTGTTGCATGTGCGCCGTAGCGCCAAGGAAGTCAGCGAGGACGGGCACAAGGTGTCAATCCTCGGGGAGACGAAAACGCCCAGTAGCAAGCGCGATATCGAAGTGCCCGCGCCCTTGGCCAGCAAGATTCGAGAACATCTCGCCACCTATGTGGACAAGAAACCGACCGCGCTGCTGTTCACCGGCGTCCGCACTCGCGGCACAATAGGGGATTATGACTGATGCTGAAAACACCAAACCCGAACTCCCCGAGAACGTTCGCGTCCGCTTCTGCCCGTCTCCGACTGGCACCCCGCACGTCGGCATGATTCGCACCGCCGAGATTCGACCGGGGAAAACAAAAAACCCTCGCGAATCCGCGAGGGTCATTGGCTGGGGTGCCTGGACTCGAACCAAGAATGGCTGAACCAGAATCAGCTGTGTTGCCAATTACACCACACCCCAATTTGGCTTGGCGCAGCAACTCCGAAGAGTTGTTCGTCGTACCCCCAACCGGATTTGAACCGGTGTTGGCGCCGTGAGAGGGCGTAGTCCTAGACCGCTAGACGATGGGGGCATATTCAGTTTTCACTGGTTGCGAGGTGAACCGCGCAACAGATGAATACTGTACGCGAGGATACAGATCACCGCAACTCCCGGCGTGTCGCACTATGCATTAGCCGAACCCACCCGCATCTAGTTACATCATCATCGGCCAAAATGCACAGCAGAGGTCTCTCAGCTCATTCATTAGGTAGATTGGCCATTCATTTGGTAGGTGGCGCTCAAGCCGCATCCACAGAAACCCGCCATTCCAATGACCGGCGTGACGGAGCACCTACCAAGTGAATGGCCAATCTACCTAATGAATGCATGCGCTCGGCATTTCAAGTCACAACGGCAGCACAGGCATTGCTTGGAGTATGCGAAGGCGGGCATCTGTGTAAACAGATGCCCGCCTTTAGCTTCCCCTCAGGAAGAGAAATCACAGATGCGCGCGCAGGCCCTTCAGGCGGGCGACGGTCAGCGGCTTGCCGACGATCTCCATGGACTCGAAGAGCGGCGGGGAGACTCGGCGGCCGGACATGGCCACACGGACCGGGCCGAAGGCCAGGCGCGGCTTGTATCCGCCGTCCTCAACCAGCGTCTTGTTGAGCAGCTCGTGCAGGGAATCGGTCTTCCAATCGGCCTCATCCACACCTTCCAGCGCGGCGATGGCGGCGTCCAGCACTTCTCCGGCGGAATCCTTGAGCTGCTTCTTGGCGTCATCCGCAGGCTCCAGATATTCCTCGGTGGACAGCAGGGAGCCGACCATACCAGCGACCTCGCCCAGCAGACGCACGCGCGGCTGAACCAGCGGAGCAGCGGCGGTCAGAATCTCTTGCTCGCGGGCAGTCAGCGCGTCCCACTTATCCGCGGAAACCACACCATCACGGTGCAGGTACGGCACAGAGCGGCGCAGGAAGTCCTCGGGCTCAAGCATGCGGATGTGCTCAGCGTTGATGGAGATGGCCTTGTCGATGTCGAAGCGAGCCGGGTTGGCCTTCACGTCGCGCACGTCGAACTTGGCGATCATCTCATCCATGGAGAACACGTCGCGATCCGGCGCAATCGACCAGCCGAGCAGGGCCAAGTAGTTGAGCAGGCCCTCGCGGATGAAACCGTTGTCGCGGTGGTTGAACAGGTTGGATTCCGGATCGCGCTTGGAGAGCTTCTTGTTGCCCTGGCCCATCACGTACGGCATGTGGCCGAACAGCGGCATTTCTTTGGCGATGCCCAGTTCCATGAGGTAGCGGTACAGCACAATCTGACGCGGGGTGGAGCTCAGCAGATCCTCGCCGCGCAGCACCACGTTGATTTCCATGAGTGCGTCATCAACCGGGTTGGTCAGCGTGTACAGCGGGTCGCCGTTCGGGCGCACGATCACGTAGTCCGGCACGGCACCGGCCTTGAATTCGATGGTGCCACGGATCAGATCGTCAAAAGCGATGTCCTCGTCGGGCATGCGCAGACGCAGCGCCGGCTTGCGACCTTCGGCACGGAAAGCGGCCTTCTGCTCGTCGGTCAGGTTGCGGTCGTAACCGTCGTAGCCGAACTCGGCCGGGCGGCCAGCAGCAAGGTTGCGCTCCTTGATCTCCTCAGGAGTGGAGAAGGACTCGTAGGCGTAGCCGGCGGCCAGCAGCTTGGCGGCCACGTCCTTGTAGATGTCGGTGCGCTCGGACTGGCGGTACGGACCGTGGGGGCCGCCCACGTCGATGCCCTCATCCCAGTCGATGCCCAGCCAACGCAGGGATTCTAGAATCTGGTTGTAGCTTTCCTCGCTGTCGCGCACGGCGTCGGTGTCTTCGATACGGAAGACCAGCTTGCCGCCGGTGGCGCGAGCCTCCGCCCAGTTGAACAGGGCGGTGCGAATCATGCCGACGTGCGGGGTGCCAGTCGGAGACGGGCAGAAGCGGACGCGAACGTTCTCGGGGAGTTCGGGTTTGGTGTTTTCAGCATCAGTCATAATCCCCTATTGTGCCGCGCGCGCCGGACGCGCCACCCTTGGAATCAGCAGGACAGACTCACGAAGAGCAGATCCCAGTCTTGGGACTCGCTCTCACGGGATTCGTGAAGGTCGGCGTTGACGTCAGTGTCAGCGTAATCGCGGTTCATTGGTGTTCCTTACGTCTTATTGTTGGTATTCATTGCGCCGAGAACTTCGCTTGCCCGCCAGCTCCGCCCCTGCAACCGTACGCAAATCTTGTCTTAAAGTAACACGACCAAACAGAAACGGTCATCATCATTCGACATCAATTTGATAACAAATCACGCTATATCGCCAAGACTGTCCACATTCAGACAACATTCATTGTCCCTGTTGGGTTTTTCATAAAAAACTGGAAAAATGAGAGACGATGAGTCTCATCTTGTGAAAGGGGTATCAATGACCGATCCCAACAATGGTGCGCCCGCGCCGCAGTATCCTGCGTCCAACGGCACGCCTGACGCCAATAATCCAGCCGAGCCGAATACCGCGGCGCCGCAGTACGGAGCTCCCGCACCCGCATATGGACAGCTCTCCGGCAACCCTTACGGACAGCCCGCATATGGACAGGAGCAGCCGACGCAACCCAACCCGGCATACAGCCAGCCTCACGGCCAACCAGCCGGCGCGCAATCGGCTCCCGCCTACGGCCAACCTGCGTATGGCCAGCCCAATGGCAATCCCTACGGTCAGCCCGATGGCGCATACGGCCAAGTGCCGCCCACCTACAACGCTTACCCCGCGTCCACAGCCGCCACAGACACCAACGCGGTTCCGCTGAACAAGCCCTACTACGGATGCTCCTTCCAGGAGGCATTCCTGCGTTTTTGGAAGAAGTACGTGGTGTTCAGGGGCCGCGCATCCCGCAGCGAATTCTGGTGGTGGATGCTGGCCAGCTTTGCCATTCAAGTCGTGCTGTCAACCCTCGTGGATGCCTCCAATGACCACCTGTCATTCCTCTCTTCGCTGTGGAACCTGGCCATACTCGTCCCGAGCATCGCACTATCCGTTCGCCGTCTCCACGACATCAACAAGCCCGGCTGGTGGCTTGCCATCTTCTATGGAGCCGTGTTTGCTGGCGCAATCCTCATGATTGTTGGCGGCGGCGCTGCACTCTTCGGCGCCCTCAGAGTCTGGGGAAGCCCCTCTGACAGCGGCTACTATGCCACAGCCGCAGCGGGTAGCCTTGGCATCCTGTTCATCGGCGCGATAATCGCGGCCGCAGCGGGCATTGTCTACATTGTGTTCATGACGCTACCCAGCAAGCCGGAAGGCGCGCGTTTTGACGACGATTTCGTCGCAGCCGTCCCTTATGGCGCTCCGGTTCCTCCCGCTGGCGCTCCGAACGGCTACGCTCAGGCCGCGCCGGGCTATGGCGACCCGAATGCCGCGCCTTACGGGCAGGCCGCACCGACCGCACCGGCTTATAATCCGTATGCCCAGCAGACTGCTCAGCCTGTACCGGGCCGCGACCCGTACGCGCAGTCGACTGCACCGGCCGCACCTACCGCTTACGGTCAGCCGGCTCCCACTGCGCCCGACTACAGCCAGCCCGCGACACCTGTCACCTACACGCAGCCCGCTGCCGCACAAACCCCTGACTATAGTCAGCCGGCGGCTCCCGCTTCTAACTACGGACAGCCCGCCACGCCAGCTCCTACCGCCGAGCCGGCTGTCGCACCGGATGATTCAACCATCCCGGCTTCCGACAATGAGGACGACGGCCAGAATCCGTGGCAAGGTCAGTGACATTACGATAAGGCAACCCGGTCAAACCGGTCTTCCCACTGAAAAAACCGCACCCCCAATCGTTAGGCTGGAAAAATACAGATATCACGATTGAGGATGCGGTTTTCTCGTATGCATTGCTTTACAACCGCACGAACACGGTCGGAGCTCCAGAAGGCAGCGTGGCGGCAAGGTTCGGTTCGCCATCGGCGGAGAGACGGAAAATGGCCACATTATTTGAGGCCTCATTGGCGGCAAGCAGTAGATTGCCAATCGCCAATAAGTGACGCGGACGACTCCCGGCACAATCAATGCCACGGCCACGCCAACCAAGAACATCCGGCTCGTCAAGCCGGGTAAGCTGCTTGCCATCCCACAACAACGTCACGATGCGTTCGGAACCACGCAGCCCCACATACGCCAACCCAGCTATGCCCTCGCTGGCTGCCGCGGCACCCGCGTTCCCCTGCAGTGCATTCCATGGCACAAACGCCAGCGAAGCCGCCTGATCCGGCTTCGGCAGCGGCCCATGCCCCTCGACGCGAAATGACGCTATCTCATTGGTGTCCTCCAACACCGCATACAGCACCTGGCTGCCGTCCGCAGCGGTATGAAGCTCCATCCATGTGGGCGATGGCACGTCAGCAAGCAGCCTTCCACGGCTAAGCAGTGCGGCATCGTCGCTGTCATTGCTGGCATTGCCGCCGGCTTTCAAGATCAATTGTTAGATGCCCGGGCATGCCGCATTGCGCAACTCGCCGAACCCACCAACCACAATATCCATAATCCCCCCCCTGATTTATAAGTGTTCACGGCACTTGCGACGCCGATTGGACATGAAGAAACGATTCGACAACGAATAGTTCACCCATAACGGTTACCAGCACAAAGATTTCTCGCAGTAATCCTTGATCTCGAGAAATCTTTGCGCTCACTCACTCTCAGCGCAACAATTTCTCGAAATAACCCTTGAGTTCGAGAATTATTTGCGCTTACCCGCACTCAGCGCAAAGATCTCTCGAACTTAGGGCTTATTTCGAGAAATCGTTGCGCTAAGGCATCGCCAACGCGAAGATTTCCCCAAAGAGCTGGGAAATACCGCTTACAACTCCACGGTTTCCTTGTTGGGGTCGTCCTTGATGTGTGCGAACTTGGCGGCCAGGGCCTCCTTGTTGCGCTTTTCATCCTCTTCCTTGGCTTGGCGCTTGGCCTCGTCCGGGTTCCAGAGCACGTCTTCGCGGTGCTTGTCCCATTCGGCTTGAGCCAGCGGGGCGATGAACTCGGCGGTAGCGGCCAAAGAGTCGGCGCCAGAGGTATTGGCGCGGGCTTCGATCAGATCAAGAATCTGCTTGTCAGTCAGGCAGATGCGCGGCACCGAGCACTGCTCGCGCAGTTCGTTGACGTAGAGCAGAATCGGCAGAACCTTGGCGGCTGCACTGGCGGCAACACTGTCTGCGGCGTCTGCTGAATCATCGACCGAAACACCATCAGCGGAACCGGAAATATCGGCGGCATCCCCAGCCACCACACCCAGCAACGCATCGCACACGGCGAGCGCGGTGGCGAATCGAACAGCCACATCAGCAGGCTCGGCGGACGTGGCCAGGCGACCATCGGCCTCAGCGTCAGCCTCAACCTGTGCTTCCACAGCGGCGATCGCTTCCTTCACCGATTCCGCCGTTTCGGAATCCCAATCAATACCCAAGGCGTTGGCCGCCTCGATAATCAGCTCTGCATCGCCGGATTCGGCGTAACCGGTCATCGTATCGTAGGCGTCATTGGCAGCGAGTAGGGCGTCGACGATATTCTGCGGGCGGCCGGGAATCTCATCGGCGCCCTCATAGACGAACTCAGCGTCCGGCACAGTGACGTCTTCACCGGTCAGAATTCGCGCGAACGCACGGGTGATGCGCACCTGCAGATTCTCCGCATACTTGGCGTCGTTGTCCATCTGCATAGCCTCGATCAACGGCCATAAAGCAATCAGCCTCGAGCCCACTTCAGCGGCCTTGGCCACCGCCGGCAATGCTGCGACCTGCGCGATTGCCTCACGATTCAGTTCGATAGTCATCCGTGCTCCTTTGCGTCCACTACTCGATTGTACGCGCTTACTTGGCTCCCTCCTCGAGGGGAGCTGGCGGCGAAGCCGTCTGAGAGAAGTTCGGTTGCGCGACTCAGGCTCCCCTCAGTCTCGCTTCGCGAGCCAACTCGACAGCAATTGTGGACGGGCTACGCCCGCGCCTCAATAGCTCGCCTACAAACAGTCCACCGGACTGTTTGCTTCACGGCTCAGTCTCAGAGAAGGAAGCCAAGGTTGTATGACACCAGTCTGCCGTTACTTGACGTTGGCCGCTGGGTCAACATACGTGATTGACATCACACGGCCGGTTTCGTTGTCGTACGTCACCGAGGTCACGGAGGCAAGCGCCGTGTGGCGCAGGAACATCCAGTGCTCCGGGTGGCCAGTCTCCAGATAGTGTCGGTAGCTGAAAATCGGCGACTCGTGGCTGACCACCACGATCTGCTCGCCGGGGTGCTGGGCGACCTTCTCGCGCGCGAAGTCATCCATGCGCTGGGCGATGTGCTGGTATGACTCGCCCCAGCTGGGCTTGTACAGGTTGGTGACGAGCTTCCAGTTGCCGTTCTTCCACAAGGCACCCTCGCCATGGCCGATCCGCTTGCCGCGGAACTCGTTACCCGCTTCAATCACCCGTTCATCGGTGGCGAGGGTGAGCGGAGCTTCGCCGCGAGCTTCGCGCACCGGGTTCAGGGCATCGAGAATCGCGCCGGCGGTCTCACGTGTGCGGTCGAGCGGCGATGAATACACGGCGGCAATCGTGTTGGTTTGAGGGTTCTTGGCCAGATAGGCGGCAGTGGCCTGGGCCATGCGCCGGCCAAGATCGGAAAGATGGAAATCGGGGAGACGCTCATAGAGCAGATGGTCGGGGTTGTACACCTTGCCGTGCCGGACGAAATGAATGGTGGTTGCGCTCATGAGCCGTCTTTCTGGTCCTTGCCCCAATGGGCGTGAAAACGTTGTTCTGATATCTCCAATCTACCGCGTGTCGCGCCCTAACCAACGATTAGAGTATCCGTGACGCAAATATGCGAATGGGGAAACCGCGCAAACTTTGCGCGACCATGGACAACACATCATTCGATGAGGGCTTCGCTGGCAACGCCACGCCAGCGAGGAACATCCAATCGGGAGCGGAAAGGAGCGTAGTGCTGTTATGTCCAATAACTCGTCCAACTCGAACACGAATACCGTTATGGCCGGCATCAAGGAAGTAGGCCACAAAGTTTTTGGTGGATATGCGGAGTTGCTGCGCATTCCCCACACCGCCCGCTATTCGATTGGCTCGGTCATCGCCTGCATGCCGTTCCCGATGGTCGGCATGACCATCACCATTTCCGTACAGCATTACTACGGCAACTATTCACTGGCCGGCATGCTCACCGCCATCCAGGCGATCGCACTGGCCATCTCCACGCCACTGCTCGGCAAGCTCACCGATAAGTTCGGCCAGCGGCAGGTTTCGATTCCGACGATCATCGTGTGGATCGTGGCCGCCATCGCGCTGACCACGGCGATCACCAATCGGGCGCCGGAATGGGTGCTGTACTGCCTGACGCCGTTCCTGGCTGCCATCCCGCCGTGGGGCGCGATGAGCCGCGCGCGTTGGACCAAAATCTTGAAGGGTGATCAGGAGCGCACCAACCGAGCGCTTTCTCTGTGCGGCGTGCTGGACGAATGCATGTGGGTGATCGGCAATCCGCTGGCATCCACGCTGGCCGTGATCTCCGGTCTGCTGGCTTTCTCATTCACCGGCATGTGCGTGGTGGTGGGCGCGCTGATGTTCCTCACCGAGCTGACCACCGAGCCGCCGTCGCAGACTGCATTGGCACGGGCTGAGGGTATTTCCCGTAAGGAATACCGCGAGCGCGAGGCCGCTCGAGCCGAAGCATTGAAAGCGGAGACCGCGGCCGAAGAAACCCGTCGTCGTCTTGAGCGTGAAGGCGTAACCGACCAAGCCGTGATCGACAAGGAGATCGCGCAGGCGGTCGCCGATGCGCGTTCCGGCAAGAAGGCGTCCATCTGGGGGCCGGGCTTGATTGCCGTGTGCGTCACATGGTTTGGATTGGGCGCGTTCCAGTCGGCCACCGGTATTTCCATTATCGCGTTTGCCACCGAGTCGAACATGAAGCAGTACACGGGCTTTGTGTTCGCCTGCTTCTCCATCAGCTCGCTGATGGGTGCTCTGGTGTACGGCGCGAAAAACTGGTCGATTGCCCTATGGAAGCGTTTCTACTTCTGCCTAGCCGTGGTGAACATCGGTATCAGCACGTTCCTGTTCGCCAAGCATTTGTGGGTCATCATGATCATCTACCTGATCATCGGTGTATGTCAGGCTCCAACGTGGATTAATGGCAACCAGCTCATGCTGCACTTGGTGCCGCCCTCGCGTTTGACCGAGGGTATGGCGTGGATGGGCGCGATGAATTCCATCGGCTCCTCCGCCGGGTCGGCCATTGCCGGCCAGTTCATCGACCGCATGGGTTCGCACGGCGGCTTCATGGTGGTCACCACTTTGGCCTTGGCTTCGCTGGTGATTGCCTTGATCGGCTTCAAGCAGATCAAGGGCTCCACCGAGCAGCCAACCCTCACCGAAGTGAGTGTGTGACATATAGCCAAGTCCCCTCTGACGATTGAGATGATTTCATCCCAATCCCAATCCCAATCAGCTTCATCAGCTCCCAGTAACACCCTAACTACCAGCAGCGTCAGAAATTCAGGAAATTTGCCCACTCGTCCTAGATTTCTGTCACTGGCCCGAACTCAGCGACAGAAATCTAGGAAATTAGGGGTGATTTCCTAAAATACCGACGATAACAACGACTCAGCGTCAGAATTTCAGGACGAAGCCATTCTTTTCCTGAAATTCTGACGCTGAGATGTGGCTTATCACCGCCCATTAACAGTTGAACCACGGAAAGAGACGAAAATACGCCTTACTTCGGCCAACCTTTGGGGGTGTGCTCCAAGGACCACTCGCCAAGCTTATGAGAGAAGCTGCTCTGCCACTTGGCTTCCAGCTCCTCGGCGGTCAGACGGTTTTCGGCGGACTTCAGACGATTCATCGCGTTGGTGTGTGTATCGTCAAGCAGCCATTTACGAATCAGGAAGTTCCACACCATCACCACGGCGGTGGCCACCAGCTTGCCCACGTTGGTGCGCAGCAGGTATTCGGCGTGCTGCGAGACGAAAGCGTCGTGGTTCATACCGTAGGTGGAAATCCAGATGATGGCGTCGTTCATGAACAGACCGACCACGGCACCCGCCACGAAGATGACGATCTCCATCCATCGCGCCATATCGTCACGATGCTTGAACACGAACTTCATACTCGCCAGATAGTTGAAAATCAGGGAGATGATGAAAGAGATGGTGGCAGCCAACACGTTGTGCATGTGGAATACGCCCACCAGCAGGTTGAGGATACCCCAGTCAATCACAAAGGCGATAACGCCTACAATGCCGAACTTCATCAGCTGTTCAATCAGTTTTCTCACAGAGGGTATTCAACACTATTGGTCTGACCGTGGGGTGCGAATTGGCCAGAAAGTCCAATAATCTCCGCAATTGGAGATGCCCCCCAGAGAGGAGAGCCAATCATAAGCAACATGGAACCGATACGAGGTGCAGGCAATCTTATGGAGGAAATCAAGGCAGTGCATAACGACGGGCACCAAAGCTAGACTGGAGACGAACCAAATCAAGGAGGAATCCATGCCCGTTATTCACACTCACGTGTCCGTATCCACCACGCCTGAGCAGCGCGAGGCACTGAAGGCCGCATATGGCAGGGCAATCACCGCTGTGCCGGGCAAGTCCGAAGGCTGGCTGATGTGCCCGTTTGAGGACAATATGCCGATTTACTTTGGCGGCAGCGACGACCAGCCGGCCGCCTACGTGGAGGTCAACGTGTTTGGCCGTTCCGTGCCGAGCTCTGCCTGGGAGAAGCTGACACAAGACATTATGGCCGCATTGAACTCTACGCTTGGCGTCCCCGAGGACCGCACTTACATCCGTTACACCGCCACCACCGACTGGGGCTGGAACGGCGGCAACTTCTAGTTGTTATATCTTGCCCCCGGAGGGGGAGTTGTCGAACGCAGTGAGACTGAGGGGGAGTGGTTTGCCATGGCACTCCCCCCAGTCAGCTTCACTGCCAACTCGTCCGCAGATTACTGGCTCACTGTCGTTTGCCTTTCTGCTACAAACAGCCCCACCAGGCTGTTTGCTTAACGTCTCAACCTCAAAGCGAGGATTCGAGACATGAAAAGCCCGCCGCTGGCGGGCTTTCTGCATTTCAAGGGGCTGATTCCCAACATTCAGAAACTCTACTAGCGCTTCAAGGGGCTGCTAATACAAGAAACCCGGAGTATGACCATTGAAATTGCAACGGTCATACTCCGGGTTTCGCAATCGAAGAGCCCCTCGAAACGCAGATAGACCTCCGGAAAACCGGAAATCAGCCCCTCGAAGGCAAGTTACTGCGGTTCAAGCTCAATCACACGATCTTGGGCATGGGGGTGGTGAGGCTGGTGGTCAGGTTGACGTGGACCAGACCGGCGCCGGCGTGCACTTCGACCTTCTTCAGGGTCACGGTGCGCTCGGCCTCCGGAGCGCGGTCGTTGTCGGTCATGGTCGCAGGGGACTTGACTGCCACGAAGGCCAAATCATCCAGCGAGATACCAGCAGACTGGCACAGTTCCATGGCCTCGGCCGCGGACTCGGTGAAGCCCGGCTTGTAGATCACGCGATCGGCCGGAACACCATAGGCGTTCTCGGCTACCCACTTGGCGTTCTCCGTCAGGGCCATGCCCTTATGCGAGTGCGGCTCAGCCGGCATGGAGCCGTTCTCAAGCGCATCGACAAAACCATCAAGCTGCGGAGCCAGCGCCTCGCCGCCATCGCGGAACAAGTTGCCGATGATCGGCGTGCGGAAGCCCAGCTCGTCGGCGGTGGCCTTCAGGGACGGAACCTGATCATCCTCGCCTTCCCACAGGTTGATGAGCGGGAAGGTCGGAATGTCCAGGTTCTCCAGGCGCTGCACGTGGAACGGGTAGCGCCAAGCCAGCTCGGGATCATCGCGCCAGGTGGAGGCACGAGTCACCACAATCGCGGCGGACGGCCACTGCGCACCGAATTCGCGGCACGCGATATCCAGCCACTTCTGGGCGCCGGCGTCGGTGCCGTAACCGGCCTCAACGACGACCACATCATGCAGGGCGCAAGCCATCTCCACGGAGACCAACGTCGGAATGCCGATGGACACGTTAGCAAACGGACCGCCGTGCACGTACACCGGGGAACCGTTCACGGTCTCGGTCTTGGCGGGCTTGACCGCATCGGCCAGAATGCCGGTGATGCGCCACAGGTCCACGAACTCGCCGAAGGTCACGGCCTGGCCGTCCTTGGTGCCGGCGATCATCTTGGACACGCGCTCGGCAATCTCGTCCATGGAACGGGAGAGCACCACAATCTGCATGAGCTCGGAGGTGGGGGTGAGCACCGTCTTCTCCGCCACGTTGCCCTTGCCGTAATCCACAGCGATGGAACGCAGGGAACGGCTCGGCACTTCGGAGACGCGCGGCACGAGAATCGTGTCGAGCTTGCCCTCATCCACGGCCTTCTCGGCAAAGGAGACGAGCAAGTTCTGGGCCGCCTCGATGGCGCCCATCTCACCGCACAGGCCCCAGTCGATGAGCTCGGGGTGGGTCAGGGAGGCCTTGCCGCCACCGGAGGCACCGCCCTTGGAACCGGCTGCGGTGATGCCCATACTCGGCTGGCGCAGCACGGCGGTCGCGTCGATGCCGCGCTTGTTCAGGGCGTCAATCAGGGCGATGGTCGTGGTGGTCTTGCCCTCACCGCGCGAGGCCTTGAGCGGCGTATCGGCGGTGACAAGGATCACCTTGCCGTGCTTGCGCGGAGCGTCGGGGTTCTCGGCCAGGTACTTCATGTAGCCGAATGCGTCGATTTTCTGTACCAAGCCGTATTGGCTGGTGAAGTCTTCGATGGTGGTCATATAAAGCCTTTCTGTGTGTGGTGGGGCGGCTGTCGCCGCCCCTTCGCCTAAAAACAGCCCACTGGGCTGTTTTCTTAACGACTCAGCCTCCCACAGCGGGAGGCAAGTCAAGACTAAAAGTCGGACATGTGGAAGCCGTTCTTCATTTCCATGCTGCGAGTGTACAGCACGGAGTCAAGCAGCTTGTCGGTTTCTTCCTTGAGCTGGTCGGCCATGGTCTGGTTGGCGGCGGCAAGGATCTCGCGCACCTCGGGGTTGCGCAGTGCGGCGATGATCTCATCCGGCTCCATCGGCTGCACGTCACCATCCACGTTGTCGGCCTCGAACTCCTCCTCCGCGGCGGACTGGGCGGCTTCCTCGGCCGCGGTCAGGCCAAGGCGCGCAATCTGCTCATCGGTGGCGGCCACCAGACGGTGACCCATCGCACCGGTCTTCTCCTGGTAACGCTCGACGGCGTTGGCGGTGGATCGGAAGGCACCGTCGCACAGGGCGGCGATGATGCGGTTGACCCAGTAGAAGTTCTCGGAGGTCACGCGGGTGGTGGTGTCTTCGAGGTAGGCCGGCGTCACATCCACGTTCGGGAAGAACGGCACCAGCGTATTGAACGGGTTGGAACCGTAAGCGATCCACTGCACGGCGCGGGAGGCCTGCGGACGGTACGGGCGAATCTGCATCACCGCGAGCTGGCTCTGGCGGTTGATGCCGATCGGACGGTACATGTGGCGTGTGCGCTCATCACCAAGCTGACCATACGGGTCGAACGGCGTGCCCTGATAGTGCGAGCTCAGCACGTACTTGATGTCCTCGATGGTCACCTTGCGCTCAGGCTGGCGAGCCCACGGGATGTCATCGGAAGTGGGCTTGTGATCGGCGTCCGGGCCGTCCCACACCTCGTCATACGGGTTGAGGAAACGCTGCATGTACCAGGCGCGCGGGGTGTTGTACACGTGGTCGGAGTCGGAATGGGAGCCGAAGGCGTCGCGCGGGTTGAACGGCGTGGTGTTCTCCACGGCGAGGTCGAGATGGTTGGTCTCGATGAATTCGGCCAAGTCGGCGGAGCACATGTGCTCGTTCTGCTCGCCCAAAGCGTCCTCAAGGTCGAATTCGTCGATACCGAGCTGGTTCGGCATGGTCACGTAGGCCTCGTCCGGCACGCGCTTGGCGATCCAATGATGGCCGCCCACGGTTTCCAGCCACCAGATCTCGTTGGAATCGGAGAAGGCGACGCCGTTCATCTCGTAAGTGCCGAACTCCTCGAGCAGTGAGCCGAGGCGGGCCACGCCCTCGCGCGCGGTCTTGACGTACGGCAGCACGATGGTCAGGAAGTCCTCTTCACCGATGCCGCCGGGAACCTCGGGCTCGTTGCCCTTGGCCGGCACATATTCCACGAACGGGTCGGCGCCGAGCACGCGCTCGTTGGTGGTCAGGGTCTCGGTGGCGCTCATCGCCACGTTCGCCTCGTTGACGCCGGCCTCGCCCCAAATACCTTCCTTCAGGTCCGCATTCGGCACGGCGGTGTACTGCAGCGGGTCGTCCGGCAGGGTGATAGTCAGGTGAGAGATCACCGACTTATACTCACGCGGCTGTTCACTTGGTTTGACGACGATGAAGCGCTTGGGATTGAACTCGCCGTTCGCGGAATCCTCATTGCGGGCGATGATGGTCGAGCCGTCGTAGCTCGCGTCTTTGCCTACCAGAATCGTGGTGCAGGCCATAGTGTGATGGTGTCCTTTCTTTGTTGTGGTCACGCTCCCGCTGGCGGGAGCTGAACGACGAAGTCGGACTGAAGGAGGTTTTGTACTGACCCACCCCCAGTCAGTGATGCTGACAGCCCCCGCCTGCGGGGCTCATGTGGCTCATGCCTTGCCGGTCAGGAAGATGCCGTCGGTGTCGGGCGTCTCGCCGCTGGCACGCAGCGCGTGCAGCAGTTCGTTGAGCCAGAATCCCTGATTCAATCCGGGAAGCGGCTTCTTGGTGGCCCACACCTGCAGATAATACTCATGATCCTTGTCCGGCGGCTGCGGTCCGTTGTACCGCATAATCACCGACGGGTCAGTGCTACGACCCAGGAACTTGGAGGCCGAAGAGTTGCGCCCCTGCACGGTCTCCGGAATCATGGCCGGCAGCTGACGGGAGAAGTCCGGCGGAATGGCCAGCGCATGCGAGTCGTTGAAGTCGTACATCAGCGCATCGATGGGCAGGTTGGCCACGGACCAGTGAATCCACTCGAAACCGCAGACCGGAATCGAATCCGGATCCACGAACTCCCAGTGCAGGTAACGAGCTTCGGGGCTCACATCATCGATGTAGAACGGGAAGGAGACCACAGGCACGCCACCATTGAAATATTCAGGGACCGCGGCCTTGGCGAAATCGTCCGGAATGACGGTGAAATCGGCGGAAATCTTCATATCCACCAGTGTATCGCGAGCCATGTTGCAGATTTCAATCTGCGGCAACTAAAAAACGCCATCACAATACATGGTGATAGCCAAACACGACTGAGGGCCTCCCCTCGACGGAAGGGAAGCCCTGGAATACCGAAAATGCCTTGCTTCCCATTCTCAAAGAGATAGAAAACAAGGCATTTTCCCGATTATTCAGCCGATTGCTCGGCCACGGTCACTCGGCCGGAGTGTAGAAGTCGCCGTTGAGGGCCTTGGCGGCCTTCTCCTGCGCTTCCTCCAGCGTCCAGTTGGCGAGCTCGGCGCGCACATCGTCCAGAGCCACCGGGGTCATGGACAGCGAGTTGACGCCGATGCCTGCAAGCACCACGGCCAAATCCGGATCGGCGGCAGCCTCACCGCACACGCCCACCGGCATGCCGTGCGCGTTGCCGGCGTCGGCGATGAGCTTGATGGCGCGCAGCACCGCCGGGTGCCATGCGGTCTGGTAGTTGGCGACCGAGCCGAGCGTACGGTCGGCGGCCAGCGTGTACTGGGTCAGATCGTTGGTGCCGATCGAAACGAAGTCGGCCACCTCGGCCACCTTGTCTGCCATAAGCGCGATGGACGGCACCTCGGCCATCACACCGACCTTCTTCAGACCAAAGGACTTGCCGAGCTTGACGAAGTAATCGGCCTCATGCTCGTCAGCGACCATCGGGGCCATGACCCACAGGTCGGCCTCGGTCTGGGCATCGGCGGCGGCGAGCGCCTTGAGCTGGCCTTCGAGCACGTTCATGTGAGCCTTCAGCGTGCGCAGACCACGCAGGCCGAGGGCGGGGTTCGGCTCGTCTTCCGGGGTGAGGAACGGCAGCGGTTTATCCGCGCCGGCGTCCAGCATACGAATCACGACCTTCTTGCCGGGGAAGCGGCTCAGCAGCTCGGCGTAGGCCTTGGTCTGCTCTTCCACACTCGGCGGCTCGGAGTTGCCGATAAACAAGAACTCGGAACGGAACAGGCCCACGCCTTCGGCGCCATACTCAAGGGCCGGATCGGCGTCGGCGGGCTTACCCACGTTGGCGAGCAGCGGAATGCGGTGGCCGTCCTTGGTGGCGCCCGGCTTGCCGCGCAGCTCCTTGGCCTTGGCGGCGTGAGCCTTGGCGGCCTCGGCATCCTCAATCTCAGCAGCGGTCGGGTTGGCAACCACCACGCCCTTGGCGGCGTTGACGATGACCTGCTCACCATTGGTCAGATCCTCGGCTTCGGCAGCGGAGACCACGGCCACAATGCCGCGAGCGCGGGCCAAGATGGCGGTGTGCGAGGTGGGGCCGCCCTGCGAAGTGACGATGGCCAGCACCTTGTTCAGGTCGATTGCGGCGGTGTCCGCGGGGGAAAGATCCTCGGCCACCAGCACGAACGGGGTCTCGCTTTCCGGAATGCCGGGAGCAGGCACGCCCATCAGGTCGGCGATCACGCGCTGGCCCACATCGTGCAGATCGGCGGCACGCTCGGCCTGGTATCCGCCGATGGCGCGGAACATGTCCTCAACTGCGGCGAAGCCTTCCAGCACGGCGCGCTCTGCGGTCTTACCGCCATTGATCAGCGAGGTGATGCTGTCCGCCAGCGAGGGGTCGGACGCGAACATGGAGATGGCCTGCAGAATCGGGGCGGCCTTCTTGGCGCCTTCGTCGCCGTTAGCCGCTTCTTCGGCACGACGGCTCAGGTCGGCATTCACCACGGCCAGCGACTTAGTGACGCGGTCGATCTCTTTCTGCGCCGGCACGGTATCGGCACGGGGCGCGTCGGAAGGCTCCGGCAGCGGGGCCGCCATACGAATAACCGAGCCGACCGCCACGCCGCGGCCAATGCCAACACCCTTGATTTCCATAATGGTTCTCCTTTGTTCGTAGGGTAGTAGTTCTTTGGAGCAGTGGCCTCGATGCCTACTTCGGAGTATGCAGCCGCAGCCATTGCCGGCAAGTTCTTCTTTGTTAGTTCCCTTATTATGGTGGTTTATTATCTGCAACACGCCAACGGTAATCGTTTTCTGGATTTTATTCTACGTCTCGGTATACTCGATATCAAGCAGCTGCCGCAATTGGCCGCATGACTTCCATTTCAGACAGACGCAAAGGAGTGTCCTTATGGTTACCCGCAACATCACCATCACTGATCCCGTCGGCATTCACGCTCGTCCTGCAGCACAGTTTGCTCAGGCCGTGGCGGCCTCCGGCTGCAACGTCACCATCGCCAAGGAAGGCGGCGCAGCCGTCCCCGCCGGCTCGATTCTGTCCATCATGGGACTGGGCGTTCAGCAGGGCGACACCGTGCAGATCACCGTTGAGGGAGACAACGCCGAGACCGTTGCCGACTCCCTGACCGAGACCCTGCTCGCCGCCGAGTAAACGGGCGAAACTTCTCTCACTTGCCAAACGGCCGCCCCGCCTGTCCGGGCGGCCGTCTTTTGTTCTATAGTGATTGCCGGTAATTTCACCGAGCCGGCATGCTTTCTGGGAGAGGAGGCACACATGACCACGAACGAGCCAGCGGAATCACCATCCGCCTCAATCGTCAATGTTGCCGCCATCGCGAATGTTTCTACGGCCACGGTGTCCCGTGTGCTTTCCGGCAAACGCACCAAGGACGACGACATCGCCCGCCGCGTGCGAGCCGCGGCCCACAGCCTCAACTATTCGGTGAATTTTGCGGCCAGCGCGCTGCGTTCCACCGTGACGAGAACCATCGGCCTGATTGTGCCGAGCGTTCAGGATCCGTTCAGCGCACGGCTTATCGACACGCTTGAGCCGTTGGTCAACCAGAGCGGCCGGCAGCTGGCGCTGAGTGTCGGACGAACGCCGGAAGTGCAGAAGGAACGCATTGTGCTGATGGCCGCGCGCCATGTGGATGGGCTGATTGTCGTGCCGCTGCCTGGCGTGGATTTGGGCGATGTGCTGGCACAGTATGCGCAGGAGATTCCCGCCGTGCAAATCGGAGGGTTGCAGCACACCACGTTCACGTCCGACCCCGCTCCGATTCAGCCAGCGCTGCAGCAGATCGCCGACGAGATACTGCGGCTGCTCGCCGATCAATCCAATACACCGGTGCATGTCAATCTGCCTTCGCGGCTTATCGCTCCGGGATCGCAAGACGCCGAATAAATTGGGCGGCCCTCATTACGGCCGCCTTGCATTGCGCCGGAATCACACTGCGCTGCATTACACCGCCAAGCGCACAAACATCAGGGCGCATCGCAAGCGCCATCTCATACTGCGTCGGCACCTCACCTGCGCTAGCGCCAAGGGCGCAATCTCACGGAATCAGCGCGCAAAAAAGCGATTCAAACACCAGCAGCGGGTTGCCATTACCGGCAAGTCGCTTGCGGGCGTGAGCCACTTCGTCCAGTCGGACCACCGTGCCGGCGCGGTTCAGCCGCACGGACAGCTCGGTGATGGCCGACCGATTCTCCAGGTTGATAAGCCCGACCGAATCCTCCGCATTGTTCTGCAGGACCGCCACATCACGGTAAATGGAGGCGATGGAGTTGAGCGCGCGGTCCAGCACATCGCGCGTGCGTCGCGTGGTCAGCCGCTTGAGATCGTCCTTCTTGGCGATCTGATTGAACGCGCCGCGCAGCTTCGGCGGAATCCTCTCCCCCGGCTCAAGACCGTTGATACGGCGAAATTCCGCCTCTTGATCGGCCGCGGTGCGGCTTGCGTCCACCTCGGCCTGGGCCTTGGCATTGTCGATGAGGTTGCCGGCCAGCAGCACCGCGTCCGAGGCGCGCGCGAGGTTCAGTACGCCCACCACCAATTCGTCGCGATCCGTCATCACCTGCTCGTCAGTGGCGTACAACTTGGCGATGCCGATGTGTCCCTCGGCCAGACGGGCCGCCCGCTGGGCGACTTTCGGCTCGACGCCCGTGGTGGCAGTCAGGAATCCGGCCACTGCCGAGGCGGAGGGCACGGCGAGATTCACAATGCGCGTGCGCGAGCGGATGGTGGGCAGCACGTCCTGGGCGCTCGGCGCGCATAGCAGCCAGATGCAGTGTTCGGCCGGCTCTTCGATCTCCTTCAGCAGCACGTTGGTGGTGCGCTCCAGCATGCGGTCCACATCCTCAATGACGATGATGCGCCATGGTGCTGTGGCTGGCATTTGCTCGGAGGTGATGATGATCTCGCGCACCTGGTCGATGCCGATGGTCACTTTGTTGGTGGCCAGCACTGTGACATCCGGGTGGGTGCCGGCGAGTACCTGCTGCGTGACGCGCGTGGGCTCATCGCTCATGCCATGGTCGGGGCTTTCCAGCGCCGCCGCGAACGCACGAGCCATGTTGGAACGCCCGGAGCCGGGAGGGCCGCAAATCAGCCACGACTGGGCGATCTGGCTCGAGTCTCCCTGCGCGATGCGGCTGAGCATGTCGATTACCGGCTGCTGGCCTACCAACGAATCCCATACGCTCATGCCAGCTCCTTGATATCCGCTTCGATGGCGGCCCACACCTGCTCGATGGACTGGCTGGCATCGATGACGCGGAAACGATTCGGTTCGACCGCAGCCAAATCAAGGAACGCCTGGCGGGTGCGGGACTGGAAGTCATCGCCGGCCGATTCCATACGGTCTTCGGCATGTTCAAGACGGTTGTGGGAGAGCGCCGGATCCATGTCCAGCAGATACGTGCGGTCCGGCAGCAAGTTGTTGGTGGCCCACATGCTTAAGGATCGAATCTCTTCTGACGTAAGTTCGCGACCACCGGCCTGATAGGCCAGGGACGAATCGAGATAGCGGTCGGTAATGACCACTTCGCCGCGTTCCAGCGCCGGACGAATGGTTTCGGCGACGTGCTGCGCGCGGTCTGCGGCGAACAGCAGCGCCTCGGCGCGTGACGCGATGTCGGCGCCCCCCTCGTTCACGCCGTGCAACAGCAACTGGCGAACGGCCTTGCCTAACGCAGTGCCTCCCGGCTCGCGGGTGACGACTACCGTGCGCCCTTGAGCCTCAAGATACGCACGCAGCCGCTCGACCTGCGTGGTCTTGCCCACGCCATCGACGCCTTCAAATGAAACAAACAGACCGCTCATGCTATCGACCTTAGCGTTAGGCGCAGAGTTGCGGCCACTGCCCCGATTCACGGGCCCTTCTCCGTTCGGAGTGGCTGATTTCTGCTTTAAAGAACGTCTATTCCTGTTTCAAGGGGCTGATTAGGCCTTTCCCGGAGGTCTACTTCCGTTTCAAGGGGCTGTTGTCCAAGTAGACAATGCTCCAAAACGGCGGAATGACGTTGGCGCGGAGCCGTTCATACTCGTGGTTCAGCAGATGACCAGTCCCTTGAAGCGGAAGTAGATATTCTCAAAACGAGAAATCAGCCCCTTGAAACGCAAGTAGAGCAATAATTCCACTCAACCACGCTTGGGGATCACGGCGGGGCGTTCGTAGCCCTCGTTGGCGGTCAGCCAGTCGACATCCTTCTTCACGGTGGCGGCGGTGGAGCTGAGCTTTTCGGCGATGCGCTGGTTGGACCAGCCCTTGTTCGCCAGCTTCTTCACCTCGGCACGGCGTCCGGCGCGCTTGGCCTCGGCGGCATTGGTCGCAGCCGAAGCAGCGCCCTTCTTGGCTCCCCTGGCTCCCGACTTCGCGGCACCGGCACGCTCACGGCCGCGGCGGCCACGGGTGGAGGGCCCAGCCGCGCGCTTTTCGGCAAGCAGACGGAACGCCTCCTCCGGCGCAATCGACTCCGGCGTGTATTGGCGCGGCACCGTGCGGTTGGTCTCGCCATCGGTGATGTAAGCGCCAAAGCGGCCATCCTTGATGGTCACATGCTTGCCGGTGTTCGGGTCGTTGCCCAAATCACGCAGCGGCGGCTTGGCGGCGCCACGTCCGCGACCACGCCCGTACTTGGGCTGGGCGAACAGCTCCTTGGCCTTGTCAATGTCCACGGTGAAGATCTCATCTTCGGAGCCCAACGAACGGGTATCCGACCTGCCGTCGGCGCTCGTCTTGGTCAGATACGGACCATAGCGACCGTTGTTGGCGGCCACCGTGCATTCGGAAACCTCACCGGTCTCGGCGTTGGTTTCCTCGTACTTGCCCACCTCGCGCGGCAGGCTCAGCAGCTTCAACGCATCTTCCAACGAGAGCGATTCGGGGCTCATGGTCTTGAACAGCGAGGCCATCCTCGGACGCGACGCAGCGGCCGCGGCCTTCTTGGAGCTCTTCTTGCCGGCCGGCGCAGCGGCGGCGGAATCGGCGGCACCCTCAGGCGGCACCAACGCCACATACGGCCCGAACCGACCGTTGCGCACTTCCACGGTGCCGCCGGAAACCGGGTCCTTGCCCAGCTCGCGCGGGCCACCGGAATGGTTGTCGGTCAGATCATGAGCCACTTCGACGGTCAGCTCGTCCGGCGCGATGGTGTCCGGCAGGGAGGCACGCTTCGGGTTGCCTTCGGCATCCAGATGCTCCATATCTTCCAGATACGGGCCGTACCGGCCAACGCGCACATGCAGGCCGTCGCCGATGTCAATGGTGTTGATGGCTCGGGCGTCGATCTCGCCAAGCTGTGCCACCTGCTGCTGCAGGCCTTCATGCGCTTCGTCGGCATTGCGGGCCGCGCCCTCGCCGGAGCCAAAGTAGAAGTGGGTCAGCCAATCCCGGCCAGTCTCCTCGCCGTGAGCAATGCGATCGAGGCCGTTTTCCATCTCAGCGGTGAACGTGTAATCGACCAGCTTGGGGAAGTTCGTTTCCAGCAGCTTGGTCACGGAGAATGCCAGCCAGCTGGGGATCAGCGCACGGCCACGCTCATACACATAGCCGCGATCCATAATCGTGGAGATGATGCTGGCATAGGTGGACGGGCGGCCGATCTCCTTGGCTTCCAACGTCTTGACCAGCGTGGCTTCGGTGTATCGAGCCGGAGGCTGGGTTTCGTGGCCATCCGGCTCGATGTCGGAAGCCTCGACCCGCTGGCCCACCTCCATCGGCGGTAGGGAAGCATTGGATTCGGAGGCATCGGACTTGGTCGCCTTGGCACCCGACTTATCGGCGGCCGCCGCGTCGGCTGCGGCGGGTTTGGGCTTGCGGCCCTCGCCGGTGGCCTTCATAAAGCCAGGAAATTCGATGACTGTGCCGGATGCCTGGAATACAGCCTCACCATCGGCGGGGCCAGCCGGCGCAGACAGGCGCACGGTGGCGGTCGATCCGGTGGCGTCGGCCATTTGGCATGCCAGCGTGCGCTGCCAGATCAGCGTGTACAGGCGCAGTTGGTCAATGGGCAGCTTGGAGGCCAGCTCATCGGGGTCATGGAATCGGGATCCCGCCGGGCGAATACACTCGTGGGCTTCCTGCGCGCCAGCGGTTTTGGTGGCGTACTGCTTGGGCTCGGCGGAGAGGAACTTGTCGCCGAAATGGTAGGAGACGGCGTTGCGGGCGGCGGTGATGGCCTCCTGCGAAAGCGTCACCGAATCGGTTCGCATGTATGTGATGTAGCCGTTCTCGTATAAGCTCTGTGCTGCACGCATCACTGCGCGAGACCCCATCCCGAGGCGATTTCCCGCGGTCTGCTGCAGGGTGGAGGTGGTGAACGGCGGCTGCGGGCGGCGGCGGTACGGCTTGGTCTCCATCGACATCACGGTGAAGTCGGCATTCTTCAGCGCTTCGGCCACGGCGGTGGCTGAAGCCTCATCAAGCTGGTGAACGCTACCCGCAAAACCATCGGGAGTCAGCTGGCCATCCGAGCCGAAGTCCTTGGATCCGGCGAGTCGCTTGCCGCCCAACGAGATCATGCGGGCCGCGAACTCGGCGCGCTCGCCCAAAGCGTCAGGCGCGGCCAGCGTGGCGACGACATCCCAGTAAGGCGCACGCTTGAACGCCATACGCTCGCGCTCGCGCTCCACAATCAGTCGGGTGGCCACGGACTGCACGCGGCCGGCGGACAGGCCCGGCCCCACCTTGCGCCACAGCACTGGGGACAGCTCGTAGCCGTAGAGTCGGTCGAGAATACGGCGGGTCTCCTGAGCGTCGACCATATGGCTGTCGACATCGCGCGTTTTGCTCAGCGAGGCGTTGATGGCGTCCTTGGTGATCTCGTGGAACACCATGCGCTTGACCGGCACCTTGGGCTTGAGCGTCTGCACCAGATGCCATGCGATGGCCTCGCCCTCGCGATCCTCATCAGTCGCCAGATAGAGCTCGTCGGCGCCCTTCAGGGCGGATTTCAGCTCGCTTACCGTGCGCTTCTTATCGCCGTCCACGATGTAGTAGGGCTTGAACCCATCGTTGACGTCCACGCCGAACTTGCCGAACTTGGGTTTATCGGCCGCGGGCACCTGGCTGGGTTGCGCAAGGTCGCGAATATGGCCGACCGATGCCATGACGGTGTATCCCTTGCCCAGATAGTCACCGATTTTGCGGGCCTTGGTCGGGGACTCCACAATCACGAGCTTGGTAGCCATGCCCTACTCCTTATTCATTGTGTGAAACGCGCGGTGTTTCTGGCGTCATAATACTCACGACTCATGGTCAACTGCCAAATTTACGGCCACAACGCGCCATAAATCACCGTTTTGGAGGCGCTGGAGGCGCGCCAATGAGGCCCAATCGACTCAGCGGTGCGGCAGTGATGTGCCGCAAAGCCAGCAGCAGGCCGAAGGTGAGCGCGGCAACGCCGGCAACGCCCACGATGGCGCTGACGATCGAACCCGAAACCGCCCAGCTCGCACTGATATTCAGGCCCGGAACCACCTGCCAGATCACGTATGCGCTGTATGCCAGCAGTAGGAGGCCGCCGGTGATCAGCACGCTGCCAACGATCTGCACGCTTACGGAAGAGACGCGGCTGCCCGGCTCGTCCATGCCGGACGTCCGGGTGAAGACCAACACGATCAGCGCCAGACCGGCCACCAGCAGTATTGACATCGCCACGTCCGAGGGGCGGTGCCATTGGCCGTATATCACGGATACGCCGACGGTCCAAGACCAAATCACGCCGATAATGCCCGCCAGCGCACGTGCCGCACGAGGCACGGCGAGCAGCAGAATCACCGCACAGGCGGCGGCCAGCATCGTGTGCCCGGAAGGCGCGGAATTGGCTGCGGGAGAATCAGTATTGATGATGAACGGACGCGGCAGCACACCCTTGATTCGAGTGACGGCCAGGCACACCACGGCGAACACGACGATCTGCCCGACGAGCCACCAACGACGACGCACCAATGCCGAAGCCACACCAATCACCGCAAGCAGACAACTGATGGCGATGACCAGCCATGATTGGGCGACGAGCGGCATCAGGCCGCCGACCGCGCCGGGCACGCCGGTCACGAGGTTCTTCCAGACCAGTTCGTCATACGACTGGCCGTCTTCGGTGAACACGCACACCCACCAGATGCCGAATCCCGCCGCGATCAGCAGCAGGCCGAACACGGCGCACAGCACGCGACTGGAAATACGCGGGCGCACAGCCAACGGGTCGAGCTTGGCCAGTCCACGGTCGACCTCGCCGGAATCAAGCGGATCGAGATCATCAAGCCCAAGTGACGGTTCGCGAGCCGGCGAGCCGAACCCAGCCAGCGGATCGATGACGTTTGGGGACGTGCCTGCCGCAGCGGAGCCCGATCCCAGCGCGGCGAACGGGTCACTTGCATTATCGGCGGCGGAGCGCGCATCAGAGGCGCCTCCCACCATACTGGCCGGCGCATGCGGATCACGAATTACAGGATTCTGTGCGTCATTCATATTCACGACTGTACGGCCGCGCCCCGGACAGTGCATCGCATCGCCGCGCGCTCAGGGCCAAATCCGCACAAAAGAAAAACCTCCACGTACCCGGCAGAGGCCACTTACCCTTGCTGCATTCCTGCCCTGGGGGAGTTGGGTGACATACCGCCACGCGGAGGCTGTGACAAGTTTAAGAAAATGGGTGGACGAGCGACGGGAAGCCCTTTTTATTAGGCATTGCCGCGTGCCGGCCGGCGCTGCGCCCACGGCTTTCAGCCAATATCCATGCAAGCCGCAGAATAGTGCCCAATTGTAAGAGTTCCGGGAAAATCGCGCTTGGTGTTCGCCCTGAGAGCGCTCACGTCAAACGTTTGTTCAAGGCCAGCAGTTACGGTGGAATCATGGCTTCATATAAACGTCGCGCACATTCGTCAGACCGCGGCCCCGCGCTCCGTAAGCCTCGCGCCACGCAGAGCGAGGCTGCAGGCACCACGAAAGCAAGCTCTCCCCGCGGCCCTCGCGGCAAGAACAACACGAGCCGCAAGCCGGCCAATACCCATCGCGCATCCAGCCATAAAAGGAATGGCGGCCACCGTGTGCTCAAGTGGGTATTGGGCATATTCTTTGGCCTTATCGGACTTGGCTTGGCAATCGGTATCGGCGTGTTCGCATACCTGTATGCCACCACCGAGGTGCCCCAGCCCGAGAAGTTCGCCTTGGCGGAGAAGACCACCGTCTATTACGCCGACGGCACCACGCCGATTGGCTCATACGCCGAGCAGAACCGCGAGATCATCTCTTGCGAGGGGCTGCCGGACTATGTGGGCAACGCCATCGTGGCCTCCGAGAACCGCACATTCTATACGGATAAAGGCCTGGATCTCAAGGGCATCGCCCGCGCGTTCATCAACAACGTGACCAAGGGCACCCGTCAGGGCGGCTCGACCATCACCCAGCAGTATGCCGAACGCTACTACATGGGCGAAACCACCTCCTACGTGGGCAAGGCCCGCGAGGCCATCATGGCCATTAAAATCGCGCAGACCGAATCCAAGGATGAAGTGCTGTGCAACTACATGAATACGATTTACCTAGGCCGCAATTCCTACGGCATCCAGGCCGCCGCCAAGTCGTATTTCAACAAGGACGCCAAGGATCTGACGCTGTCCGAAGCCGCGATGATCGCCGGCATCATCCCCTCCCCCTCCACGTGGGATCCGGCCGACAACCCCGATATGGCCAAGGCCCGATTCAAGCGCGTGCTGAACATCATGCAGGAAGACGGCTACATCACCGCCAAGGATCACAAGTCCGCCGAATTCCCGCAGACCGCCGACGTGACGCAGCAGAACGAATACGCCGGCCCCAACGGATACCTGCTGGATATGGTGCGGCGTGAGCTGGTGGCTTCCAAGACGTTCACCAAGGAAGATCTTGACACCGGCGGATATAAGATCGTTACCACCATTGACAAGGCCAAGCAGGATGCGATGCAGTCCGTGGGAGACACGCGCGCGGACGGCATGCCGGAGAGCATTCAGGTGGGCGGCATCGCCGTGGAACAGAAGACCGGCGCCGTGGTCTCGGTCTACGCCGGCTCGGATTACCTCTCGCAGCAGCTCAACAACGCCGATCAGGCCATGTTCGAGCCGGGTTCCACGATGAAGCCGTTCGCGCTGCTGGGCGCCGCGCAGTCCGGCGTGAACTTCGATACGATGTTCAACGGCAACTCGCACCAGCATTTCTCCGGCATCACCGCCGAGGTCAACAACGCCCTGAACATCAACTGGGGCAACATCAACCTGTACCAGGCCACCGCCAACTCGGTGAACACGGTGTTCATGAACGTCAACGAACACCTTACGCCGCAGCGCACGGCGAAAATCGCGCATGAAGCGGGCATCGAGGGAGAGATCGACACCAGCTCCATGTATAACGTGCTGGGCATCAACGCGCTGACCGTGTGGGATCTGGCGCAGGGGCATTCGACCATCGCCAACAATGGCGTGAAGAACACCCTGCACATGGTGAACAAGGTGCTGAGCTCCGATAATAAGGACCTCTATAACGCACCCAACGAGAACAAGCAGGTGTTTGACGCCAATGACTGCGCGCTAGTGCAGAAGGCCATGCAGGGCACCACCACCTACGGCACCGCCGCTGGCGTGTCCAGCGCGCTGGGCGGCCGCCAAGTGGCCGGCAAGTCCGGTACCGCCAACGATGAGCTGGCGGCATCGTTCGTGGGTTACACGCCCAGCCTGTTGAACGTATGGGCCATTTGGAATCCGGATGCGGACGGCAACCCGCAGGTTGTGCCGGCATTCGGCGGCTACGGCGTCACCTCCACCGGCTACCCGGCGCACCTATTCGAGGAATACATGACTCAGGCGCTGCAGGGCACCGCCGTTGAGCAGTTCACCACGCCTAAGGACAGCGGCAAGATTGGTGGCTCCGACGGCACATGGGGCTTGGGCGGCGGCCAGAGCTCCTCTTCTTCCACCACCGATGACGAAGAGGCCAAGAAGCAGGCCGAAGAAGAAGCCAAGCGGAAGGCCGAGGAAGAAGCCAAGAAGCAGGCTGATGCCGAGGCCCAGCAGAAGCAGGAATTCGCCCAGCAGTGCCTTGCCAACCCGAGCTATTCCACCGAATGCCCGAATTATCCGGGTACCAGCAGTGGCGGGGGCGGCAACACCGGCGGCCCGACCACCACTCCCGACGTCGAGCAGCAGCCCAAGCCCGACCCGCAGCAGCCGCAATCCCAGCAGCCGCAATCCCAGCAGCAGTAGGAGCCGCAGCACAGCTCCCTCTGATGGCAGCAACGGCTCCCTCTGATGAGGGAGCCGTTAGCGAAGCTGACTTAGGGAGAGACCCAATAGTATTGGCTCCCCTCAGAGAGGGGAGCCAATACTATATGTGCGACTCAGCGGCCTCAGCGGTTGCGCTGGGAACGGTTGATGGCGGAGATAATCGCCTTCAGCGCGCTGGTGGTAATGGACGAGTCAATGCCCACGCCCCACACGATCTGCGCGTCGTCAGCCTCACCGACCTGGCATTCCACATAGGAGGCGGCCATGGCGTCGGTACCCACGGACATGGTGTGCTCCACATAGTCCATAATCGAGGCGTCCACGCCGAAGTTGGAGATGGCGTTGAGGAAGGCGGCGATCGGACCGTTGCCGATGCCGGACACCTCGCGCTCCACGGGCTGCTCGCCCCCAACGTTCACGCCGCGGTCGAGCAGGCGAGCCTTGAGCACGGTGTCGGAACCGTCCTCACCGGAGCTGACGGACACCTTGAGCAGCTTCAGGCGGCCCCAAGGCGCAAGCGAAGCGTCGTGGGTATCGCCCACAACCACGCCGGCGGCGGTCATGCCGGACTGTTCGACCGGCAGGTACTCATCCTTGAACAAGCGCCAGATGTCCTCGTCCTTGACTTCCTTCTTGGTGGTGTCGGCGAAGTTCTGGACGATCTTGTCGAATTCGATCTGCAGACGCTTCGGCAGGTCAAGGTTGTGGTTGGTCTTGAGCAGGTATGCCATGCCGCCCTTGCCGGACTGCGAGTTGACGCGGATGATGGCCTCGTACGTGCGACCGATATCCTTCGGGTCGATCGGCAGGTAGGGCACGAGCCAGACGAAGCTGTCGAGATCGGCGCCAGCGCGCTCGGCGGCCACCTGACGGGCCTCGAGACCCTTCTTGATGGCGTCCTGATGCGAGCCAGAGAACGCGGTGAACACGAAGTTGCCGGCGTACGGATGGCGCTCGGAGATCTTGATCTGGTTGCAGTACTCAACCGTCTTGCGGATCTCAGGTACGTTGGACAGGTCGAGCTGCGGGTCGATGCCCTGGGTGAGCCAGTTGAGGCCCAGCGTGACCAGGTCAACGTTGCCGGTGCGCTCACCGTTGCCCAGCAGGCAGCCTTCCACGCGGTCGGCGCCGGCCAGCACGGCCAGCTCGGTGGCGGCCACGCCCATGCCTTCGTCGTTGTGCGGGTGGAGGGAGAGCACCACGGAATCGCGGTCGTCGAGGTGGGTGGAGACGTACTCCACTTCGTCGGCGAACACGTTCGGCGTGGTCATTTCCACGGTGGCGGGCAGATTGATGATCATCGGATGCTCGGGAGTCGGCTTGATGACGCCGATCACGGCGTTGCACACCTCAACGGCGTACTCCGGCTCGGTTCCGGTGAAGGATTCCGGCGAGTACTCGTAGTACAGGTCGATGCCCTTGGCCTCGGATTCGAGGTCCTTGCATAGTTCGGCGGCATCGGTGGCGAGCTTCTTGATCTCTTCCTTGTTCTTCTTGAACACCACTTCGCGCTGCAGCACAGAGACGGAGTTGTAGAAGTGCACGATGGCGCGCTTGGCACCCTTCAGCGCCTCGTAGGTGCGGCGGATGAGGTGCTCGCGGCACTGGGTGAGCACCACGATAGTCACATCGTCCGGGATGAGCTCGCGCTCGATGAGCATGCGGATGAAGTCGAAATCAGTCTCGGATGCGGACGGGAAGCCCACCTCGATCTCCTTGAATCCCATGGAGACGAGCAGGTTCCAGAAGCGCAGCTTGCGCTCGGAATCCATCGGGTTGACGAGGGCCTGGTTGCCGTCGCGAAGATCGACGGAGCACCAGCGCGGTGCGCGCTGCAGTCGCTTACCCGGCCACGTGCGCTCCGGGTAATCAAACGGGATCTGCTCGCTGTATGAGGCGTACTTGTTGTACGGCATACGGCTGGGCTTCTGCGGATCGCCGATGAATCGTGCCGGAGGCAGCAGCGGGTCGTTGTTCCCCCCATTGGACGCCGCGGCCACGGCCGCGAGATCAAACACGGACGATTGATCCTGACCCATTACTCCTCCTTTGCTTGGAATCGGCGCGCCCCTTCGGCCGGCGGGAATGCCGGGCAGTCGACGCGCTCCTCTATCACTGCGTTACATATCCGTAACGAACTTCCATCGTACCGTTCCAGCATCCCAACGCCGCGCCCATGCCACATAGCGGTTACGCGGCGGCGTGCCGGCGTCACAGATCCCAATCGCCATACCGGGCGGTTGGATTGCGGATGGGTTAGAGTGGGCCGTATGACGACTTTGCGCTTCCGTGGGGACGGACATGGGGACGGCACCTTCCGGGTGCTGCAGATGGCGGACGTGCAGGACGGGCCGGACGTGGATCCGGACACCGTGGCGCTCATCGAGGCGGCGATCCGCGAGGCCAAACCCGATCTGGTGGTGTTCACCGGCGATCAGATCCGCGGGTACGATCCGGCGTGGATGCGCACGTTCCTGCGCCGGCGCGGGGAGCGGCCCGGCGACCACGTGCGCGAGGTGACGCGGTTCGAGGCGTGGTGGCGCCGCACATTCGACGGGGCGCGGCTGCCCGATCCGCCCGAGTCCGAGGTGCCGGACGACACCGTGGACGCGCTACTCGACGACGCGCGCGCCAAGGTGCGCCGGTGCTTCGCCGGATTCCTCGGGCCGGTCGTGCGCGCGGGCGTCCCGTTCGCCGCCACCTACGGCAACCACGACTTCCAGTGCGGCATCCTCGCCGGCGAACAAGACGGCATCTACCGCGAGTTCCCCGGCTGCCTCAACCCGCGCGACCCCGGGGAGCACGGCGCGGACGGTGACAACCCGCTCGTCTGCGAGCCCGGCACGTTCGCGCTGCCCGTCGAGGCGTCCGACGGGTCGGGCCGCGTGGCCATGAGCGTCGTGATGGTCAATTCAGGCGACTACGCCACCGAGCGGCTCTCCCCTGACGACACCGTATTCGGCGAGCCGTCGTCGCACCTCGCGCCCGCCGAATACGCGCGCGACCCGCGCGGGCTCGATCTGGCCGACTCGGACGGCTATGGCACGCCCACCCCGCAGGCCCTGGCGTGGCTCGGCGGCGTGCAGCGCTCTCTGGCCGAACGCAACGGCGACGGGCGGCCCGTGCCCGCGATCGCGTTCCAGCACATCCCGCCGCAGGAGTTCTACCAGTGCCTCAAGGAGGTGCCGCCCCTCACGCCCAACGCCGTCGAGGGCGCGCGCACGTTCGCCGGTCGCTGCTACGTGCTGGACCGCTCGGTGTGCCGGCCGGGTTCGATCCTCGGCGAATCGATCGGATGCGCGGACGTGAACTGCGGCGAGGTGGCGGCATTGCGCGACGCGGGTGGCTACTTCGCGCTCTACTGCGGCCACGACCACAAGAACGCGTTCGTGGGTCACGTGGACGGGCTCGACCTCGGCTACGCCCCCACCTGCGGCTTCGCCTCGTACGGCCCCAAGTCGCGCCTGCGCGGCATCCGCCTGTTCGAATTCCGCGAATCCGACCCGTCCGCCTACGCCACGCGCATGCTCACCTACGGCGACCTCGTGGAGCGCTACGGCCACAATGAGGCGCGCGTCTTCATCGGCGACCACCTGGTGGTGGACGGTCCCACCCTGCGCGACCAGCTGCGCCGGCCGGGCGTCTTCGCCACCCTCGCGCTGCTCGCCGGCATGGCCGTTTCCGCGGTGGCGTCTGCGGTGGGCTCCGCGGTGAAAGCCGCGACCGCCCGCAAGCGCCAATAAGTGCCCGCACGCCTCCATATGCACCCACATGAACCCGCATGCATCCGCAAAATGGAAAAACGTGGCAACGTGAGGAATGTCAGTCGTGAAATGCCCGGAATTCCGGCCATTTCACGACGTGGCGGCCGGTACACACCAGAGCCGCCATAGAAACGTGATCGTCGGGGTATATGGAATGCCTGAACCAGCGGCTGCGTGATACATTCGCTTGCGCATTTTTTGTACATCGCATGTACAAAAAATACAGATCGTGAAGTGCGACACTAGGAATCTCCCCGCAAATTCGCACGACGTCGTCTCCTTACGACGGCCGCGGCGCACAACCGGCCGTGCCATCTCCATAGTGTGCAGAACTTTTTCGCCTTTGCGGACACCTATCCACGACTTCCCGAATCTGCTGCACACTCCGCAGATAGCCCACAGCCATGCGAAACTCTGCATGGAAAAAGACCACCGAACGGCCCCGTTATCTATTAACGCCGCGCAACGAGCGTGTCCCATCGGCCCGCGCTTCGACCGCCACTTGGCTTTCCGAGGGCGGATTTCCGCCGCCGCGGACATCTACTCCGCCTTCCGAGGGCACCTCAACGGGCGCGCCACGGGCATCGGCCCCTCCTATTGCGCCATATTCCAACAGCGGGGTGCCCCCCGCACGCCCCCCCCACGCGCCAATGCGACTGCCCTCGGAAGGGCGAGTAGATGTCCGCAAAACGCCCCATCTGCCCTAGGAAGGATAGCACCGAATTTTGGCCCACCGGCCCTATCGGAACAGCGACACCCCGCGGCGGGCCATGCAGAACGCGTTGCCGAGCCACGTGTGCTTGGAATTCGGCCACACGGCGCCGAGCCTCGGCGCGTTCTGACTCATCCAGATGCTCGGTACGCGCCCGTCCGCGCTGCGCGAGCCGAGCAGGTTGAAACCGTTCTTTTCCAACAGCCATTCAGGGTGCTGGGTGGCGATGGCCAAGCCTTCTTCGAGGGTGAGCGGCAGACGCTCGTCGGAATCAATCAGCTTGCGGGCCACGTCGGGCTCGCGGTTGATGTAGCAGGTGCCGGTATGCGGATCGACCACCAGATAGAACGGGCCTTCGGGCGGCATGAATCCGTCTTGCGGCAGGAAGCTGGCGATGTCTCGCGGAGGCATGGTGGTAAAGCCGGCCATGCGGTTGATGGAGGTTCGCGCAATCAGCGATTCGGGCGAGACTAGCTCGCGCGTAGGCACCAGTAGGATGTTCGAGCCGAGATCGGAATGCTCGAGCGCGCCGATGAGCGGCTCGGCAAGCGCGCGGAATGCGGCGGCACTCATATCCGCCACGTCCGGGTAGCCGAGGGCCACGATACGGTCGAGTTGCTTTTGTGCCTCTACTGATGCGATAGACATGGCTACCAGTGTAGAACACCGCCGTCTCTTCGCTAGTCACTTTGCCAGTTATGGAGAGGATTATCGGGCTGTGCGGCGCGGGGTACGCCATGAGGTATGCCGCCGAGCCACCATATGGGAAGACGGCCACTGTTGTTCTGCACGTTTCGTACAATTACCGTGTGTTTGCGGCCATTGCAAGACGGTCGCTTGAACGTATCAGCCCATCGAAACCCGAAGGTCATAGAGGTCATCATGTCCGAAAAGATAAAGGTCGGCATTCTCGGCGCTACCGGTATGGTCGGCCAGCGTTTTATCACGCTGCTGGAAGACCACCCGTGGTTCGAAGTGGTCACGCTTGCCGCTTCCGCACACAGCGCCGGCAAGACGTATGAGGAGGCCGTTGGCAGCCGTTGGAAGATGGAAACGCCGATGCCCGAATACGCCAAGCACATGGTGGTTGCGGACGGCGACGACGCCGAGTCCGTGGCCGCGAACGTGGACTTCATGTTTTCCGCGGTGAACATGCCTAAGGACGAGATTCGCGCCATCGAAGAGCGTTATGCCAAGACCGAGACCCCGGTGGTATCCAACAACAGCGCCCACCGCTGGACCCCGGACGTGCCGATGGTGGTGCCGGAGATCAACCCCGAACACTTCGCGGTGATCGAGCACCAGCGCAAGCGCCTTGGCACCACACGCGGTTTCATCGCTGTCAAGCCGAACTGCTCGATTCAGGCCTACACTCCGGCGCTGGCCGCGTGGAAGGAATTCGAGCCACGCGAGGTGGTCGTCAGCACCTATCAGGCGATTTCCGGCGCGGGCAAGACCTTCCAGGATTGGCCTGAGATGGTGGGCAACATCATTCCGTTCATTTCCGGCGAGGAAGCAAAGAGCGAGAAGGAACCGCTCAAGGTGTTCGGCCATGTGGACGCCGACAAGGGCAAGATTGTGCCGTTCGACGGCGACCTCAAGATCACGTCCCAGTGTATCCGCGTGCCCGTGCTCAACGGCCACACCGCCACCGTGTTCCTGAACTTCGGCAAGAAGGCCACCAAGGAAGAGCTCATTGATCGTCTGGTGAACTACACCTCCAAGGCGTCCGAGCTCGGCCTGCCGCACGCGCCGAAGCACTTCATCCAGTACCTCACCGAGGACGACCGCCCGCAAGTCAAGCTCGACGTAGATTACGAGGGTGGCATGGGCGTTTCCATCGGCCGATTGCGCGAGGACTCCATCTTCGATTGGAAGTTCGTGGGCCTGGCCCACAACACCCTGCGCGGCGCCGCCGGCGGCGCACTCGAGGGCGCCGAAATGCTCAAGGCCCTCGGCTACATCACCAAGAAGTAGCTGCCATACCGCTTTGCAGAAGAGCCCGTTATTTCGTCGCTCACGCGACGAAATAACGGGCTCTTGCGTTGAAGCCAACTATCGCATACGCTTTCCTGACTTTTCCCCACCCAAAAAAGTCTCTCGCATCGTGTTTCAGCACCAAATCGCGTTTCGAGGGGCTGATTCGGCTTTCTCCGGACGTCTACTACCGCTTCAAGGGGCTGATGGGCAAGTAGCCGTGGCTCAATAATGGCGAAATGATGTTGCTGCAATGCCGTTTATACTTGGAGTTTCGCATTCGAGGAGCCCCTCGAAATGGAAGTAGACGTCCGGAAGAGGCCAAATCCGCCCCTCGAAACCGAGAAAGCCCTCCACAAGGAGGGCTTTCATCGGATTTAATGCACGTATCGCGGCTCAGCGACCGGTTCCGCCGTACACCACGGCTTCAATCTGGTCGGCATCGAGACCGTAGGCAGTGTGCAGAGCCTTGACGGCGTCGTTCAGCTGGTCGAGCGGCACAAGCGCGGCGATACGAATCTCGGAAGTGGAAATCATCAGCACGTTAATGCCCTCATCGCTCAGGGCCTGGAAGAACTTGGCGGCCAGACCGGAGTGGGTCTTCATGCCGACGCCCACCACGGCCACCTTGCCAACGTTGGTATCCACATCGAAGGAGTGGTAGCCCAGCACGTCCTGCTTGTCGAGCAGCGTGTTCTGCACCTGCTTGACGGCGGCCTCCGGCACAGTGAAGGAGATGTCCGCAGTACCCACGGACGCACCGGCCTGCACAATCATGTCCACATTCACGCCGGCGGTGGCCAGCTCGGTAAACACCTTGGCGGCCATGCCTGGCTCGTTCGGCACGCCGCGCACGGTGGCCAGCGCCTCAGAACGGTCGTGGGCGATGCCGGAAATCACCGGAGCTTCAGGGCCCAGGTCGGGGAACAGGTCGCCCATGGATTTCGCTTCTTCTTCAGTCATGTCTTGCCTTGTCTTGCTTGATATTGCTAACGATTTTGTCGGTTATTCGGGTTCGGTTCGGTCTCGCTCAGTCGATATTCGGCAGCGTGCGCGGATCCACACCGTCAGGCACCACCAATGTGCCGGGGCGGCGGGAGAACGAGGAGCGCACGTGCAGCGGCATGTTGAAGCGCTGAGCGTATTCCACGCAGCGTAGCGCCAGCACCTTGGAACCGCAGGAGGCCATTTCCAGAATGGCTTCGTAGCCGATGGAAGGAATGCGACGAGCGGAGGTCACGATGCGCGGGTCGGCGGTGAAGATGCCGTCCACGTCGGTGTAAATCTCGCAAACGTCGGCACCAAGGGCCACGGCGAGCGCCACGGCGGAGGTGTCGGAACCGCCACGGCCGAGCGTGGTGGCATCGCCCTTGGCGTTGATGCCCTGGAAGCCGGCGACGATGGCAATGTCTCCCAGCGATAGCGCGTTCTTCACACGATCCGGCTTGACGGCCTTGATATGGGCCGCGCCGTAACGGGCGTCGGTGAGGAAGCCGGCCTGCTGACCGGTGAAGGAGTGCGCACGGCTGCCTTCGGCGTGAATGGCCATGGCGAGCAGGCTCATGGAAATTCGTTCGCCAGCGGTCATAAGCATGTCCATCTCGCGCTCGGGCGGGTTGGAGTCGATGCTGAGGGCCTGATCGATGAGGTCGTCGGTGGTGTCGCCCATGGCGGAGACCACCACGGCCACTTTGTTGCCCTTCTTCTCCGTCTCAACAACGCGCTTGGCCACACGTTTGATCGATTCGGTATCGGCGACCGACGAGCCGCCGTACTTCTGCACGATGAGAGCCACTGCTGTCCTTTGTTCTTCTCTTGGGAGTATTTGCCGATTATTCTACGCAAACGCAACGATTATAAAGGTGCCGCGTTCGCGAAGCGAACCATCGCCGGCATATGGACACCGTAATAGCCTTGGCGATTATGCTCCCGCGCGCTTCCGCCGTACACCGCCCGCACACCCGATGTTCGGTGGCACCGCATAGCCACCGCTAAACCGCTGTGCCGCTGAACCGATATGCCGCCCTGTCGCACCACGACGGTGAACCCGCAACCAGCAAACATTCAGGATTCCGCCGGGTGTTCTTTGAGGCTACTCCCCCGCCGCTCGGACGATGAGATTCTGTCTTTGACCGGGGCCATGCAAAACAATAAGCCGACGCTTGCCGGAATGATGACGCTCGGCGATTACCCGCAACGCATCTACCCCAACCTTTGCATTACCGCGATTGCAGTCAATGGCACTGTTTTGCAGCCCGATGACGGTGGAGAACGCTTCATCGACAACAAGCGGTACGAGGGCACTATCGCAGAGATGCTCGAAGGCGCGCTGGGGTTCGTTGCCCGCAACGGGAAAACGAGAGTCGTGATTCGCGACGGAAAACGCACCGACATCCCCGAATATCCGGAAACCGCGGTACGAGAAATAATCACTAATGCTCTCATGCACCGCGATTATGGCCCATACTGCAACGGCACGCCCATCCGACTTGTTATGTTTTCGGATCGGCTGGAATGTTGGAATCCGGGCGGCGTATACGGCGGCCAAAGCATCAACGATTTGGGCTATGCCAACATGCCGACGCGAAATCCCACGCTAGTTTCAATTTTGGAAATTGAGAAAATCGCGGAAAATCGCCACTCGGGGATCCCCGTTATTCGGGATGAGGCTAGGACACACGGAGTCCGGCAGCCGGAATTTACCGACCAGAGAGGTTCATTCCTCGTACGGTTCTTCAACAGCAGCGCGGAAACGAATGCTAGCGACCATGACGCCACGCCCGGCCAAGACAAGAACAGCCCGCGCCCGGCCGACGTCGAAAATACTATTCTTGCGTATTGCGCCGAACCGCGATTGGCGCAGGAAATCGCAAATCATGTAGGCCGAAGCCTGCAATATACGCGACGAGAGTACATTCGGCCGATGGTCGAGGCCGGGAAACTGTCATTGACGCTCCCGGACAAGCCCAAGAGCAAGTACCAGCGGTATCGTCTGACCAATGCTGCATAGAATTCCATTTTTTGTAGGGCGAAGTCACGAAAGTGATTGCGCCCATTTTTGATTCCGATTCTGAACCCATCAATTTTGCGCATTGAATGTACAAAAATTAGTGCATTGAATGTACAAAAATTACATTCAACACCGTTGCCGTCCAATCCTCAGCGAGAAACTCCCTAAGATCGGGGAAGCTGGAACCACATTGTCCGAAAACATGGTGGCGGACGCGCTTAATCCGGTATGCTCCCGTCTACGCCGTCGCCCGGCACCGAGGCCGGGCGACGCAGCGAGAAAGGACATACCATGCCTGACCAACATCCCATTCACTCGGAAGGGTCACCGCAAGAAGACGACACCTCAGGCGCCTCGCCCAAGCCGATGCTGTCAACCGAGGGGCAGATAGCGCATCTCAAGGCCAGGGGCGTCGCGTTCGAACTATGCGACGAGCAGGAGGCACTGGAGTACCTGCGCGCGAACACGTACTATTACAAGCTCGCCGCCTACCGCGTGCTGCTCCCCAAAAAGGTCGGCGGGGCCCATGACGGGGAGTTGCGCAATCAGGTTCTCCGGAGTACCTCGTACCGCGAAAATTGTTCTGTGATTGATGGCGTACACTCGATGGCATACGTGACAGCAAGACTCGGGGCAGCCAACAGGCAAACACGCATGCGCACACCCTGGCAGCAGGCATAGGGAGAGGGAACACAGAAAATGGCTTTTCTGCATAGACGCCCGAAGAGCAAGCATGCCCGTTCCCGCGCTAATGCACCCGCCGACGCATCCGCCGCAGCAATAGCCGACGCATCAGTCGATACAGCAGCAGTCGATACAACAACAAACGATTCAGCAGCAGCCGATGCGGCAGCAGCCAGCAACACTTTCACCCAAGATCCGTTCAACGAGGTCATCGACGTCTCCGATCTGGCAGCCGAACGCCGCCGCCTCCAGCGCAATCTGCTGGCGATGCGCATCATTACCATCCTTCTGCTCATCGCCGCCATCAGCGTGGCCTGTTTCCCGCTGGCTCTGCAATTCCAATCTAGCCAGGAGCTGGCCGCCACTGCTGCTACCAGCGCCAAGCAAGTGGCCGGATGGCCCTACCCGCAGGCAGAGGACAAGCTGAAAGTCGCACACGCCTACAACAAGAAGCTTGCCGATTCCGGTCAGCCCGTACTGGGCGAGGCGGTCGATCCGTTCTCGGCCGCGCAGGGTGGGTCACGCGCCAGCGGCGAGGACTCAGCCTCCAAGAAAGACAAGGAATACCAATCGCTACTGGATGCCGGCAACGGCGTGATGGGCACCATCAAAGTCCCCAAGCAATCCATCAACCTGCCGATTTACCACGGCACCTCCGAGGAGGCACTTGCCTCTGGCGCCGGGCATCTCTACGGCACATCGCTTCCCGTGGGCGGCAAGTCCACTCATTCGGTAATCACCGGACACCGCGGTCTGGTGGAGGCCATGATGTTCACCCGCCTGGACGAGGTGAAGAAGGGCGACTTCTTCTATATCGAAGTCATGGGCGAGACCTTGGGATACAAGGTGGATAACATCTCAGTGATTCTGCCGGACGACACCTCAGAGTTGCGCATCGCGCCGGGCGAGGACCGCGTCACGCTGATGACCTGTACGCCGTACGGTGTGAACACGCACCGACTGTTGATCTCCGGGCACCGTGTCTCGATTCCTGTGCCTGCCCCCGAACCACGCGACGTGCACGACGGGCGAACCATTGGCATCGCGGTCGGTGTCGGCATACTGCTGGCTGGACTGTTCATCATCTGGCTACTGCGGCGGCACAAGCCCGCACGCATCATGCATCACGCCGCTTTCTGGCCCTGGCATCGCCGCGACGGAGAAAGCGCCAACGATACGTTGGGAGTGCTTGCCGAGCCAGTCAAGAAGCCAGTAGGCGAGTTGCCACCATCCGTATAATCATCCGGCATACATGTCGTCCACAGACACAAACGACATACGTTCATCCTCGCGGTATCGATTTCGGATAGATTCACCTACCTCATTTTTTGAAAACAGCACAAACCGAGCTGTCTCCGGCAAGTAACCGCGGATTAATCCGGCCCTCCCACGCAGCCGCTCAACGGCTTCCGTCTCATTAAATGAGTTACGCCACTTGCACTCGCCTATCAATATCTGCTTACTCAGAGAATCAGCCGCAATCACATCAATATCGGTCCGTTCCCGCGCAATCGGATCATTACCCCACCATTTGCTAAAAGGTTGTCGAACATCAGTCGAAGTACGTTATCTTCGAATCCATCGGATTCATTGATACGCGCAAGATAGTACGGAGTACCGCCAAAAGTCGCGTAATAACGAACCAAATCCTGCGACTTTGTGTTAGGAAGAAATTTCGCTGCGTCAGCGTAATCGAACGGCAACAACCTGATTTGGGCGGTGCGTCGACCATACAATGGGCTTTTACGGCCAAGCACCTCGCTCTCCATGAACCCTTCATTATTGCCGGCCAAAATAATCGTCATATTAGTCGCAAGCAACCCATGATCAACGGCAATCTGCAGAGCGGACGGCAACGACGGTTCGGCAATTGCCGCATATGGCAATTATCTTAAATACGATACTTCTTAAGGAGAGAGATGCCACTTAAGCTTCGCGGCGGCCGGCTAGGGCTCGGCCGAGGGTGATTTCGTCGGCGTATTCGAGGTCGGAGCCGACCGGCAGACCGCTGGCAAGACGCGTAATCTTGACGCCTACCGGACGCAGCAACTGGGTCAGGTAACTGGTGGTGGCTTCGCCTTCGATGTTCGGGTCAAGCGCCATGATCACCTCTTTGACCTCATCGCCTTCCAAACGCTTGAGCAGGCCGGGGATGCGCAAATCCGCAGGGCCAACGTTGGCCATCGGGTTGATGGCGCCGCCGAGCACATGGTAGAGGCCGCGGTATTCGCGGGTGCGCTCGATGCTCATCACGTCCTTAGGCTCCTCGACCACGCAGATCACGCTGCGGTCGCGGCGCGGGTCCGCGCACACCGGGCAAGGGCTCGTCTCGCACACGTTGCCACAAATCTCACAGAACCGAACCTTGGCCTTGACCTCTTCGATGGCCTCGGCCAGCTCGCGGGCCTCATCTTCGGGGGCGGACAGCATATAGAAAGCAATGCGCTGAGCTCCTTTGGGACCGATTCCGGGCAGGTGCCCGAATGCGTCAATCAACCGCTGGATGGCGCCGTCATAGGCCAATGCCATGTGTGCTCCTCATGTTGTTTTTCGTTTCGTATGATGTGCTGCGGTCAGTCATCCGTATGCTTCTTGGCGGGCTGGATGTTCTTCGGGTTCTTCGGGTCATCGGCCGCAAACTCCTCGACCTTCTTGACCTCGAACAGCTTCTTGAGATCATCCATCTTCATGGCCGTGGCATCGCCAAGCGACTGGTCGCTCATCGAATACTCATCGTCCTCGGCCGCAACCTGCGGCTGAGGGCTCGGTGGCACTGGCTGGTTCCACGGGTCAGCAGCGCCCGAGTTCTGGCTTTGCGGCATACCCTGACTCTGCGATGGGGTCTGCCGCTGAGCCTGACCCTGCGGTTGATTCCACGGATCCGGTTCCGATTGCGGAGGAGCTGGTTGATTCCATGGATCCGGCGCAGCTTGCGGCGCAGACGCAGCAGGCTGGTTCCACGGGTCACCCATCGGTTCGGCAGGCGGAGGCACCGGCTGGTTCCACGGGTCAGCGGATGCCGTTGGGGCAGCAGAATCCGCAGCCGGGGCACCCACGTTCGAGGAAGTAGACGCGGCGGATTGCTCAGCTTGGCCGGCCTGGGTATTGGCGGTCGCATCTTGTGCGTGTGCGACAGGTGCTGCCGGCGTTGCCCATGGGTCCACGTCATCGCTCATGTCCGGCACGGCGACATGCTTCTTGTGGTGCTCTTCAGGCGCCTGTGCAGATGCAGGGTCTGGATTGCTCGGAGCAAAACCATCAACAGACGGCTCACCTGCAGACGCAGATGGCTCGCCCACAGCCTCAGACGATGCGGCAGGTTTGGCCCATGGATCGTCATCATCCAAATCGGGCTTGTTCGAAGTGCCTCCCGGCGTTACGCCAGAGGCTCGGTGGCTGCCATCCGCATCTTCGGCGTTCCCCTCAGCAGCCGGCTTCTGAGCTTTTGGCTCACTGCCGGAATGCATGCCCAGGCCAGCTCCCAGACTCGAAGCGGCCAGACCCGCCTTGGCCATCGCAATCTGCTGCTTGACCTTGGCCAACTGTTCGGGGCTCAGGCGCTTGACGGATTCCACTCGCTCACCGTTGGCCGCAACGGCCGCAGGAGCGATAACCGCATCGGCACCGAATTCCTGGCGTACGGCATCCATCACCACGATTGCGGCCTTTTTGCCGCTGTTATCCACCGCGAGCGCAAACGCATGCTGGCTGAGCGGCTTGTCGAAGGTCATGGACAGGCAGGGCAATCCCTTACGGTTGGGGCCGAATGCCACCGTCGGCACCTTGTCTCTGGTGACGTATTCGCGGATGGCCTGCGGCAATGCGGCAACGGCTGCATTCCACTTTTCATCAGTGGATCGGGAGTCGGAGCTTGGAGCTGCAGCATTCATAGCAGGAGATGCAGGCGCAGCAGGGGCGGCGGCTGCGGGCGCGGTCTGCGTCTGTGCTTGATTTCGTGCAGCGCCGGCGAATCCACCGTGTGAGGCCCCGACGAAACCGCCGCGAGATGCGCCGGCAAAGCCACCTGCTGCACCTCCCGTAGCGGGAGCGGCAGAGGCTACAGCTCCTGTGGCTGGCGCGGGAGCTCCCAATGCGGGAGCGGCAGCGGGTGCAACGAACCCGTTTTCGCTGCCGGCCAGCAGTCGGGCCGCCAGCAATTCGAGTCGCATACGCGGGGAGATGGCACCGGTCATGGCACCCAGCGTGGTGTTGATGATATCCGCAATGGCGGTGAGCGCGCTCAGTCCAAGGGCCTTGGCCTGGCGGTGCAGGTCGTCCATGTCCTCGGCCTCGGCCGTGTCTGACAGCACGGATTCCGCGCGGTCGCCCGCCAAAGTCAGCACCAGCAGGTCACGCACGCGGGCCAGCAGATCCTCCACGAATCGTCGTGGGTCGAACCCGCCGACCACGACCTTCTGGATCACGCCGTACAGGGCCTCGCCGTTATGATCGATGACCGCATCGACGGCCTCACCGATCAACGCTTCAGGAGTGAAACCAAGCAGAGCCACGGCGGCATCATGGGTGATGACGCCCTCGACGGAACCGACCATGAGCTGGTCCAACACGGACAGGGTGTCTCGCATGGAGCCGCCGCCGGCACGCATCGCGAGTTTCAGCACGCCGGGCTCAGGCTTGATGCTCTCTTTCTCGCAGATCGTTTCCAGATAGGGACCCATGACCTCCTGCGGCACCAGACGGAACGGGTAATGATGGGTACGCGAGCGGATGGTGCCAATCACCTTGTCCGGTTCGGTGGTGGCGAAGATGAACATCACATGCTCAGGCGGTTCCTCAACGATCTTGAGCAGCGCGTTGAAGCCCTGCTGCGTGACCATGTGAGCCTCGTCGAGGATGAAAATCTTGTAGCGGTCGCGGGCGGGGGCGAACCCGGCGCGTTCGCGCAATTCGCGGGCATCGTCCACACCGTTGTGTGAGGCGGCATCGATTTCGACCACATCGATGGATCCCGGGCCTCCGGTGGCCAGATCCTTGCAACTTTCACACTCGCCGCACGGATGCGAGGTTGGGCCCTTGGCGCAGTTGACGCAACGGGCCAGGATACGCGCGGAACTGGTCTTGCCGCAGCCTCGCGGGCCGGAGAACAAATAGGCATGCGTGAGCCTGCCCTCGTCAAGGGCTCGCATCAAAGGAACCGTGACCTGGTCCTGGCCGATCACACCTTCAAAGGTGTCCGGACGATAGCGACGATACAGTGCAAGTGCCATAGCTACTAACCTACCTTGCCCCTCACTCAATTTTTCGTAAATAACAGAGATCGTTTCGGTATATACCATTCCGAGCAGTTCATTGCTTCGTCGATATATTGGCGATCTCATGGGCGACATGCACCACACGGTTTCGGAATTGACGTTATTGTGTTCGGTATTTCCTCGTACTCCCGTTTGTTTAACATAGTGTCAACATCAGTTACATTCAGGAGGCACCCATGAGCCAGATTCTCGAGGACAAGCGCGCCAACCGCGGAGACACTCGCCGCGAGTCCATTGTGCGCGCCGCACGCGAAATCTGCTTGGAAAAGGGCTTCTCCAAGATCACCGTCTCCGACATCGCCAGCAAGGTCGGCATGACGCGATCGCTGTTCTACCACTACTTCAACGACAAGGACGCCGTGGCCGACGCCGTGCTGGATGATGTGATCGATGAGATCCTCACCAAGCTCGAGGAATGGAACCAGGCCCGCGAAATCGGCAACGTGAACAAGGCGCTTGACGAAATCGTTCTCGTACTGCGTTCGCTCATTGCCGACGAAAGCCCGTTCTCGAACCGGATGATCCAGGACGGCAACGCCGAACTGTACATCAAATTCATCGACCGGGCCGCCGACCGCATCGCAGACTACATCGCCCAGACCACAGTGCGCGACTTCGAGCAGATGCATGGGCTGCCAATCATCAACGTCCACGAGACGTTCTTCACGCTCAACGTGGGACTGATCTCCCTGATCCGCTCACACCCCGGTGTCAGCGACCGCACCATCAAGGAAGTCATTGCACAGACGCTACACATCGAAAGCTACATCGCATAACCGCTGCCAGCGGCAGACCTCCCCTCAGTCAGCTTCGCCGACAGCTCCGCTCGGAGAGGGGAGCCAAAGCATTTTCGTCTAGTTAAAGCGTCCGGTCACGGGATCACGGCCATCGCGGGTGATGGCATCGAGCACCTGCTGCCTGGAATCGACCTCACGTGCCGCCACGGCCGGCGGCACCAGCACGCGCAGCGCGCAATTCTCCGCCACCACACGAACCGGCAAATGCCCGATGTATTCACCATCAGCCATCAGCACCGGAGGCTCATCGCCTTCGTTTGCGCGAGTGACCTCGATTTCTCGAATCCGCTCCCACCCAAATACGTCGGAGGCAAGCAGCTTGCCGTTATACGCATTCGCAAGAGCCACTGCGCACTCCCGCACGTTCGGCACATGATCCATCCACACCAAATCCAGCAATCCGTCGGAGAAACAGGAGTATGGCGACACCTCGATACCACCACCGATATGCCGTGAATTCGCGACTGTCAACAGCGGGGTGATGATGTCCCTCTCGTCCACGGAACCATCGGCCAACGTGGCCTTGATGTGGTATCCGTAACGCTTCATATGCGTCAGCTCCACCAGTACCGCCGAGAAATAGCGCATGGTGCCGGTCGGCAGACGCGAATGGTTCGCACGGTCATTGACGCTCGCATCAAGACCGCAGGAGAGCATGCCAGCATAGTAGCGATCGATCGGATACTCAGCGGACCTGTCGCCCTCGCACTCGTATTCCTCCCCGGTGGACGTATCTACCGCATAACCACCTTCCAAGGAAGTCACACGGCCCATGTCCACATCGATATGCGAACCGCGCACGATGGCGCCCACGATGCCTTCCACCGCGGTTTCGATACGGTTCACCGGCAGCTTGAGCCCGCGAGCGAAATCGTTGCCCGACCCCATGGCCACAATACCCAAAGGCTTGCCGCTGCGCCCAACCGCATTGGCGCCAAGCGCTATCATGCCGTCGCCACCGACCACCACCAAGTAGTCATACTCATGCGACCGTTCACGAGCCTGATGCAATGAATCCTCGAAACTCGTACCGGTAATGTCGATGACTTCAAAATTATGGGAGCGACCTGCCTCTTCCAGCAGATTCAGCACCTGCGCATCCACCTTGGCACCGCGTCCTTTATCGGAGGTGGGGTTTCCCACCATTGCCACGATGCTGCGGCGCTCGTTGTGTTCACTCTCGCTCATGCTTTTACCTTAGCCAAGGATGGCGGAAGTCCGCTAGAATGCGGCCCTGTTTTATGCTGTGTGGTTACTCACTAGCACCTCCCTTATCGCATTCCGCCGGTCCGGCAAGAGCCGTTCGCTGCACGCGCGGCGTCAATGGGACTGCAGTATCCACTGCCACGGTGACCTGCACATCATCCGACTGCACCATGCAATCGGGCAATGCGACGCTATTGGATACGGCCAGCTGACCTGCGAACGCGCATGGATCGTCCGCCCACCCATGCCATGCGGCATAGGCGGCATCGAAAGCGATGAGGTCAGCTAGGGAACGTGCCCGGTTTTGGCAAACCACCAGATTGCCAATGCACGCCGTTGCCGAAAGAGCCACCCCAACCAGCATGACCAGCATGACACCGGCCATTGTGCCTGACCCTTCTTCAAGACGTGACATACGTGGCATACATGCCGCCATCGCCGTTCCCCCTCCCGACCGACCGTGTGTGTTATTGCCGCGCAGCCACAGCTTCACCATGCACCCGAGTAGGAGTCACATTCAAAGGCCCTGGCAAAACGGGGCATTCGACCGCCACTCGCACCAAGCTGCCTTCCTGATGCACAGTCACATCCACTCGGCTTCCCACAATATTCACGGCAGCCTGTTGTGCTGCGGATTCATCATCAGAAACCACCAATTCACGCGCGGATGCCGTTGCGGCACTTTGGCAATCCATGGATACCGCAACCACTCGGGTAAGCGTCAGCAACACCCCCGTTATTGCAATGACGCTGGGCAGCACTACCGCGAACTCGGCCGTGGCCGCACCCTCATTGTGCACAGGCGGCAAACGGGCGAGCCATCTGCTGAGACCTTTTCTCATGTTCATTGCCCTTCCGAGTCGCTCACCCGACGTTCAACGCCTTTTTGATCAGATTTGTCAGCAACGTCTTAATGGCATCCGACTTCAGAATGGTGACCAAAAGCGCCGCGAACCCGGTGGCGGCAATCAGCACCACCGCGTACTCGGCTGTGGCCGCTCCTTCTTCCGGCTCAGCCATAAGCGTGCGCATCCGTGCATCCATGAGGCATAGTCGTTCTTTGGCACGGGCGTTGAGCTCTGCGATTTTGGCTTTGCTGTGGGCAAATATGCCCGCTTGACCATCAACGATGATGGGAATGTGCGTGTCCATCGGTATTCCTTTCCCCACGGGAAGGCCCACATCAATCGTGCGCTCTCCTGACTCCGTGCGATAGCGTTTGGCCCTCGCGCCGAACACTGTGACGCGAGGTGAGTTCCACTGTGAAGCAATCCGGCGTGCGGCGCATCAGCGAACAGCACATGTGGTTCCAGCTTGCCAAGTTATCCACACCGCGGCGTGTCATCCACAACAAAAGTGGATAACCACCAGCCATGCGTCATGGCACAACGCAAGACGATGGCACAACGCAAGACGAGACAACCAAAACAGGCCAGAAGAAACCTACATCAGGAAAGAAGCAATTGCTGGAAGCACTCCGACAATGACAAACGCCGGCAAAAAGCACAAGCCAGTCGGCATCAGCAAACGCACGGACAAACGGGCAGCGGCACGTTCTATACGCGCTCGCTCATCCTTATCAAGCTGTTCGACAGCAGCGTCGATAAGCACTCCGGGAGAATCCCCTTGCAACCAAGCCGGTTCCAAAGACTCGCGGATCATGCCCAGTGCGATGTCACCAGCACCGCCATCCGTATCGCCATGCTGCCCTGACCGGCCTCGCCGTTTTGCGCCACCCAAACGAGCGGAAAGGTTCATCCCCGCCGAAGCATCCGTCCCGGCTAAGGCGGCACACCATGCGTCCGACCATGAGACGCCGCGCAATAATGATTCACCCACGCGGCTTAAGCATCGACCGTATGCGCCTCCAACAGCGCGGCCCACAACATCAAGGGCCCGCGGAACCGAGGCTCCTTGCCGCAGAGACACTTGCACCATCCGCAGCACCAGCATGGTCCATGCCGCATCGGCAACCACAACAGGCTCGTCATGATTCGCCCATTGCCCAATGTCAGGCAGACGACTGGCTGCACGCGGCTTCACCATGCTCAGCCAGCATGCGAACGCCGCGCACCCCGATGCAATGCATGTTCCAATCATCTTCGTCTCACCCCGATAGCTGTCAGCCGTCTCGCATCAGGGCGCGCATCCAAACCAGACCGACCACATAGCAGCATCCGCCCGACACCAAACACACTAGGCCGCGTTGAGAACCGAACAAGAACAGCAAGGGGTGAGCTCCCATCAATTCCCCCAACACAACCGCGATTGCCGGCAACGCGCTGAGCAAACCAACCGTGGCTTGAGGCACGGCGAAGGCCTGCGCCCTCATGTTCTGCATCAATCTCATATGCGAGTAGACATCCAATACCGCCTCCAAGCAGGGCACGGCACGGCAGCCCAATTCCTCGCTGACTGTCGCTGCCGCAGCAGCGCCCATGGCGGCACGCACGGACTGCGCGCGTGATTCGTCCGGCAATCGTCGCCGCTCAAACAAGTCGGTCAGGCGTTGTGGGGTCAGCCTGCGCACGGCAAAACGTCCGCCGAATTGCTCCTCGAACGCTTCCACCAGCGTTCCTCCACCTGCCATGCGAGCGATGACGGAGGCCAATACCTGAGCGATTCCGCTCCTCGGCAATGCTGCTGTCGTTCTACGCCCAGCACCACCTCCGACGTTCGAGTCCCACCCATTCCGGCTCACGAAACCTCCACCAGCACCTCGATTGAACCTTCCAGAAAGACTCCGCACATCACGCAGACGATCAACAACCCCAGATTGGCGACTAGGCCATATCAGCACAGCGACCATCGTCAGCATCACACACCAGAGCAATATCCCACCCCTAGCTACAGCCCCACAATGCCGCGAAATCACGCCACTGAGGTGAATATCGAGGCTCGGCCGAACCGTCCCAAGCCACCAATGGAACGCCTTGCAATTCACCATACGAGGCGTGCAAAGTGCCGATTTGTGCAATATGCCTACGGCCGTCCACTCGTTCAAGATGCAGCACCGCATCGAAGGCGCCTTCGGCAAGCATGGCCAATGCACGAGGAGCCACCCCGGCCAGTAATCCCAGTGCGATCAAACGCTGCGGCACTTGCGCCACGCTGTTCGCATGCAAGGTGGTCATGCCGCCCCGGTGGCCGGAATTGAACGCCCTCAGCAGATCCACAATCTCCTCGCCACGGCATTCCCCCAACACCACCCGGTCGGGGCGCATGCGCAGCGTGGCTTTCACCAAATCGGGAAGGCCCACCGCACCTTCGCCTTCAACGTTCGCTTCCCTCGCCGCCATGGAAACATGATTCCCATGGCCAAAATCGCCAAGCTCCCGCACCTCTTCCACGGTGACGATACGGTCATTCGCATCACACTGCGCAAGCAACGCCTTTGCCAGGGTGGTCTTGCCCACGCCGGTACCGCCAGTAATCAGCACGGCGGCTCTCTTGCTCACCAGCCCGCTTAGTACCGAAATCCAGCCGGCAGGAAACATGCCCAACTGGGCAAGCCGCTGCAACGATGCCACCTCGCTGCCGGGGAATCGTATGGAAATCGACGCCCCCTGCGGCACTAACGGCGCTATCACCGCATGGACACGCACACCATGCATATTGGAAGCATCGGCAATAGGGCACGCATCATCCAGGCGGCGCCCCAATTGCGCGCATAACTGCACCGCATAATCACGCACCACTTGCGGCGACCGGAATGGCACTTGCAAGATATGCTCCCGCATACCGCTGCCACGATCCGCCCAGACGCGGCCCTCACAAGTCACCGCAATATCAGTGACTCGATCATCTGAAGCAAGCTCATCCAATAACCCGAAAAACATGCCTGCGCGATGCAATGCCGTCATGATATCCCCACTTCAATCAGGCAGCCCGAGCGCCAGCGCGAATATCCCGCTCCACCGCATCGGCGAGCGCCTCGATGGCCTTACGACTTCCCTTGGGCACGGATCGGATGCCTAATCCCTCAAGCACATCACCGCACAAGCTGGAAGTCAGACGGATGGGACCCACCACTGCAGCGCTCAGATAATCTTCGGCTTCGGCAACATCCACGCTCCCGCGACCTCGCGGCGTACCTCTCGGTTCGATGCCGACAATATGGGGAATCCCGCATTCCCATGCGGACAATCTAAGCCGATGGGCTTTGGCCCGAGCCAAACCGATTACCGAAAGTTCCGCGGCCATCACCTGCACTCCATGGCGCAAGTCACTCACTGTTTCAATCAGGCCTCCCTGGCCGGCATCTACGATGACAATATCATGCGTTTCGGCAAGTGCCCGAATCACGGCCTGCACTTCCCACCATTCAGGCTGCCGCGTGCTCCAGGGATCGCACGGCAGCACACGAATACCCTCCCAGTCAATGAGCTCATGACGCAGTGCCGCTCCTTCAATACGGCCCAACGGAGCATCTATCTGACTGAAACGCAGACCCGGCTCACGCTCGAGGCCAAGCAGCAGATCCAAGCATCCCGCCACGAAATCGGCATCGACCAGCACGCAGCTTTGCCCACGCTCCGTGAGCGTCAGCGCAAGCATGGCAGCCATGACGCTAAGTCCCACGCCACCGTGACCCGAAGTCACGGTCACAATATTGTGCAATGCCACGTTCGTGGAGAACGATTCTTCCGGAGTCCTGTTCGACCGTTTTCTCTCATACGCAGCCATTGGTTGCGGAGGAGGGGTGTAGTAGCGCGGCGGCGGGGAGGGCCCGACCCCAGCGGACTGGGGAGGGGACGAAACGGCCGCTGCCGGAGAGCGAGCAACGCGAACAGTGCGAGAGGATGTGTCGATATTCATAGGGAGATTGAACCGTGCGAGCCAACCTATTTCAACCGAAATCAGGTTCTGTGGTTCCAGCTTGCCGAATTATCCACACCCCGGCATGTTGTCCACCGACAATGTGGATAACACAACAAAGCCCCGTTCCGCACATCGCATGCGGAACGGGGCTTGGAAAAGAAACGAACCCTACAGCACCAAAAACTACTTATTAAGGTTCTCGATACCGGATTCCATCGTATCCAGCTGGGAATCGGCAACCGACTCCGGCTTCTTCTTGCCGAACTTGGCCTTCAGCAAACCGATGATGGTGGGAGCCAGCGAAACCAGCAGAATCAGCACGATCACCAATTCGAAGTGATCCTGCACGGCCGGAATATTGCCGAAGAAGTAACCCAGCAGCGTGAACAGCGTGGACCAGCACAGGCCGCCAGCCACCGAGAACGGGGTGAATCGGCTCCAACGCATGCCGGAAATACCGGAGATGAACGGCATGAACGTACGAATGAACGGGAAGAAACGGCCCAGGAACACAGCCAGCGGGCCCCACTTCTCAATCATGTGCTCGGTTTTGGCCAAACGCTCCGGGGTCAAGGCCTTCACCTTGCCGGACTGGATAATGCGGCGGCCGAAGAAGTGGCCAATGAAGTAATTGCACTGGTCACCGATAATCGGGGCGCACCAGACCACCGGCAGCAGCCAGAACAGCGGCAGCGCAGCCTTGCCGGTCGCGGCATCGGGAGCGGCGAACACACCGGCGGCGAACAGCAGGGAGTCGCCCGGCAGGAATGGGAAGAACACCACACCCGTTTCGATAAATACGATGAGGAAGATGAAGCCGAGGGTCGGCGCCACGCCCATGGCAATCCAACCGGCAATCGCGGCGCGCGGATCCTTCAGCAGTTCAAGGATGAAATTAACGAAGCCCATGTGTTTCCTATGAGTCCTAAATCTTGTATTGAGCTGCCAGCCCAATGAACCAGACAGTTATATGCAAACCGTCAAATACCCTACCAGCCGGCCTATAACATCAGGTCGACTGGGGTTTCCCACACAAACTCCGCAATACAAACGAAATTCCTACTCCCCCAAACGCTGCAGCACAAAGGCATCCAGCGCGGCCGCATCGATGCCCTCATACGAGTCGATGGAGGCAAACTGGCCAAGGCCGGAAGTGTCGGTGCGAATCCAGCCAGTCTGCGCAATCAGTGTGGCCCCCGAGGCGGCGCCGGAGCGCAGACCGGATGAGGAATCTTCCATTACCACGCACTTGACCATGTCTTCAGGCGCGATGCCGAGTCTCTCAGCCGCGGCCAGATATGGGGCGGGGCTCGGCTTGTGCTCGTACGGATCATCGCCGCAGACGTAGCCGGCAAGCAATCCATCAGCCTGCTTCATGATGTTCTCGGCCATGCGGCGAGGCGAAGTAGTGACCAGCATGGATGGGATGTCGGCTTCCTTGAGCGAACGCAGCACGTCTTGCACACCAGGAATCCACGGCAGACGTTCGACCTCCGCCTTGAATACATAATCCTTGAGCTGCTTGTCGATTTCGGGAACGCTCAATGTGCAGCCATGCGCAATCATGGCCTCTGCCACGTGTGGCACCGGAGTGCCGGAGCACTCCCAACCGAGGTCCTCGTTCCACTCGCCGCCATTGTTGTGCGCGATCTCAATCTCACCGTCATGCCAGAGCGGCTCAGAATCGATGAGAGTACCGTCCAAATCCCAGAACACGGCTTCGAGCAGCATGGTTACCTCCGTTCGCATGACCGCACGCCAATCGGCGCCTTTACTCTTGCTGCATTCCATTGCACCAACCGGATGCGACAACCATAGCGCGTCAGCACACCGCTCCTGCGCCTCAGCGCATGGTCAAACCACCATCGACGTGCAGACATTGCCCGGTAATGAAGCCGGCCATGTCGGACGCCAACAACGCGACCCCTCCGGCGATGTCATCGGGACGGGCAAGGCGGCCAAGAGGCGTCATGGCAATGATTCGTTCACGAACATCTTCGGTGGTGGCTGCGCTGGATGCGGTTCCGGCCGTCAAACCTGCGGCAATGGCATTAACGGTAATGCCGAAGCCGCCCAGCTCCTGGGCCAGAGAGCGGGTCATGCCGACCAAGCCGCCTTTGGCAGTGATATACGAATGGTAGGGCACGATGGGCGAATCGACCAGATTGCTGGAGATGTTGATGATACGCCCGGAGGTCTGGGCTCGCATCAGCGGCACCACATGTGAGCACATCAGATATGCACCATGCAGGCATCCCTCGATCTGTGCGCTAAACTCATCCCAATCGCCTCCAGCAAAAGTGGAACAGCGACGCGGATCAAAGGAGAAGCGTCCGAAAGCATTATTCACTAAGATGTCCACGCCGCCGAATGAGTCGACAGCGGTACCCACCAGCTTGGAAGATTGCGATTCATCGCAAACATCCGCCTGTACAGCTATAGCCAAGCCTCCCAGTGAGTGGATGTCTTCAACAGTGCGCTGCGCGCTGGCGGCGTCATGTACGTAATTGATGACAACAGCGGCTCCGTGCGATGCCAGGCATTTCGCCACGGCCGCTCCTATGCCCCTGCCGGAACCGGTGATGATCGCTGTTCTGCCATCCAGATTCACCATTGGACGCCGTGTCATATCGCTTTGCTCTGTCATTACCCTTGCCTTTCGCCCTGCTACCAGCCCCTGCTGCCCGCAACGGCACAGGCCTATTCCATATCCATATCGAACGAATCGCTGTACACATCGCTGCCGCGTTCGACATCCACCGCGCGCAACAGATCGATGAGGTTGAAGCCCCCATCATGATGCCAGCCGGATTTCGCCCGATTCATCTCACCGAGCGGACAGATGCGATTCACACCGACCGCGGCCAATATATCTGCAAGACCAAACAGTCTGGTTGAATCCACAGCGACACCGCAGCTCTGCAGCCAGCCACGGCAGGAAGTCAGTCTTCTGGCAGCGTCCAACAAATCTGGCACCGCCACCACGTTGACGGTGCGGTTCAACGGCGACATCAGCGAAGCAACATCCTCGTCGGCACCGCTACCGTCAAGTTCTCGATACAGCACCGACCATGCCGTGCTATGGCCACTGGCGAACACCGCGGTCTTCCCGCCCATCAAGGCTCTCATCTCAGCGTCGGTGCGCGCCCGCTGAATGGCCACGTTCTCGGCGTCACTCAATACGGAGCGCGGATATTTGCGCTGCTGATTCTCAAGCTCGCCACCGAGCAGCTGAGCCACTTCACGAGGAGTGAGGGCACCATCAGTCTCCACGAACACGGTCTGCGGAGCCAGGCAGCTTTGCTGGTCATATGTGGCGATGTCAACAGCCACACGATGCACGGTATCGGCATAGGTATCAGGGCGCAAAGCCTCTCGGCCAATGAACGCCAACCCGACTTTTGCTCCGTAACCTAGACAGGGCTTGGATCCGGCGACTTTACCCGCAATCAATTTGGTAGTCTGCGAAGAACCGTAATCATGTTCGACGACAGGGCGATAGGTAACCCAATCGCTCCTGCCACGAATACCGGATCAAGCCAAACATTGGAAACGAACACGTGCTGAAAACCCAGCAGTACGTTCTGGGCGGTCAGCTCCTTGCGTATTGACATACGCTTCCTCTCTCTCAACGCGCATATGGGATGCCGAGCCGAACAGAGGAGTTCAACCGTCGCATTCCCTACGCGAGTGTTAGCTCACAGGTTCGAAGGGTTCGGCACATACCGTCTCAGCCTAAAGCACCCCTTACGAATCGGTTTTCGCACGCCACCGTAACAAACCTTGACATCTCCATCAAGAAAATTCGTGCTTTTTTCGGCAGCTGCCCGATGTGAGATAACAAACAGTTTTACGAATGGAGAAGGAATCGAAGCAATGCGGCCAGACTCACCAACCCCACAGGACCATGGACTTGAAGTCGGCGGGAGTGGAGTTGGAGTCGCCGGTGGCGCCGGCAGCGGTATCGGCGGCAGTATCGCGGCCGGGCAGTTCGCGGGTTTCGCGGCGGATGGCGTTGCGCCAGAGGCGGGCGCGGTTGGAGCGTTGTACCTCCACAATATTGCCGTCACGGCCTGCGGCGAAAACGCTCTCCTGGTCGCCGGTTTGCATGCGTTTGACTTCGCGGCGCAGTTGGCGATTCTCTTCTTCGAGGACCAAAATGCGTGCGATGCCGGAAAGATTGATGCCTTCGTCCTGGCTCAGGCGCTGAGCGCGAGTCAGGCGGGCAATGTCACGCAGGCAATAGCGGCGAGCGCCGCCATCCGTGCGCTGCGGACGAACCAAACCGAGGCGGTCGTACTGACGGAGGGTCTGGGGGTGAATGTTGGCCAACTCGGCGGTCTGGCCGACGGTGAAGATGGGCAGTTCGATGTCGAAGCCGACGTCATCGGCTCCGTCGAGATCGGCCCTGCCCATCACGAGCGCGGTTGCGCACATCGCGTACAACTGCTTCATCTGGTTGGCTAACCGCGCCATTGTTCACCTCCTGTGATTTTGAGAGCCTTCGGTTCGATTCCCGGCTCCCCTCAGAGAGGGGAGCCAAGACCACCCTCAGTCAGCCTTTGGCTGACAGCTCCCACCAGCGGGAGCCAAGATTGCGCTCATTCAGCTTCTACCAGCGGGAGCCCCTGTTAGTTGAGATAGTCGCCGGCTTTTTCGTCGAATTCTTTGGCGGCGTGCTTGACCGCCAGACCCGGCTTGGCAGGGACCATGATCTGCACACGGCCGATCAGGTCGCCCGGCTGGTTGCCACGCTTGACGCCCAGCCCGGCCAACTTGACCTCGGCACCGGAGCTGGAGCCCGCAGGCACCTTGAAGGTAACCAGGTTCCCGTCGATGTCCTTGGCGTCGACCTTGCCGCCGGCCACGGCCTGGCCTACGGTGACGGGCAGGTTCATGACGATGTCACGACCGCGCATCGAGAACGTGGAATCCGGATTGACGGTGACGTGCAGGTACAAATCGCCGGCCTTGCCGCCGTTGATGCCCGGCTTGCCCTTGCCGGCCAGCTTGATCTTCTGACCGTCCTTGACGCCGGCGGGCACATGAGCCTTGAACTTCCTGCCATCCACGGACAGGGACACGGTCGCACCCTTGATCGCCTGACGAAGGGTCAAGCTGATCTTGGAGTTGCGGTCCTCGCCGTTTTCGGGGCGCGGGGCTTCCTCATAGCCGTAGCCACCGGCGTTACCGTATGCCTGCTGGCCGTAGCCGCCAGCACCCTGCCCCGCGGCCCCACCGAACATCGAGAAGATGTCGTTGAGATTGGGGTTGCCGCCGCCCGAAGTGGAGAAGCGGATACGCGAACCGTTGCCACCGGCACCCTGGCCAAACATGGAGCCGAAGATATCGGAGAAGCCGGAAGCGTCGAAGCCGCCGGCACCGGAACCACCGGCAAAGCGGGCGCCGCCCATGCCGAACTGGCGAATCGCGTCGTACTTTTGGCGATCTTCTTTCTTGCTCAGCACGTCGTAGGCTTCGGAGATGTCCTTGAACTTCTCCTCAGCTTCCTTGGTCTTGTTGACGTCAGGGTGGTACTTGCGGGCGAGCTTGCGGTACGCCTTTTTGATGTCGTCGTCCGAAGCGTCCTTGGAGACACCAAGGACTTTGTAGAAGTCTTTACTGAGCCATTCGTTTTCAGCCATTCATGTCTCCTTTCTTGAAAAGTCTTTATGGTTGGCTCCCGCTGGCGAGAGCTGTCGAGCGAAGCGAGACTGAGGGTGGTTTATATTCAGTGTTTGACCACCCTCAGTCAGCCTTCGGCTGCCAGCTCCCGCCAGCGGGAGCCAAGGTAATGTCAGCTCGTTAGCGAGCTGGCCGTTATCAGTTTTGCGGGGAGGCTACTACTACTCGGGCGGCGCGGATTACGCGGTCGCCGATACGGTAGCCGGCTTCCACCACGGTGTCGACGGTTTCCTTGTCGGCATCGGCATCCGGCTTGTGCAGGATTGCCTCATGCTTGGTGGGGTCGAAGTCCTCGCCCTTTTCGCCGAACTTCTCGACGCCGAACTTCTCGAAAGCCTTGTCGATCTTGGCAGCCACCGCCTTGAACGAATCGTCCATCTCGCTGTTCTCGCGAATGCGGTCGATGTCGTCAAGGGCCGGCAGCAGCGCGGTCAGCACGTCGATAATGCCGTGCTGGCGGAAGCGCTCCTGCTCCTTCTGCGCACGATTACGGTAGTTGATGAACTCCGCGCGTTCGCGCTGCAGGGCTTCGAGGTAATCGGCGGCTTCCTTCTTGGCCTTGCCGAGAGGGGTGAGGGTGTCTTCGGAATCGGACTGGCCTTCGCCAGTCTTCTCTCCGGCATCCGACTTCTCTCCCTCAGCTGCGGCAGGAGCCGCGTCGGCTCCTTCATTGGAAGGAGCCTGGGCAGCCGAATCCTGCGCAGAGCCGGACTCGGCGGAGGCATCAGCCCCTGAAGAGGCCTGAGCGGCCTGGCCGGCAGCCTCAGCATCTGAGGGATCCGGCAGGTCGTTCAGGTAGTCGTCCTTGTTGAACTCGGACATCACTTGTTGTCCTTGTCGTCATCGTCGTCCACGACCTCGGCCTCGACGGTGTCGTCGTCAGAACCGGAGGCGGAGCCAGCGGAAGCGCCGGCCGCACCGGCACCAGCCGCGGCACCTTCAGCACCCTGCTGGGCGTAGAGGACCTGGCCGATCTTCTGAGCGGAGGTCATCAGCTCACCCTGAGCGGTCTTGACCTTATCGGTGTCGTCACCCTTCAGGGCTTCCTTCAGAGCGTTCACCTTGTCGGTGACTTCCTTGACGATGTCGTCGGACAGCTTGTCCTTGTTGTCGTTGACGAGCTTCTCGGTGGAGTAAGCGAAGGCTTCAGCCTGGTTGCGGGTCTCGGCGTCTTCCTTGCGCTGCTTATCCTCAGCCTCGTGAGCCTCGGCTTCCTTGACCATGCGGTCGATCTCGTCCTTCGGCAGGCCGGAACCACCGGTGATGGTCATGGACTGCTCCTTGCCGGTGCCCTTATCCTTGGCGGACACGTGCACGATGCCGTTGGCGTCGATGTCGAAGGTGACCTCGATCTGCGGGACGCCACGCGGAGCCGGAGCGATGCCGGTCAGCTCGAAGGTGCCCAGCGGCTTGTTGTCGCGAGCGAACTCACGCTCACCCTGGTAGACCTGAATCAGCACGGACGGCTGGTTGTCTTCAGCAGTGGAGAAGACCTCGGAACGCTTGGTCGGAATGGCGGTGTTGCGATCGATGAGCTTGGTCATGATGCCACCCTTGGTTTCGATACCGAGGGACAGCGGGGTCACGTCAATCAGCAGGACGTCCTTACGGTCGCCCTTGATGACGCCGGACTGCACGGCAGCGCCGACAGCCACAACCTCATCCGGGTTCACGGACTGGTTCGCTTCCTTACCACCGGTGAGTTCCTTGACCAAGTCCTTGACGGCGGGCATACGAGTGGAACCACCGACGAGCACCACGTGGTCGATGTCGCTCACGGAGATGCCGGCGTCGTGCAGCACGTTGTTGAACGGCGTGCGGCAGCGGCCCAGCAGGTCGGAGGTCATTTCCTCGAAGTGCGCACGGGTCAGGGTCTCGTCCAGGTGCACCGGGGTGCCGTCAGGGGTCATGGCCAGGTACTGCATGGAGATGGAGGTGCTGGTCGAGGAGGACAGCTCCTTCTTGGCCTGTTCAGCGGCTTCCTTCAGGCGCTGCAGAGCGATCTTGTCCTTGGACAGGTCAACGCCGTACTTGTTCTTGACTTCGCCGACCAGCCAGTCGATGACCTTCTGATCCCAGTCATCGCCACCGAGGTGGTTGTCGCCGTTGGTGGCCTGCACCTGAATGGTGGAGAAGCCGTCGTCGTCCTTGCCGATCTCCAGCAGGGAGACATCGAAGGTGCCGCCGCCGAGGTCGAAGACCAGGATGCGCTCGTCTTCCTTGCCCTTCTCCAGACCGTAGGCCAGAGCAGCTGCGGTCGGCTCGTTGATGATACGCAGAACGTTCAGGCCTGCGATCTTGCCGGCGTCCTTGGTGGCCTGACGCTGGGCATCGTTGAAGTATGCCGGGCAGGTGATGACAGCATCGGTGACGGGCTCACCGAGGTAAGCCTCAGCGTCCCTCTTCAGCTTCATCAGAATCTGTGCGGAAATCTCCTGCGGGGTCCACTTCTTGCCGTCGATGTCGACGGTCCAGTCAGTGCCCATGTGACGCTTGACAGAAGAAATAGTGCGGTCAACGTTGGTCACAGCCTGACGCTTGGCCACCTCGCCGACGAGGATTTCGCCGGACTTGGAGAACGCGACCACGGACGGGGTGGTGCGCATGCCCTCAGCGTTGACGATAACGGTGGGCTCGCCACCTTCCAGCGTAGCGATGCAGGAATTCGTGGTGCCCAGATCGATACCAACTGCACGTGCCATAATGTGTGCTCCTTAATTATTCGTTTGTTCTTACGTTGTTCGCTCAAGTTCCTTGGTTGGTTCTTGGGCCTTCCAAAACTTGAGCCTACATCACTCAACTTCTGTTTGGCAAGTTCTATTCCCAAATTCATCACAAAAGTTGAGCGATGTAGGCTCAGGTTTTTTGGAGCGGCTCTGAGCCACCCCCAGTCAGCTTCGCTGACAGCCCCCGCCAGCGGGGGCCACTCAGCAACTGACGCGGCGTGGACTACTGTTCGGAGCCCTCCTTACTGTTGACGGCATTGCCGCCCTTGGAGAACCGCTGCAACAGCATGCCGGCAGCGGTCATCACCAATACGGCGACCGCCATGACGGACAGGGCTACGCCGGTGTTGGGCAGAGCGGCAGCGCCGAACTGCCGGGATTGGCCGGCCGCGGTGTCGGATGCGCCGTTGGAGGCGTTGCCGTCACCGGTCTGACCATTGCCGTTGCCACTATCGCCCGGAGTACCCGGGGTGGCGGTGCCTCCCGACTGGTTATCGTCCTTGCCGCCATCGGGCTTGGTCGAATCATCGTCGGCGCCGGCCTTGAGCACGGCAGCGGCGAGCGCTCCGGCCTGGTAGCCGTCAGCGCCCACGGTGGTTGCAGCATTCTTATCCTGCGTCTCCGTCACCTTGCCATCGGCGGCCAGCACGGTGTACTTGCCAGCCGGCACGGCCTCGACCGTTGCGGCCGATTCGTTGGCGTTGAACACCACCACATACGTGTCGCTGCCGTCCTTCAGCTGGTAGGCCACCACGCCGTCGGACTGCTGCAGCACCGTCATGTTCTTGGCGATGCCATCATAGCTGCTCAGGTGCAGGTTCTTGATGGACTTGCGCAGGGCGATCAGGCCCTTCACATAGTTCACGGAACCCGCCTGCTCGACCGTGCGGTTCCAGTCGATGGCGTTCACCGCGTCGCCGGCGTTGTAGCTGTTGCCATTGCCGCCCTTGGTGCGCAGGAACTCCTGGCCGAACTGCATGTCGGTGATGCCCTGCGAGAGCAGAATCAGCGAGTCGGCGAGCTTGGCGCGAGCGAGTCGTGTCTCCTCGGAGTCGTTGGGCGCGCTCTTGACCAGCTTGTCGTACAAGGTCAGGTTGTCGTGGATCTCGACGTACTGCACCACCTGATCCGCGCCGCCGTAGTTCGTGTCGGCGGTGCCGTTGTTGCAGTGGCCGTTCTCATCGATGCCCTCGCGCTTGTTGTTGCAGCCGAGCACGTTGGTGGCGATGAGGTTCTCCTTGTCGGCCTTGCCGGCGATGAAGCCGGTGTCCTCGTCGGAGAACACGCTGCCCTTGATCGCGTCGCGCAGGGAGTCGTTGAAGAACGCCACGCCCTTGACCTTGGAGGCATTGGGCTGCGTGGTTTCCTGGTTGCCAATGGCGTCAGTCATATCCCAGCCTTCGCCGATGACGAGAATCGACGGATCGATCTCGTCAAGCGCCGCACGCACCTGATTCATGGTGGTCTGGTCAATCAGACCCATGAGGTCGAAGCGGAAGCCGTCCACGTTGTACTCGGTCGCCCAGTACTTCACGGAATCGACGATGTACTTGCGGGCCATCGCACGCTCGGAAGCCACGTCGTTGCCGCAGCCGGAGCCGTTGGTCAGGTTGCCATTGGCGTCGTAGCGGAAGTAGTAGCCAGGCACGGTCTTGTTGAAGGCGTGTTCGGAGGCGTTGTAGACGTGGTTGTAGACCACATCCATCACCACGTACAGGCCGTTCTTGTGCAGCCCGGAGACCATCTGCTTCATTTCCTTGACGCGAGCGCTCGGGTCACTCGGGGCGGAGGAGTACGAGCCTTCCGGCACGTTGTAGTTCTCCGGATCGTAGCCCCAGTTGTACTGCGCGCCGTAGCTCAGATCGCCGGTCTCGTCCACGGAACCGTAGTCGTAGACGGGCATGATCTGCACATGCGTCACGCCGAGCGACTTGAGGTAGTCGATGCCGGTGGGCGCCGCGCCCTGCTTGCCGTCGACCGTGGTGCCCTCCTCGACGAAGCCGAGATACTTGCCGCGATTGGCTTCGGAGACGCCGGAGTTCGGGTTGATGGTCATGTCACGAACGTTCGCCTCGGTGATGATCGCGTCGGTCGGCTTGCTGAACGACGCCATGCGCTTGCCGGCATCGCCCTTCTCCTTGTCGGAGAGCACGACGGATCGCTCGCCGTTGGCCACGGCGGCGGTCGCGTACGGGTCGGCGGACGTGTTGACCGTGCCGTCGGCGAAGGTCAGCTCGTAGTCGTAGGCGTAATCCTTGAGATCTTTGTCCACGGCGAACGTCCACACGCCCTTCTTGCCGGACTTCTCCAGCGTCACGGCGTCGGTCTGCGCTGCCTTCGGATCGGTGGAGTCGGCGTACAGGCGCAGCGTCACCTTGGTGGCGGTCGGCGCCCACAGCTTGAACGTGGACTTCTCGGCCTTGTAGGTCACGCCAAGATCATCGCCGTCGTAGGCGTACTTCTTGTCGAACGCGTCGGAGCGCACGACGGCGCCGAGCGATACGTTCTGCGTGCCGTAGTCCTCGATCGTCACCTTGTAGGCCTTGGTCACGTCAAGATTGTCGGCCGTGGTAATGGTCACGGTGTTCCCGCTAGCCTTCACGTCCTTGATCTTCACACCCTCGACCGACACCGCGTCGGCCGGCTTGTCGATGGTGAGCGCCTTGTTGAGCTTGACCGTGATGGTGTTGAAGTCGGTCATTTCGGCGGAGACGATCGTGCCCTTCGCGTCGTAGAGCGTGCCGTTGGTGTAGATTGTCGTGTCGCCCTGCACCAGCCAGATTTCGGCGGATGCGGTGCCGTCGGCGTTCACGGTGATGGCGGACTGCGGGATCGTGCGGTTCTCGTCGTTCGGATCCTTGGCTTCCCAGCTGTCGCCGCCGTAGCGCACGATGAACTGCGGAGTGCTCATGCCGCTGCCCTTGAGCGTGTACTTGGCGATCAGGCCGTAGTCGTCGTGCTCGGTGAACGGGTAGGCAGCACCGTTGACGCCATCGGCCCAGCCCCAGATGTCCCATGCCTTCATGCCGTCTTCGCTGGTGTAGTCGTCGGCGAGGCGGTGGTAGTGGATGGCCACGTCGATCTGGTTGGCGGCCTTCTTGTAGCCGTCGGGGGCTTCGGTGAGCGTTTCGTCCGGATTGGCGCCGTCGACCCAGATTTCGGCGGTGCCGGTGGAACCGTCGATGGTACGGTCGCTGCCGACCTTGTCCCAGCCTTCGGTGGTGACGATCACACCGATCTTGGCGGCGTCGTACGCACCATCGATGGTGGTCTCGAACACCTTGCCGTAGGAGTCCTCGCCGGTGAAGGCGTGCCACGCGCCGTTCAGGGTGGCGCCGTTCTTGTCGGTGCCCCACATGTACACGCCGCGATCGGCGACGGCGTCGCCTTCGGCGGGCTTGTAGTGCACGATCACCTTGGTCTTGGGCTGGTACGACTGCACGTCGGAGGGCACGCCGGCGCTGGCCTCGTGGTCGGCGACCGCCGTCCAGTGGCCCTGCGCGGTGTAGTTGCCGCCGCCATTCGGGTTGTCCCAGTTGTCGCCGCCGTCGGTGAATACGTATTCGAAGGACTTGCCCTTCGGATCGACCGTAAACTTGACCCAGCCGTTGCCGGCGTCGGCCATCAGCTCGTGGCCCTGCTCGGCCCAGCCGTCGATACCGTAGTGGAGGTACGCCTGCTTCCAGCCGTCGGGCAGCTTGTAGTAGATGGTGCGGCTCGTGTCGGCCGTGGCCTTCTTGGTCTCGTCGTTGACGGACAGGTCCGGATCGGACGGATCGGACTTGGTCGTGCCGGTCCAGGAATCCTTGGTCGCGCCCGCGTAGATCGCGATGGCGGAATTCTTCGCGAGCGTCGCGTCGAACGTGCCGTCGTCCTTCACGGTCACAGTTGCAGAGCAGTCGCCGGTGGCGTACACGTTGCAGTATTCGCCGGCGGGCAGTGACGTCTGGAACGTCTGCTTGGAGTCGTCGGCGCTGTTGTTGAGCGCGAGGTAGCCGACGTCGCCGCGACCGAAGCCGAGCACGTTGGTGTCGTACGCCTTCCAGTTGGTGACGTCGGTGCCGTTGACCGCGTTGTGGAAGCCGATCATGCCGCGGATCGCGGTCCAACGTTCGGCGCACTGCCAGGTGCCGGAGGTCATCGAGCCGTCGGTCGGGCACTCCATGTCGGGCACGGAGGTTTCGGTGGCGCCGGGAGCGCCGTCGTCGGAGTTGTCGAAGTAGTAGCCGGAGTAGATGTGCGGCTGGCCGTAGTCGTACGCGAGCATGAACGCGTTCGCGAGCAGGTACTTCGAGCCCTTCTTGTAGGTGATGGCCGATCCGCGCTCGGTATCCCAGTTGGTCACCCACACTGCGGCCTTGTCGGAGCTCACCCAGCCGTCGCCGCCGACCTTCGCAAGGCCCTTGCTGGCGTCGGTGATGTCGCCGGCGAAGGCGACCGACAGGTGGTTGGTGAAGTTGAATTCGGAGACCTTGCCGTTCGCCACATAGTTGCTCGGCTGGATTTCCGCGGCTTCGGAGGCGTTGCCGATGACTTCCTGCTCGAAGAAGATATCGTCGGCGTTGCGGCCGGACTTCTCGGCGAGCTTGGCCTTGATGGCGGCCACGTCGGCCGTGGCGATGTGTTTGACCGCGTCGACGCGGAATCCGTAGACGCCGAGGTCGAGCAGGCGGTTCATGTAGTCGGCGAGCTTGTCCTGCACGTATTCCTGGCTGGTGTCGAGGTCCTGCAGGCTGGTCAGGCGGCAGTTCTGTACTTCGTCGGCGTTGGTGTAGTCGCCGATGTTCTTGGTGCAGTCGTGGAAGTTCTCTTTGGTGTACGGGATTGCGGGGAAGTTGCCCTCGCCGTCGTACTTGCTGCCGGCGACGCCGGTGCCCTCTCCCTGATCGGCGCCGGTGGTGTGGTTGATGACCGAGTCGGCGATGATCTCGACGCCCGCCGCGTTGCACGTGGCGATCATGGTCTTGAACTCGGCTTCCGTACCGAGCTTGGAGTCGAGCTTGTAGCTGACCGGCTGGTAGGAGGTCCACCATTCAGTGCCCTGAATGGACTCCATCGGCGGGGAGACCTGTACGTAGCCCACACCTTCGGGGCCGTAAACCTCGGTACACTCCTTGGCCACCGAATTCCAGTTGGTTTGGAATGCGATGGCGATCACATCGCCCGGCGCGCCAACAGATGTGCGCGCCTGTGCATTGGCCTCGGTCTCGTCCGCAGAAGCCGGCAATGCTACCAGCGTTGTGGCAGACATTGCCACCGCTATGCCGGTTACGGCAAGGCGTTTGGCGAGCGAGCTGAATCGTCGTACGGCCATATGAGTCCTTTCTCTCATCCTTGAGCATTGACCGCACGAACCATGAAGGGGAACACCCCCTATCGCACGGTCAGACCGTTGACAACGTTTGCAACACTTTCAGCACCACTCCTGCAGAAACGGCATGCAGCACAGTTGACAGACTGCATACGTTCGCAACACTATGTCCCAATCAGCATACCACACCAAGCAACACTTCCCCCAGCTTCGCGCTAACGTTTGCAGTGTATGATACAAATGATTGCACATCGTGGATGGCGCAACCCGTTAGGGGGATTACGTGGCATAGCTGATACCACGAATTGCACGAGGAGGAACATGGGCAAGGCAGACATCTACCAAGTAGCCAAGGAGGCCGGAGTCTCCATTTCTACAGTGTCGCGCGCCTTCACCCGCCCGGAACTCGTCTCGGCGAAGACCCGCCGCAAGGTGCTGGATGTGGCCGATAAGCTCGATTTCAACATCTCCCGCTCCGCCACCGCCCTGAAGTCCGGACAGACCTACCGTGTGGCGATGCTGATGAATGAGGAGATCACCAGCTGGTTCAATACGCAGACGTTCGCGGGCATCGAATCGGTGATGCATCCGGCCGGCTATGACATCTCGCTGTTCCAGCACATCGATACCGCCGCAAACCGTCATGAGTTCTTCACCGACCTGCCGATTCGCCGCAATGTCGATGCCGTTTTCGTGGCCTCGTTCGCTATCGATCCGCACGAGGTCGAGCAGCTGCAGCGCATTCATGTGCCGATCATCGGCATCAATACGCCGTCTTCCGAAGGCTTTGACGCCACCATCAGCATCGACGACGAAAAAGGCATGTACACGGCCGCGCAGCATCTCATCAACCTCGGTCACAAGCACATCGTCTACCCCTGTTCCGAGGCAGCCGGGCTGGATTCCTCGATTGACGCACGCGCACAGGGCTTCATCAACGCCTGCAAGGACGCCGAAGGCAAGCACGACATCAATTGGGAAGTGCTCTCCGTGCCGCGCGGCCCGGCCTTCGCCGACTCCGCATTATCCGCGCTGCTGGCGATGGATGAGTTCCCGGACGCAATCTGCTGCCAGATGGATATGATGGCGATTCCGCTGGTGCTCAAGCTGGAGCGTTACGGCCACCGCACGCCGCGCGATTATTCGATTGTCGGCTTTGACGACAGCCCCTATGCCGACACCATCAACTTGACGACCATGCGTCAGGATCCGTATGCGATGGGCCGCGCAGCTGCCAATAAGGCGTTGACGCTCATCAGCGGCAAGACGCTCTATGACCCGCACGAGGTGCTCGAGGCACAGCTAGTGCCGCGCAGCACCGATATTCCATTCGGGGAAATGGCGTAACTAGGCCAGCGCGCCGACGATCAAGAGCACTGGATAGACCGCGTACCAGGCCCACTTGGTCCAAGACTGCTTGAACCCGACTTCGTCATTGCGGTAGTGCAGGAAGGCCACACCAATACCGGGCGTAATGCACATCACGGCACCCAGCAGCCCGGCGGTGAACATCATCGTATTTTCACGCGCGTTCAGGAAGTAGAACACCAGCACAAACAGCAGCGTCAGCACACCGGTATACATAATCCGTTGATCCACGCCCACGCGCAGCAGCAACGCCCACAGCAGTCCGGCCAGAATGACCACAATGGTCAGCAGCCAACGCACCGCAGCCGCACCACCTCGCTGAGCACCGGACCACGGGCGCAGACTCTCCCCGCCGTACTGGTATGCAATCCAATCCACCAGCATGAGCACGACCAGGGCGATGACCAAGCCATACACCGGGTTCTGCGCGCTCAAGTCGAATGGCTTGCCGGTCATAATCAGGTCGTACGGCACATCGCTGACCACCGCGACGATGAACAGACGGAGCACATATTTTCCAATGCTGCCCGTATGCCGGTAGCCGTCGAACAGCAGCCATGAGTAGATGGGGATGGCGCACCATGAAGCCGCCGTGCACGCCACCACCACGGTCAGTGCAGCCATGTCCTGAGTCGGGTCGCCCAACATGGCCGGCAGGACCGAGACGCCGGCCACGCCCAATGCCATGAATAGGGCGCCGATCATCTTGAGACGGAATACGGACAGGCCCTTGCGGCGGCGCTTCTCACCACGCCGCTGCTTTGCCATCTCCACTTCGTTCATAAGGTTGCGCCTTCCTGTTCTGGCTCCCCTCTGAAGAGGGGGAGCTGGCTCGCGCAGCAAGACTGAGGGGAGCCTTTGTGTCAGGCAAACTCCCCTCAGTCGCCTACGGCGACAACTCCCCTCAGAGAGGGGAGCCAAGCTATATATTCAAGTATCCCAATAATCCAGCATAATCGGGGCCGGTCAGCGAGCGCACGGCGTGCTGGCTGGTTTGCGGATCGCCGGTCGGGGAGATCTCGGTGCGCATATAGACGCCATCGATGCCCGCGCCAGCCGCGCCCATAATGTCCGAACGTTCGTCGTTGCCCACCATCAGCACCCTGCAGGGGGCCACACCCTCGGTCTGCGCGGCACGGCGGAATATGGCGGGAGATGGTTTGCGCACGCCGATTTCACTGGAGATAACAATCCGGTCGAACGCATATTCCAAGCCCAACATCGCCAGCTCCGGCCGCGTATAGCAGGATTGCGCGTTGCTGACGAGCACAACGCGCAACCCCACGGATCGCAATCGCGCCAGCAATTCCAGCGCGCCCGGGTAGAGGCGCAGCATACTGGTGCTGGCCTGTCGAAACGTCCAAGCCAACGCCCGGGCCATATCCATCCGGCTTTCCCGAACGGCAGCGTTCCCCTCAAGCGAAGTCTGCGCGGCGGCTTGGGAATCGCGGCATATCACGTCATCGCGCTCTCTGAACCTCGCCAATACGGCGTCGGCACGGCTGGCAAGATCGGCCAATGCCGTATCCCGACAACCCATCAGTCCGGCGAACACCGGCAGCAGATCAGGTTCGGCGTGTGCGCCATGAGCGGCAAAGGCCGCCGCGCGAATCGGCTCGGCCAACGTTTCGAACCGGGCCCTCAGCGAAGCATTGTCCGGATACGGCACCCCGTATTCCGCCAGAGCGGCGCGCAGCGCGCCCCATGCCGCGGCCGACTCCTCATCGGTGCGAATGTCCACCAAAGTGCCGTAGAGGTCGAAGAAAATCGCGTCATATGACAAGCCCCGCCGGCGTGGGCTATCGGCAGCATGACCAGCGGTGACCCCTCGTTCATTGATCACGTTCAGTATGCTGTTCGACAGCCCCCACCGGCGGGAGCAAGCTTCATATTCACCCACGATTGCGCCGCCAGATAGTGAAGGTGTGGGATGGCAGGGGCAATCGCCGGTTCTCGACTTCGCCTGGCATCTCGTCACCGGAGCAATAGACGCAGGTCCATTCGTCGGGAGCGATTTTCGACACTTCGCCGTACGGGCCGGGCATCTCCAGATCGGTGGCCAGCTGAGTCCGCGGCTCGCCGGTCGGGTTGATGGCCACGCAATCGTCGCCCACACGGAACACCACGATCTCATCGGTACGCGGCACGATCATGCGGGCCCCGCCAAAGTAGGCCGGATTGCTGCGGCGCAGACGAATCAGCGCGGCATAATGATTCACCAACGAGCCCATGCGCTGCGCCCGCCGCCAATCCAACTGGTTCAGGGCGGACGGGCTGCAATACGAATCGGAGACGCCGTGCTTGGTACGCGCGAACTCCTCGCCCGAAAGCATGAACGGCACACCGGCCGCGGAGAACACGATGCCGGCGGCCAAACGGTTGGCGCGTATCAGATCCGTGCTGGACTCGTCCTGGGCGTCGTAGTCGACATCCGTGGGCACTCGGCGCATCGAAGCACACAGCTTGTCCCACAGGGTCAGATCGTCGTGGGCGGAAACGTACTGGACCACCTGCCCCACGCTGGCGGTTTCGCGCAACGTGCCGCGCCAGGCATCCTCGGCATGGCGGATGTCCTCGGCGTAATCGGCGGCGGCACCGGTCAGGTATCCGGGAACCCACTGGTAGAACACGTGGCCGCGCACGGTGTCTCGCGTGGAATCGCAGAACGCGCCGATCCGCGGGCCCAAGTAAGGCATGCCGCGCTTGTCGGCCAGAATCGTGCCGGGTTCGAGCGCGGTTTCCCGGGCGGTCCAAGGCTCGCCGTGCATGAGGATTGTGGCGCCGTCGGGCAGCTGGTCCAGCGCGGTGCGGATGACGTTCATCGTCTCCACGTCAATCAGGCCCATCAGGTCGAATCGGAAGCCGTCGACATGGTATTCGCGAGCCCAGTAGACCACCGAATCCACAATGTATTTACGCATCATCGGATGTTCGGTGGCCACATCGTTCGTGCAGGCCGAACCGTCGGCGAACGTGCCGTCGGCGCGGCGGCGCAGCGCGTAACCGGGGATCATGCGCTCGAACCAGTTGTCGGTGGAGAACATGTGGTTGTAGACCACGTCCATGATCACTTTGATGCCGGCCGCGTGCAGCGATTGGATCATCTGCTTGCATTCGCGGATGCGCACGGCGCCGTCATACGGGTCGGTGCTGTATGAACCTTCGGGCACATTGTAATTCAGCGGATCATAGCCCCAGTTGAAGCCGTGCTTGGGGTCGGTTCGCGGAATCGATTCGTCGATGGAACCATAGTCGTAGAACGGCATGAGCTGCACGGCGGTGATGCCGAGCCGTTTAAGATAGGCCACGCAGGTGGGGAATTCGCCCTCGCCGTCCACGCTGGTGTCCGGATGGGTGAACGCCAGATAGGTGCCGCGATGTTCTTCGGGGATGCCGCTGTGCTCGTCGTTGCTGAAATCGCCGATATGGGTTTCCCAGATCACCAGGTCACGGCTGGGGATGTGCGGGCGGCGGTCCTGCTCCCAGCCGTCCGGATTGGTTTGCGCCAGGTCCACGACCATGCTGCGGCGCCCGTTCACACCGGCCGCGCGGGCCCAAGGATCCGCCGTGCGATTGACGGTGCCGTCCGGGAAACGGACGAGATAGTCGTAGTACGTGCCGTGGCCGATGCCGTCGCAGTGGATCTGCCAGGTGCCGGCTGTGCCGGGGGTCATTTCACGGGACTGGAAGGGCTCGACGGTGTCATAGGGTGCGCCGGAGTCGAACAGGCGCAAGGTGATGCCGTCGGCCGTGGGCGCCCAGATACGGAACGTGGTGCCCTTGGCGTCGGGGAACGCGCCGAGATCGCCATCCTGGTAGACGGGATAATCGGGGCATGGCATGGCTAGCTCGGCGGGCGTCCAGTCCGCCACCGCCACCACGGAAATTGGCCTCTCCATTGCGGTCCTTTCTCACTTTCTGGCTCCCCTCGCTGAGGGGAGTATTGGCGTAAGCTGGTGCCCCCTCTCAGTCGCCTACGGCGCCAGCTCCCCTCTTCAGAGGGGAGCCAAGTTAAACCCCACTACATAACGGCTCAGTCCTGCAATTACGGACTCGCCTGCGGCGAGGCTCAATCCGACCTTCGCCCGGCTATCGCCTCGCTCAGGCTGACGCTACAGACAGCCCGCTGGGCTGTCTGCTTAACGCGTCAGCCCTTAACCGAACCAGACATCGATTCCTGGTAGAAGCGCTGCATGACGATGAATAGGATGGCGATCGGGATGGAAATCACCACGGCCGCTGCGGCGAAGCGCGCGTACCAGTTCTGGATGTACTCCTTCTGCAGCATGAGCCACAGGCCGAGGGCCACTGTGTAATTGGACTGCGTGCGGCAAATCACCTTGGCCATCACGAAGTCGAGCCACGGGGTCAGGAAGCCGATGATGGCCTGGTAGACGATCATGGGCTTACAAATCGGGATGATGATCTTGGTGAACACCTGTAGACGGGTGCAGCCGTCCAGCAGCGCGGCCTCGTCAAGCGAGGTCGGAATCGTATCCATGTATCCCTTCATCACGTAGAAGCCCGCGCCGGTACCGGCGGAGTAGACCAGAATCAGGGCGATGGTGGTCATGCCTTCGCTGGTGAGGCCCACGGCCTTCAAGATGAAGTAGATGGCGGAAACGGCCATGATGCCGGGGAACATGCCAAGCACCAGCACCACGTTCATGAAGGTCTTGCGGGTGCGGAAACGCATGCGGCTCATGCAGTAGGCCACTGACAGCACAAACACCACCGAGATAAGGCACACGAAGCACGCCACGATGAACGTGTTCATGAACATCTTCGGGAAGTTCAGCACCGAGCGGTCGGCGAACAGCGTGATGTAGTTGTCGAGCGAGAACTCGGTGGGGAAGAACGTCTTGGTGTAGGGTGCGGTGTTCTTGTTGAAGCTCTCCGCAAACACCCAGACAATCGGAATCAGCCAGATGATGGCCATGACTCCCAGGAAGAGATAGGAGAGGACGTCGCCAAGAATACGACGCTTCTTGGTGTCATGCATCAGACCGTGCGATTCAGGTCGCTTCATACGGGCAGTCGTCGTCTGTATGGTCTGCTCGGAATGCCTGCTCATCGGAATGCCTCCTCGTTCTTGTAGGAACCGGAATTGCGGTAGGTGATCAGCGACACCACCGCGAGGACGATGAACGTCATGATGCCAATCACGGCACCGAGGTTGTAATCGTTCTTATCGACGGTCAGCTTGTACAGCCAGGTGATCAGAAGGTCGGTCTTGCCTGCGGAATCGCCGACCGGCACCGGGTTGCCGCCGGACAGCAGGTAGATCACGTTGAAGTTGTTCACGTTGCCGGTGAACGTGGTGATCAGGTACGGGGTGAGCACGAAGATGATGTACGGCATGGTGATCTTGGTGAAGATCTGCCACCAGTTCGCGCCGTCGATCTTGGCCGCCTCGTACTGGTCGGCCGGGATGTTCTGCAAAATACCGGTGACCTGCATGATGGTGTACGGAATACCAACCCACAGGTTGATCACGATGACCGTGACGCGGGCCCAAGTGGCATCCGTGAAGAACGGCAGAGCCTGATCAATCCAACCCCACTCCATGAGCAGGCGGTTGATGGCGCCGGTGGGCTGAAGCATGGTGCGCATGACCAGCAGGGAGACGAACTGCGGCACGGCGATGGACATGGAGAAGCACGCACGCCAGAAGCCCTTGAAGCGCGTGGTCTTGCGGTTGATGACCATCGCGAAGAACATGCCGATAAAGAAGTTCAGGAAGGTGGCGAAAAACGCCCAGACCAGCGTCCAGATGGTCACCTGCAGGAACAGGCGGGCGTTGACGGTGCCGCCGCTGTTGGAGAACACCTTGGCGAAGTTGTCGAAGCCCACCCAGTCGAACAGCACCAGATGGTTGCGGTCGTAGCTGGTGAATGCCATCGAGATCATGAAGATCAACGGCAGGACGGTGAAGACCAGAATGCCGAGCGTTGGCAGGAACATGAGCAGGCGATGCACCTTGGCATTGGTCAGCTCACGCAGATCGTCGCCCAGGCTCGGGGCCTTGCCCTGCTCGCGAGTCAGGCACTCGGCCTTGTATGCGGACTTGAGCGAGACCGTCCACAGATAGACGAAGAGCAGGCAGAGCACCACGGTGCAGACGCCGTACAGCAGAATGACCACGGAATTGTCGCCCTGGGTGTACTCCCAGAAGCCGTCGACGAGTACCTTGCCCTGCTTCTGGTCGCCCAGGCTGGAGAGCTTGGACAGGCACGTGATGCCGTTGGTGAACAGAAATACGAAGAATGCGATTTCAAGGGCCAGCAGTGCCACGCCCTTGACGTATTGCTTGCGAACGATGTTGCCCAGTCCGAATACGACTGCGGATAGTTTGGTGAACACATCGCCCTTGGTAAGCGCGTTGCCTACCGAGTATGGCGAGGGCGCCACATAATCCGCACCCATTTTGCGGCGGCGCTTCATCTCGCGCGGGGAAAGTGCTGCTGCTGTCATCGCACCCTACCGCCTCTCACTGTAAATGATGGAAACCGTTGCTCCGGGCCGCGATGCCCGGCTTGTTGTTTGTTTGTCTTCGCTTAAACCCGTTCAAAGCCCGGACACCGCATGCACGCTGCCCGAGCTCTGCCGGCAATGAAGGAGGAAAAACAAAGAAGGTTGAAACCGTTGGTAGGTGAGGGGCTGCGGGCGGATGCAACGGCTTCACATCATCCGCCCGCAGCTGGCGTACCTTACGGACCCCTCATATTTGATTGTTGGTTATTCGGTTATAGGTTGGGTTGACTGGCGCGGAGGAGTGGTCCGCGCCGGCCAAGTGCTGCGAGCCGTCAAGCGATCACTTGGCGTAGGAACCGACCTGCTCGACCCAGGCGTCGGTCTTGGCCTGAGCGTTGTCTGCGGTGACTTCCTTGTTGAGGATGGCGTCGCCGAAGGCCTTGGCCGGATCCCACCAGTCAGCCATGCCGGCCAGACCGGACTGCAGGATGGCGGTGTTGGCCATGGTATCGGTCTGTCCGATGGCCACCGGATCGTCGGCGGTCAGATCGGTGAGGGTCTTGTCGGTCGGGATGATGTTGCGCACCGTGTAGTGCAGCTTCTGGGACTCGGTGGAGCCGAGGTAAGCGGCGAACTGGGCGGCGGCCTTCGGGTTCTTGGCGTTCGGGTTGTAGGCGGCGGCCTTGGTGGCGGCGAAGGACTTCATCTGCTTCGGTGTACCGTTCACGGTGAAGGTCGGCAGCTGGGCGACGCCCATGTTGTCGCCGAGGGCTTCCTTGATGTCGGCAGCGGACCAGGAGCCGGAGAAGAAGGCCTTGACGGTGCCGGCCTGCATCTCGGACAGGCCGGAGTTGTCGGCGCTGTTGTGGAAGTTCGGGTTGGCGGCAAGGTCGACCAGGTACTTGGTGATGTCGCCGGCGTCCTTCGGGAACACCATGCCGGCATCCGGGTCGGTGCCGTCCTCGCCGAAGAGGGTCAGGCCATCGTAGAAGCCACCGATGTACCAGGAATCGTTGAGCGGGAAGGCGACCGCGGCCTTGGAGACCATAGTGTCGAGGCTCTTGATGTCATCCTCGGAGAAGGTGGACTTGTCGTAGTACATGAACCAGGTGTTGTCGGTGTAGGGCACGCCGTACATCTTGCCGTCGGAGCCGGTCACGGAGGCGACTTCCAAGTCGCCGTTCTGCTCCTTGACCTGCTTCTCGGCGTCGGAGCCGAGCTCGCCGATGCCCTGGGCCTTCATCAAAGCGCCGAGCTGATCGGAGGCGAACATGTAGACGTCCGCGGCGGCGGTCGGGTCGGTCTGGACCTGGGTGGCGGCGTCGCCCTCGGAGAGCACGTCGTTCTTCCAAGTGATCTTGTACTCAGGGTGCTCCTTCTCGAAGTTGGCTTCGACCTGGCTCAGCCAGGAGTCGTTGCCGCCGTCCTGGTCCTCCTGCGGGGCCCACACGCTCAGGGTCACGTCTTCGGTGCCTCCGGACTTTGCGTCGCCGGCATTGTTGGAGCCACCACATGCGGCGAGGGGCAGCAGCATAGCTGCGGCAGCAGTGAGGCCGATAGCCTTCTTCCAATCGATCTTCATTGATCTGTCCTTTCCTGATTCGGTTCCTGTTCCGATAGTTTCGATGCACACGTTTTCAGTTCTATAGGAAACCGAATGATGCATACGCTCGCATTATCGTAGTTAGCCCTTGAAATGTTTGACGTTTGCAACATTGCTGAACATCGTTGGTTTTTAGTATAACACGCATTTTGCATACGTATGCAGTTTTGCTTTTGCTGGTATTATTGCAATCGATAGGCATAGCCTTGAACCCGCATAAACAAAGGAGTTTCCATGTCAAGCCGCGTACGACACGCCGAAGCATCCCCCCGTCCATCCTGGCTGAGTTCCGCCCGTTTTTACGAGGTGTACCCCCAAAGCTTCGCCGACTCGAACGGCGACGGCATCGGTGATCTTCACGGACTGACCGAACGGCTTGGCTATATCCATGACCTGGGCTGCAACGCACTATGGATCAATCCCTGCTTCGATTCACCGTTCAAAGATGCCGGATATGATGTGCGCGACTACACGAAGGTCGCACCGCGCTACGGCACCAACGATGACCTGACCGCCCTGTTCGAGCACGCCCACACGCTCGGCATGCACGTGCTGCTCGACTTGGTCCCCGGCCACACCAGCGAGGAGCACCCTTGGTTCCAGGCCAGCTCACGTCCTGACCCTACTGAGCGCGTTACCCCCGTTGACGCCGATCGAACTCTCCCCGTCGAGAGTGTTACCCCCGTCGGACAAACCACCCCCCGAATCGCTTCGCTCTTCGACCCCCGCCGGCGGGGGTCGGATTGTGAAACAATCCGGGGGGTGGTCCAGGAATCCGCCATCCAAGAATCCGTCTCCGACCGCTACATCTGGACCGACTCCTGGATCGCCGGCGGCGACGGCCTACCCTTTATCGGCGGCGAAACCGAGCGCGACGGCACCTACATCATCAACTTCTTCAAATGCCAGCCCGCCCTCAACTACGGCTTCGCCCACCCCAAACACCCGTGGCAGAAGCCCGCACTCGGCCCCGACGCACTGGCCACCTGCGAGGCGATGCTCGACGTCATGCGCTTCTGGCTCTCCCGCGGGGCAGACGGCTTCCGCGTGGACATGGCCGACAGCCTCGTCAAACACGACGACGACGGCAAGCCTTTCACCATCCGCACCTGGCAATACATCTTCTCGAGAATCCGCCCCGAATTCCCCGAGGCAGCATTCGTTGCCGAATGGGGGCGCCCCTATGAGTCGATGCAGGCCGGCTTCGACATGGATTTCTACCTCGACTGGCGCTGGGACGGCCATCCGAACGGGTACAACATGCTGCTGCGTAATACGGATACGCCGCTGGACCACGAGAGTGACGCCAGTTACTTCAACGCCGATTCCGGCACTTCTATCGCACCGTTCCTCGAACAATATCTGCCGCAGCTGCACGACTGCGAACGAGCCAGCGGCACCTTCAACCTCATCACGTGCAATCACGACACATTGCGCGTGGCACAGAGGCTTACCGAGCGCGAGCTCAAGGTGGCGTACGGCATGCTGCTGACCATGCCCGGCTGCCCGTTCCTTTACTACGGCGACGAAATCGGCATGCGATACCGGCCGCTGCCCACCAAGGAGGGCGGCTATGTGCGCACCGGCAGTCGCACGCCGATGCAGTGGGATGCCGATAAGCCGAATCTTGGCTTCTCCTGCGCACCATCCGAGTCGTTATATCTGCCGGTCGATTCGGCCGCCGATGCGCCGACCGTTGCCAGCGAAGCCGCACGCGAGGATTCACTGTTCAACTGGGTTCGCGAGGTGCTGGCATTGCGCACCGAGCAGCCCGCACTGGCTTCCGATGCCCGATTCGACGTGGTGGCAGCGCCAGTGGATGGCCGCGCGTTTGCCTACATACGCACTCCTGCGGATGGTCACGCGTCCACCCACCCACGCACGACCGCGGATTCCAGCTCGGCCCCTGCCCCCGCCGCCACTCGCGATGATGTCTCAGACCGAAATGGCGCTACGGGCCGGCCGTTGCTCATAGCCATGAACCCCGGTCGAGGGATTGAAACCGTGGAACTGCCGAGCGAACTCCGTCCCGATGCATCAATGCTGCTAGCCCTCGGCTCCCCCACCGTATCCGGTCGCACCTTGACACTCCCCGCCCAGTCATTCGCCATCCTCGGCTAGAGACCCGCTCAGCCTCGCCCCCCGCTGGCGGGGGCTGTCGGCAAAGCCGACTGGGGGCGGCCAGCAGGCCGGCGCCCCCGACGCCTCCGAACCGGCCCAACTCACCGCCCTATTGCAATCGTTGTCAATATGAGCTACGGTAAGAGCAGAACAGGTTCAACATTGGTCTGTCAGATTGCCGGATTCTCAACGTAGAGCGGCCATCAAACAGCAATGCAAACGAACAGCAGTACATGGACGCACAGCAAGGAGCTATTATGACCGAGGCGCGCAGCAATGAAGCGGCAACCAATGCACCGGACACCACACAACGAACGGAAAGCGCCGAACGCCTTGCTCGACCGCTGATCAAATTGGCCAAAGCATCCGGGCTTGCGACCTCGTTCATCGACCAGCTCGGCACCTACACCGAAATCAGCGATGACGCATTGGTCGCCGTGCTCAAGGCCCTCGATGTGGATGCCTCCAGCGACGAGGCCATAAAACGTTCCATGACCGAACTTGAGGCCGAAAACAGCAAACGTTTGCTACCGCCCACCATCGTGGCCACCACCGGCAAGCCGACAAGCCTGACCCTGAATTGCCCGTCGGACGCGGACATCACCGCCGCCATCACGCTGGAAGACGGCACCGCATTCGACCGCCTCTCCCTACTGCCGAATCTCAACTCCGGCCAGCCGGATCTCACCATCGCCCCCGACCTGCCGATGGGTTACCACACGCTGACCGTCACGGTTGACGGGCGCGAAGGCAAGGCGACCATCATCGCCGCCCCCGCACGCATCGCCGTGCCGAAGGCGGTCGAGGAGCATCAGCGCTGGGGCTGGATGACGCAAATGTATTCGGTACGCTCCCACGATTCCTGGGGCATCGGCGACTACGGCGATCTGAAGCGTCTTTTGGCGGATGCCGCCGAGAAGTCCAAGGCCGACTTCATGCTCATCAATCCGATTCACGCCGGTGCGCCGATTCCGCCGCTCGAGCCTTCGCCGTATCTGCCGGAATCGCGCCGGTTCCTCAACGTGACGTACATTCGCCCGCAAGACATTCCCGAATACGCCACCCTGCCGGATGACGTGCGCGCCCAGGTGGATGCACTGCATGCCTCGGTGGCCACACGCAATGATGAATCCACGCCGATGGATATCAACGCGGCGTGGGAGGCCAAGCGCCCGGCCCTGCGCCTGATCTTCGATGCGGGCCGCAACAACAAGCGCGAGCTGGAGTTCGAGTATTTCAAGGCCACGGCCGGCCCGGACCTCAATTCCTTCGCCACCTGGTGCCTGTGCTTCGAGGTGTGGGGCGCACCTTGGGGCGAGAACCGCTGGTTCTTCGAGAAGACCATCGACGACCCGACCGTGCAGACGCTGGTCAAGGACCATCATGATCTGTTCGAGTTCAACCGCTGGCTGCAGTGGATCGCCGCCGAGCAGGTGAACGACGCTCAGCACACGGCCTTGGATCATGGCATGACACTTGGCCTTATGCAGGATATGGCCGTTGGCGTGCACGGGCTCGGCGCTGACGCATGGGCCAACCCGGAGCGTTTCGCCTCCGGTGGCGTCACGGTCGGCTGCCCGCCGGACTTCTACAACCAGCAGGGCCAGGATTGGGGCCAGCCACCGTTCAACCCGCGTTATCTGGAAGCCACCGGCTACCAGGTGTACCGCGAAATGGTGCATTCCATGTATGAGCATGCGGGCGCGGTGCGTATCGATCACGTGCTGGGACTGTTCCGCCTGTGGTGGATTCCGCAGGGACTTGGCGCCCGCAATGGCGCCTACGTGATGTACAACCACGAGGCGATGCTCGGCGTACTGGCCATCGAGGCCACGCGCGCCGGCGGCATGGTGATCGGCGAGGATTTGGGCACCGTGCCGGATTATGTGCGCCGCATTCTGGCCGATCATGGCGTGCTTGGCACCGATGTGGAGTGGTTCAACCGTGTGGACGATTCGCCGAACGCCGGCGATCCCTACCGCGCGCCGCAGGAGTACCGCAAGCAGGCACTGGCATCGGTCACCACACACGATCTGCCGCCAACCGCCGGCTATCTGAACTTCGAGCATGTGAAACTGCGCGAGGAGCTGCATTTGCTCAGCGAGCCGGTGGAGGCGTTTGCCGCTTCGGCCATGGCCGAGCGCACCGCGATGATGAACCGACTGGTGGAGGGCGGTTATATCACGCAGGCTGTGGCCGATGACGTGGAAGGTCATGTGCAGGAGATCGTTGAAGCCATGCACGCCATGCTCACTGATACGCCGTCGCTGTTGTTGCAGGCTGCGCTGGTGGACGGCGTGGGCGAATGCCGCTCGCAGAATCAGCCGGGCACGTCCAGCGAGTATTCCAACTGGCGAGTGCCGCTGGCAGATGGCGAAGGGCACGTAGTGCACACCGACGAGGTCTTCGACCTGCCGCGCGTGCAGTCCCTGTCCGCCGTAATGCGCCGCGAGAAGCGCTGAAACGCTTCCCGACGGTAGAGAGACTGCCTAGATCGATTTCGAGGGGCTGATTTCGTGTTTGCCGGAGGTCTACTTCCGCTTCAAGGGGCTCCTCATCCGTTGAAACGGAAGTAGAAACGGCTTTGCATCAACGTCATTTTGCCGTTTTGTAGCTGTGTCTACTTTGGCATCAGCCCCTCGAAACGGAAGTAGACCTCCGGAACACGCCAAATCAGCCCCTCGAAATCGAGTTACGACAATCTGGCCGCTTTTTGAATAGTCCGGCACCCGAAACCGTTCATATTCCCAACGCGGAATCGCAGACGCGCGGGGCGCTTATTTTGTCGGACGTGCGGCGTGCCGGGCGAGGCCGGCAAATTCCCGATCGCGCTTTTGCTTACGCCGCATCAATATGACGATGAAAGCGAACAGCACGGCCAAAAGCACTATGGCTCCCAACGCCAGCCATGTGGTGTTGATGCCATGCACATCGTCCGGGTCAGGCACTTCCTCCGGGATTTCGGCACGCACACCAGAGACCAGTAGGCGATGAGAATTGACACCATAAGGCGTACAGGTCATGAGGGTTACGCGATCCTCGCCTTTGGTGATGCGCAGTTTGCTGGAATCGTCGGGCTTGATCACGGTAATGCGGTCGACCTTGTAGCCGAGTGTCTTGCCCATGACCTCGATGTAGAAGGAATCACCCTTCTTCATCTCATCAAGGCGAGTGAACAGCAACGAGTTCGGCAAACCGCGATGGCCGGTGATTACAGAGTGTGTGGATTTGCCACCGACCGGCAATGAAGTGCCATAAAGGTGTCCCGCGCCCACGGCGAGCGCATCTTCGCTGGTGCCGTGGTATATGGGCAGGTTGACGTCGATTTTAGGAATGCGGATGGAACCCATCACGCCTTGGCCGGCGTCGAGCAGACTCTGATATTCTTGATCTTTGGCGGCCATCGAATCATCCGCGCCGGAAGTGGTGGACTGGCCGGCATTGCTGGCAAAAGGATCTTTGACCTCGCCGATGGCGGTCTGGCCGCCAGCCGCGAGTTTCTTGTTGTACTCGCGGGCGGTTTTGAGCTGGTTCTCCGCCTGTGGGTACGGCCAGCCATCCACCTCGCGCTGCGTCTGCTGCACGGTGGCGTTCTGCTGGTATTCGCTGATGGCGCGCATGACGAACGGCGTGGTGATGATGGCAAACCCGATCAGCAAAAACAGCACCGACAGCACAGTAAACACGCGTGACTGTGTGCGCGTACCGCTTTGTTTTGCTCCGGTGCTGCTTCGCATTGGATGGACTCATCTCCGCTCAATAAACGACACTACCCCAAGAGCTAAGAAAACCCTGCGGATACGGGACTTCATGATAATTGTTTGCGTCATTCGGTTCTCCAGAATCAGCAAAAATAAAGAAATATGGAAAAAATCTCCGGGCGCATCGATCGGGAACAAGACGATGCGGCCGGAGACGGAGCAGGAACGGCGGTTTGCGAGGGGTAAGTGCGGTGCGCTGGCCGTCGTTCCTTAGCTATCTAGGCGTGTCCGCTCAGGCCTTGCGGCGAGCGCGGAGGGCGAAGATACCGGAGGCCGCGATGAACAGTGCGCCGACGGCCACAATCATGGCCAGACCAGCGCCACCGGTCTTCGGCAGCTCGGTGATGTTCTTGGCGTTCCAGATGTTCAGCGTCTTGCCGTCCTGGGACAGCAAGGCACGCACGTCGGCGCCCTTCGCGAGGCTCAGCGCCACGACGGTGATGGTCTTGCGTCCGGCGACCTCATTGCTGACGGTCGGCGTGATGGTGAACTGGAACTTCGGCAGACTAATCGCGGTGTAGCCGTCCGGCGGCGCAATCTCATGGACCTCGTAGGTGCCGGCATCGAGGCCGGAGACGTTGATCTTACCGTCTGTGCCAGTGGTGAACACACCATCGGTATCAGCGACCGCCGGCTCGCTATCGAGGTAGCTCCAGCCATCCTTGCCATAAGAACCGAGGTACTTGCCGTCGTGCTTGCTGGTACCGGAGACTGCCTTGATCGTGAACTTAGCGCCGGGCAGCTTAGTGGTGCCAGCCTTATCGGTCTTCAAGATGTCGAACTTATAGGCATACACGGGCACTTCCGGGCCAGGAACCTTATGGGCGTGGTTCACTTCTTCCGGGTGGTTGGAGTATTCGAGGTCGACCTTGTTCGGGTTCTTCTGCAGATTGCCGGGCTCGGAAATCAGCGCATCCTTGTTAAGCTTAGCCTTGACGATCACGGTGACGGTGGCGCCTTCGAGGATGCCGTCAGTAGCGGACTGAGAGCCTTTGGCCTTGTTGACGTACTTACCAAGGTCGATAGTGGTCACGTGTCCGCCCTTGTAGGCATCGGTGTTAGGAGTGTTCACATCGCCATAGTCAGCGACGGTAACGGTGTAGTCATTGTCCTTGACCAGAGTGACGGCCGTACCCTGAGCAGGAGTCAGCTTGACAGATTCGATGACGGTGTCGGCGGACACGGTCAGCGCCTTGCTGGCGGTGTCATTGATCTTGAAGATACGGGTCTTGGTTGCGTCTTTCATCGTCGGATCGATGTCGTAGCCGGTGTAGACCGGCACGGTGGAGGTCAGCTCATAGTCGACATCATCGCCAACTGCGTAATCCGGCTGAGTGTTCGGCGTGTAGGTGCCGTCGTCCTTGGAATCAACCAGTTTCTTGTCGATGGTCGGGGTGGTGTTCTTCAGCGTCACCGTGCCCCAGCTGTCGGCGCCATCGAAGGTGGTCGGCGTGATGATCGGGATGGAGTTGGTACCCTTGGTGTCATCCGTGGTCGTGACATCCTTGAGGAACCACAGGCCCTGTTTGAGTTCCTTGTTCTCACCGGTCTTCAGTGCGCTGTCACCGGTCTTATCGGCAGTGGGAGCACCGGCCTTGGCAAGTTCCTTGGACAGCGACTTGGCGAACGCACGCAGCGCGGAGCTATCGCCGCCCCACGGGCTGGTCAGCTCGCTCAGCGCCTTGCCAGATGTATCCTTAAATACCTTCTCGACCAAGTACCCCATCGGGTTGGCGACGGCGGGGTCGTCGCTGTAGTAGTTGGCGTCTTTCTCGTATGCAGCCTTTTGATCGCTAGTCATCGCGGCGACAATGGTTCTGGCCATATGGTCATCGGTATCGATGAGGAAGCCGTTGATCTTGCCAGCACTATCCTTGGTGACGTTGGTCAACGATGCCAGGTGCCAGCCATCGAAGCTGTGATCCACCTGACCAGTGTCTGACTTGTTGATGGTGATGCTGCCGGTGGCCGGATCCGCAGCATACGCGGTGGAGACGCCTATGGCTAGACCGCTGACGGCGATGCCCAGAGCGGCGGCTCCGGAGATCACCCTCTTGAATATGGTGTTCATTTCTCTTTTCCTTTCTCTGAAATGAAGAAGAAGATTGTGTTGAATATTGGTTATTCAGTTATGAATGTTGGTAGGCGGCCAATCGAGTGGCCTAGGGAGAAAAATCAGTCGGAGTCCTCCTCCCGTCGACGTTTGGCCAGTTGATATCCGCCGGCGATGAGAACGCCAGCAAGTATGAATCCGTCGCCGACCAGAAGCACTAGGCGTCCGGTCCAGTCGGCGCCCGTGGTGGGCAGGCCGGTGAGCACCTTGGTGTTCACGAAGGTTGCTTCGACGGCGGTTCCGGCGCTGCTGCCGGTGGACGTTGATGACCATGTGCCGATCACCTTTCCGCCGCCAGCTTCGGCATTGCCGGAGTCATCCTTGATGCGTGTCATCGTGGCGGAGACGGACAAGCCGGACAGCTTTCCGCTGGAATCCTTGGCTTGCTTGACCGTGACTACGACTTGGTACTCCGCCTTCGAGTAGCGCAGGTTTTCCACCGCGTCGGCGGAATCTGGCACAATCTCGGTGATCTTGTAGGTGTAGGTCTTGGCGTAGTCGCTGGCGTCGCCAGCTGCCGCCGCGAGGTTCGCGTCGGTGAACGTCATCTTGCCGAACTTGGCTATGACGTTGGACAGATCATCAGCGTCAGACTTCGGAGCCAAGGAGATGGTGCAGTCATTCTTGGTCGCGTCGCTGCTACTGCATTCGGCAGGCATCGGCGCGGCGGGGTTCGCGTCCACAGTCGACTTGGTCGCTTCAATCTTGAAGTTGAAGTTGACGTAGTTGCCGTTGCTGTCCTTTGGCCACGACGTGTATTTCACGCTCTTCTTTACCGGGATTTGGATGTTCACCGGAGCCGAAGCGTTGGGGACATTGGCCGCAGCTTCGCGATTGCCGCCAGAACGGGTCGTGGGCCTATCGGTCGCGGTCTGAGCCACAACGGTGGAAGCTTTGGTGTCAGAGATGGTAAGCGTGTAGACCGTGGTTGTTGCCACGTAGCCGTCTGGAGCCTTAGTCTCGGTTAGCGTGTACGTGCCGACCGGCAGGCCCCTGACCGTGATGACGCCGGCCTCGTCTGCGGTGTTCGCGGCATCGGACAGCTTTTCGCCAGTGCAGCCCGTGAACTCGATGCCTGCCGGCGTGGTGGCACCATTGGCATCAACCGTCACGTTGTCGGCCACGCAGTACACGTCCGTTGCAGGGCTTGGACCAACGATCTTCCACTGGGAACCGGCAAGTTTGCCGCCCTTGGTGTCGACCTTGTTCCAGGTCGCTTCGGTAGGGGTGTCCGAGATTGCGTTGTTGTCACCGGGCTTCAGCTTTTCATCGATGGCGCCAGTCGCCTCGCCGCTGGCCCAACCGCCGTTCCACGTGACGTTGCCATTGGCATCAATCGTGAATTGGTATAGGGTCTTATTGATCGTGTATCCGTACGGAGCCGTGGTCTCATGGAGCCAGTACGTGCCGGCATCCAGACCACCGACCTTGAATTTGCCGGCCGCGGTGTCCATATCGCACTTCACGCCGGGCCGACCGTTCTCGCCGTCGGCTGCCGTGCAGGAAATGGCCTTTGCACCATCGTCAATAGCGTTTTCGGCAACACCGTCAGCACCACTGGGCTGCGGGTCATCGGCGGGCGTCACCACGGCGTTCTCGTTGAGCACCGCCGCATCATTCGACTGGGCAGCAGCTGCGGCAGATGCAGGGCAGCCGGCCGGAGCGGTGGAGACCTGTGAATCGTTATGCTGGTTCACGACTTGCACTTCGTTGCCCGTGAACTTGAAATCGCTCTTATTCGACCCCTGGTACCACTTGTTGGTGCTCGTGTTTTCATCGTCACCGTGGAACAAGAAATCCGTACCAGGCGACTGCTTCGGCAATATGGCATACACATAATCACCGCAGCTCTGGCTCATCTCCACGAACTTCCAGTTATTATTGCCAGCGTTGTAGTACACGTAGTACTTCGACCAATTCATCAACGACTTCTTGAAGTACACCGTGGTAGACGGCACCTTGACCGCGAACGAAACCTTCTTGTCGCCGGCCTTCGCGGTGATGACCGCAGAGCCGAATCCCGTCATCGTCACGGTTGCTTTCTGACCGTTCTCGCCGCTGGAAGTAACCGTTGCCACGCTCTTGTTGCTCGACTCCCAAGTAATCGGGACAGCCGGAGTGGAGGAAGCGGTGAACGTCAGCGTGCTATCCACTGCAGCAGCGGTGATGGTGGAATTGTTCTCAACAGTCCGGTTCGAGGAATCCTTGACGGTGAAATCCTTGACGCTCATAGCTTTCACCTTGATGGTGACCAGGGCGCTGCACACCTCAGGATTGGAGACCGAGCATGCCTTCACATACACAGTGGTATCAATGCTGCTGATACCGGTGACGGTGGTTTTCAGATTACCCGTACGGGTCAATACCGCAACAGTGGACGAATCGACAGCATTGCCATCTTTATCGGTGAACGTCCATGCAACCTCTTGCAAGGCATCCTTCGGATCGACGGCTGCGGTCAAATCGGTCTTCCACCCATTGGTAGAATCCAACGTGGCTGAGGTCGGATTGACCGTTACGCCGGTTGCTTTGCTGGTGTTGTCTGTGACGTTCCAGCTCTGAGTGGCCGCGCCATCTTTCACCTGCTGAATCTGCCACTGAGAGCCGGCAAGCTCCTTGTTAGTGTCGGCATCGACCTTCGACCAAGAAACCTCATGGCCGTTCTTTTTGTTGACGATCTTGCCATCGGTCATGTCGGCGCTGCCGTACGTATAAGCACCGTCCGTCTTTGTCACCGATTGCGTGACATTGACCGGCGTTGCCGATGAGTCCCCAGTCGCTACGTAATAGACGTTCGTATTCAGCTGGTAATCGTTGCCGGCGGAGACTTCCTTGATGTAGTAGGCTGCGTTGGGTTTCAGACCTTCCACAGTGAACCGGCCATCGGCAGAGTCCTTGTCGTAGAACGCGTTATCCTGCACGGTAAGCAGTGCGTTCTTTCCGCTTGCGGCATCATCGTACTTACCGTACACAGCCCACGTCGTGCCACCGAGCAGGGTGCCGCTTTCATCGGCCTTCTGCCACGCGATAGCAGAACAGGACTCGGTGTACGAACCGTTCCACGGGAAGTTGTGACGCTCCTGATCCATGTCGAGCACAGAGGCGGAATCACCATCGTTCGCACCGGCTTGATTGAACGTCCATGCCTTGTACGGGTTGTACATGGAGAAGTCGCCACCCGTGTACACACGGCCGTTGGTGGAAACATGCGATTCGAAGTTGCCCCTGACGATAATGCTGCCCATCATCGCGGCGGCGGCATCATCCTGGGTAATTTTATCGGCATTGGTGTTCGTACCGTCCTCATTGGCCACGCCACCGTAGATGGTGAGGTTATCGGTATTGCTGAAGTTCCATAGAATCTTCTGGGAGGCTTTGTCGTATGCAGCCGACTTCTTCTTCAACTCGTCGGTGTTGTTGTAGTTGGAGTAGCCATCGGAGATTTCCGCACCGTTCCACCAGAACTGCCAACCGTTGTGGAACGAGATATTACTGGCGTTGCCGGTCACATTGATTACGACAGATGCAGTGTCGGCGATGTTCGTAAAGGCGAAACCTACGCCACGGTAGAGGGTGCCATTCTCATCGGTGTCGCTGAGCATGCTGGCATCGAGATTGAATACCTCCATGCTGGCATTGTTCGTGCCGGTGAACGTGATGAGCTTTTCGCGATTGGTGTACGGCGTTGTGGAAGCAATGCCGCGGCCGGTACCGTGCTTGGTGGTGTCGTCGTATTTGAAGGTGTAAGATATGCCGCTAGCGGCGTTGGTGCCTTCCTTGTAATAGTTGTACTTATGGCGAGTAAGCTCAGACAACGTGGAGATGCTTGAACTCACTGTACCGGTATTATTTTGCTTGGCCAGCGGGCTAACGATATCGTCGACCACATACCCTTGATAGAACGTATCCTTCGAAAAATCTTTGTCAGTGGCGGCACCGCCATCGGTAGCCTTGACTGAAACTTTGGTCAGATTGCCGGCGTCTTGGTTCTGAGTATTCCCGGACTTGTCCTTCTGCCAGTTGACGGAAGCACCGTTATAGCTGCCAATCGACGACGTGCCGCCCCTGTCCCATACATCCGACTGGCTACCGGAGAGTGAGCCGACGTGCGAATGTCCATCAATAAAACCAGGCTTATTCCACGCTTTCACATCAGCGGTGGAAGTGGCACTATCCATTACGGTTACGGTATTGCCGCCAACTACCAATGCGGTGCTGCCTTCGGCGGGACGATACTGCGTACCGAAGCCGGCAACGCCGAAACGAAAGCCCTGGCCGTTCCACGAATTCTTCTGAGGATGCAGCATGAGCTTGCCGTTGACCACAGTCAAGCCTTCGGCTTCTGCGGAATATGAAGCATCAGGACCGTCAGCATTGGTCAGGTTGTCGGACTTCTTACCGACATACATATCGCCGCCAACCCAAGTGGCAACGCCGGAATCCCTCTCAGTTGCGGGATCTGCTTCAGTGCCCATCGACTGGCTGGTCGGAGTGCATAATGCGCCGTCGCTCAGATCGGCGGCATAGGCAAGTTTGTTATTGGAAAATGCGAGTGAGCCAGTTGACGTCACCAGCACGGCAGCGGCAAGCAGGGCAGCGGCGGCAGCCTTGAATTTCGCTGCCCCCCCCCGATACTTTTCGCTATCATCATGCTTTCCTCATCTCCGGAGAGCCGTCGGTGGGTGCATCAGTATGACGTATCGCCGCGACTCATTTGTTGTGCAGTTGTAGGTCGTGGAATAGGCGTGCAGCTTCGGCGGAGCATGCCTGTTTCATTGGCGGATCAGCTTTGCACACGCTAGCTTTTGGCCTGCGCAGAATCGATAAAAATAGCCACTAACCACTTACTGATTCTGACACGCATCGCTTCTCTCATTTGGGCGCCATCATACTGCAAAGGTTGTCATTCTTGCAAGTCGACATCAGTAAAGCCTGCCGGCCATATCTCATTTTTTCGCACAATACTGCAGCATTGCCCCTTGGCATCAAGCCAAATCAGCACGGAGTGTCGAAGCGTTTACTCTTTGCTAAGAAGGTATTCATTATTGCAAACCCATGCAATAGTAAATGTCAAAGATCACTTTTCGGAGCTAAATCGCATCAGACAGACAATCGCGGCACATTTGACCGGAGCAATATGCAAACGTTTCCACTTATAGACTCTTACCGCACTGTAAATCGTCTTCATCACGAGAGGATCTTCACCGGCGTTATTCAACGACAGATCAATGCATGATACCGTTGTCACAGCAATGACGATATGAATCATGTGCATCGACGGCGCAAACACGATGCCGCAACATCGCGTCATCATCACAACGGCGCAACAATAACGGGGGTACTTGATATGACCAAAGCAAGCATTCAGGCGGTGGCCAAGGAGGCCGGCGTTTCCGTATCCACAGTGTCCCGCACGTTCGCCAAGCCGGACCTGGTGCTCCCCGAAACCCGCGACAAGGTAATGGCCGCCGCCGAGAAGCTCGACTACTCCATTTCCCGCTCGGCCGCCGCGCTGAAGTCCGGCCAGTCGTTCCGCATCGCACTGCTGGCCAGCGAGACCATCACCACCTGGTTCAATGCGAACATCTTTGCAGGGCTCGACTCGGTGCTGCGCCCTGCTGGCTATGACACCGTGGCCTACCCCATGCGCAACGCCGAAGAGCGTCACGATTTCTTTGCGGACCTGCCCGTGCGCCGCAATGCAGATGCGGTAATCGTCAGCTCGTTCAACATCGAGCCGGCCGAGGTGGAGCGCCTCAAGCATATGCATGTGCCGATCATCGGCATTAACATCCCCTCCACGGACGGGTTCGACTCCGGCGTAAGCATTGATGATCGTACCGCCACCCGCGCGGCCGTCGAACATCTCATCGCGCTGGGGCATCGGGGCATCGCATTCGTTGGCGGCACTCCCGCCGAAACCAATATGCGCTATAGCGCCGAATCGCGACTGCAGGGCGTGCTGGACGCGCAGGCCGCGCACCCGGAGCTCACCGTGACCAACCTTCAGGTGCCCCGCGGCGCAACGGAGACCAGCGCGGCTCTGAACGCGGTACTGACCGCCCCGGCCGGCACCACTGCATTCTGTTTTGAGGACGATGAGCTGGCGCTGCCGGTGCTGTATCGCCTGCGCCAGTACGGCAAACGCGTGCCGCAGGATATTTCGATTGTGGGATTTGACGACGTTGAAATGTCTCAGGCCGTGGGGCTAACCACCATGCATCAGGATCCGTTTGCCATGGGTGCCGACGCTGGGCGCATGGCGTTGGAGGCCATTGCGGGCGGGCCGATTGAACCGGCGTTCATTCAGCCCGACGTGCCGCTCGTTCTGCGTGAGACCACTGCGCCTCCTGCCGCGCCCGTGCCTGCGCAGGGGTGATTGGGCACGGTGCACCGCGTCCCGCCTCTGCCCTCAATGTCTTTTCTGTGTGGACTAAGGTGAGCGTGACCACGTTACCACCAAGAAACGCCGATGCTTGTACTTTCGCATAAATCATTTGCATGATACCGTTGTCATCAACGTGATAAGCAAGCATGGGTTCACCGTTGCAGTTCGAGTCCTGCTGAACCCAATAACCACTAACCCACAGCAATCGGGCGCAACACACCACGTGAGCCACGCAATCGCACCCGCACAGAAAGGAATCGGCATGACCGCCAACAACCTCAATGACGACTGGTGGAAGCAGGCCGTCGTTTACCAGATTTACCCGCGCAGCTTCAAGGACGTTAACGGCGACGGCATCGGCGACATCGCCGGCGTTACCGAGAAAATGGACTACCTGAAGAACCTCGGCGTGGACGCCATCTGGCTCTCCCCGTTCTACCCCTCCGATTTGGCGGACGGCGGCTACGACGTGATCGACTACCGCAACGTCGACCCGCGACTGGGCACCATGGACGACTTCGACGCCATGGCCAAAGCCGCGCATGAGGCCGGCATCAAGGTAATCGTGGACATCGTGCCCAATCACACCGCCGACAAGCACGTGTTCTTCAAGGAAGCCCTCGCCGCCGAGCCCGGCTCCCCGGCGCGCGACCGCTACATCTTCCGCGACGGCCGCGGCGAGCACGGCGAACTGCCGCCCAACGACTGGCAGTCCTTCTTCGGCGGCCCGGCCTGGGCTCGCGTGGCCGACGGCCAGTGGTATCTGCACCTGTTCGACAAGGCGCAACCGGACGTCAACTGGAAGAACCCGGACATCCACGAGGAATTCAAGAAAACCCTGCGCTTCTGGTCCGACCACGGCACCGACGGCTTCCGCATCGACGTGGCGCACGGTCTGGCCAAAGACCTTGAAGCCAAGCCGCTGGAGGAGCTCGGCCGCGAATACAGCGTGGTCGGCGTGCTGAATCACGACTTCAGCCATCCGCTGTTCGACCGCCGCGAAGTGCACGACATCTACCGCGAATGGCGCAAGGTGTTCAACGAGTACGACCCGCCGCGCTTTGCCGTGGCCGAGGCGTGGGTGGTGCCCGAGCACCAGCACCTGTATGCCTCTATGGACGAGTTGGGGCAGTCGTTCAACTTCGATTTCGCCCAAGCCAGCTGGTATGCCGACGAGTTCCGCGAAGCCATCGACGCGGGTCTCAAGGCCGCCGCCGAAACCGGCGGCTCCACCACCACGTGGGTGATGAACAATCACGATGTGCCGCGCAGCCCCTCCCGCTACGGCCTGCCGCAGGTCAAGGGCGCGCCCTACCACCAGCTGCCGCACGACTGGCTGCTGCGCAACGGCACCACGTATCCCGAGGATCGCGAGCTTGGCACCCGCCGCGCCCGCGCCGCCGCTTTGATGGAGCTCGGCCTGCCCGGCGCCGCCTATATCTATCAGGGCGAGGAGCTGGGCCTGTTTGAAGTGGCCGATATTCCGTGGGATCGACTGGAAGATCCGACCGCTTTCCACACCGCTCAGGCCACGATGGACAAGGGCCGAGACGGCTGCCGCGTGCCGATTCCGTGGACCGCTGCAAACGAACCGACCTTGGCTGATTTCAGCCGCCCGATCCCGGCCGATGACGGCACCGGCGAGAACCACGTGCCGTTGTGCGCCGCAGGCCAGTTCGGCACGGGTGCTTCCTTCGGCTTCTCCCCCGCGGTTCGCGCCGATGGCGTGACGTCTTCCGCCGATCCGCACCTGCCGCAGCCGTTGTGGTTCAAGGATTACGCGGTGGATGTGGAGCAGGCCGACCCGGATTCAATGCTCGCGCTGTATCATGCGGCGTTGGCGATTCGTCAGGAGTCGCTGACCGCCACGCGTGACACCACCGCTGAGCAGGTGGATATGGGGCCGGACGTGGTGGCCTACACCCGCGCGGCGGTTGGTGGCCGCACGTTCACCTCGATCACCAACTTCGGCACCGAGCCGGTGGAGCTGCCTGGAGGCTCCGTCGTGCTGACGTCCGGCCCGCTGACCCCCGACGGCCAACTCCCCACCGACACTTCTGCGTGGGTTATTCAGTAGTGCTTTTGCGAGCTTACCCGACGCCAGTCATCCATCTTCTCCGGATGCTGGCGTCGTCCTTTTTCCCGGCTAAGCTGTCTCCATTTCGGGGATGACTGCCCTTTCTTTCCATTCGCGACATGCCAACCCCGAAATACTTAATAATATTCTATATACTTAACAAGAGATGTGAATCTTACAGATTTTCGTTAAGGATTGAGGTCGACATGGATGCCGAGCATTACATTCGCGAGACACTTGGTCTGCCCTGCCAAATCACTTCTTGGGATGGCACTGCCTCACTGCCGCTATTTCTGACCAACGGACGGACATTCAGCAAACTCACCATCGACAACACGAGCATGCTAATCGCGAGCGGAGAGGCTCACCCATTCAGCATCACACGCGTCACCGCCGACGCCAGCAGGCTTGAGCAGCGAACGGATCTGCCCATTGTCTTTCAGTTTCCCCGGCTTTCTGCATACCAGCGAAAAGCCCTGATTCAGAATCACGTTCCTTTCATCGTGCCCGGTACCCAACTGTATATCCCTTCACTGGGCATGGTGTTCACCCAGCGCATCTCCTCACGGCCGCTGGAGAACGCACAGGATATCGAGGTGCGACTCTTCTCCCCCGCAACACAGCTGGTCTGGCTGTATTTGCTCTACTCCAACGAGAGCAAAGTCCAATCAGATATTGCCCGAGCGCTTCAGTTTACCGAAGCTCAGGTCAGCGTTGCCGTGACGCTGTTAGAACAGCTGGCATTCGTGCACCGCACCAAGCAAGGCCGCAGCAATAGCGTCGAACTACTGACTTCAAGGCAGACCAGCCGACTTGATTTACTGAAATCATCTTGGCATCTCCTGAAGTCACCAATATTCAGCAAATATACCGTCACGAATCGCAATCGCCAGATGATTGCCGACGAGCTGATTCCGGCCGGCGAATTTGCTCTTTCGCGCAGGACGCAACTGGCCACCCCAAAACTGCGAATCTATGCCGTTGAACGTCATTGGCTCAAGCAGCACAACAAGGAACTATGCATTATCGACCCCGCTTTGGAAAAGGTGCCAGATAATGCATATATTCTGGAGCTGTGGAGGTACGATCCCCGCCTACTTGCTCAATATACGCAGGAAGACTACCTTGCCGACCCCATTTCCACGGCCCTGACTCTTGGCGAGATTGCCGACGAACGTTTGGAAGACGCCATACAAGAATCCATCCGCAATACTTTCTCAGGAGCGACAATATGACACAAGGCCTGCAGCTCATCAGAACGGCCTTTGCCGGCTACGAAGATTCTTACGTAATCATCGGCGGCACCGCTTGTGACATCATCATGACCGACAACGACCTGGACTTCCGAGCCACCAAAGATATTGACATGGTGCTGATTGCCGAGGGACATCTTCGCGAGTTTGCACAACGATTGTGGTCTTTCATTCGCGATGGCGGATACACCTCTATCACGAAGAACTCCGCACAGCCTCACCTGTACCGTTTCATGCACCCCAGCACGTACGGGTATCCCACTATGATCGAGCTATTTTCACGTCACCCTGACTTCCCTATTGTGCCGAACTCGTTCCTGACGCCATTGCATATTGCAAACGACATTTCCAGCCTGTCAGCCATCATGCTGAACGACAGCTACTATCGGCTACTGCAGCAAGGCCGCGAATCAATACAAGGCATCAGCGTGCTTAACGAGAAATATCTCATTCCTTTCAAGGCGAAAGCATGGTTGGATCTCAACGCCCGAGAACAACATGGCGAGCACGTAGACGGAAAAGATCTCAAGAAGCATAAATATGATGTATTCCGTTTGGCTCAACTACTTGCTCCAGAGGATCGCGTGTCTCTCAACGACGAGGCCTACCATGATCTCGCTGATTTTCTTGGGGAAATATCTCATGAAACGCTTCCGATGAAGCAGCTCGGCATACGGGGAACACAGCAAGACATCATTGATTTGATAGCCGGCGTATATCAACTGTCTATCCCACCACGCGATGAATCTTCTACCACGATGTCAGCGTAATTTTGTATTCCGCGGAATAAAGCCGTTTTGCGTCACCACGTGGTGGGTAGTTTGCTACGTCGTGGGGATTTTACTACGTGGTGGAGGTTTGACTATATGGTGGGACCATGCGAAAGGCCGCCGTTCCGAATGAATCGGAGCGGCGGCCTTTTGGTATGCACTGGGCCCCCTCAGGCGCTTACGCGCCAGCGTCCTGCAAACACGGACAGCATGAAGGCTGCGATTGCCGGCTCGCTGTCCGTTCGCACCTCACCCGAGGGGAGCCAAGGAAGAATCACTGCACCTGGGCGCGGGCGATCTTGCCGGTGAAGGAGTTGGCCTCGTCGGCGTCCTTGACGCCGTCCTTGTTCCAGGAGAACATGGCGCGCAGCTTCGGGCCGACGGTCTCGATACGCTCGTTGGAGTACTTCTCCTGCAGTTCCTTGAAGTGCGGGGCGCCGGCATCCTGGTCATCGATGAACTCCTTGGCGAAGGAGCCGTCCTGGATGCGCTGCAGGTGGTATTCCATGCGCTTGCGGCAATCCTCGTTGATGACGGTGTTGGTGTAGTCGCCGTACTGGGCGGTGTCCGAGCAGGACCAACGAGCCTTGTTCAGACCACCTTCGTTCATCAGGTCAACGAGCATCTTGAGCTCGTGGCAGACCTCGAAGTAGGCAATCTCCGGCTGGTAACCGGCGTCGGTAAGGACCTCGAAGCCCATCTCGACGAGTTTGTTCACGCCACCCATGAGCACGTTCTGCTCACCGAAGAGATCGGTCTCGGTCTCTTCCTTGAAGGTGGTCTTGATGGCGCCGGCGCGCAGAGCACCGAGGGCCTTGGCGTAGGCGAGGGTCAGGGCCCAGCCGTCACCGCGCGGGTCCTGCTCGACGGCCACGACGACCGGGACGCCACGGCCAGCAGCGTACTCACGACGAACGATGTGGCCCGGGCCCTTCGGGGCAACCATGAACACCGGGTGATCCTCGGTGGGCTTGATGTAGCCGTAGTGAATGTTGAAGCCGTGAGCGAAGGCGACGGCGGCACCCGGCTTGATGTTGGGCTCGATGTCGTTGGCCCAGATGGTGCGCTGGTACTGGTCGGGGGCCAGAATCATAATCACGTCGGCTTCGGCGGAAGCCTCGGCCACGGACTTGACCTCGAGGCCCTGCTCCTTGGCGAAATCAACCGACTTGGAGGTCGGACGCAGGCCGACGACCACGTCGACACCGGAATCGCGCAGGTTCAGCGCGTGGGCGTGGCCCTGGGAGCCGTAGCCGATGATTGCGACTTTCTTGCCTTCGAGGACGGAAAGATCGCCGTCGTTCTCATACCAGATTTGTGCTGCCATTATTGGCACTCCTTTTCAGTAGTGGGGTGTGGCGCCGCTGGGCGCCGGGGTATCTACGGTGTGCAGATAAGTCCTGTGTTGCGAGGATTGTGTCCTTCAAACCGAAATCAATCCTACCGAGAACGCCGATGCAGCCCCGCTGGAGTCCACAACGTGAGCTAGGTCACTATTGGAGTATGGACAGCCGTATGCAGAGAACGATTCTCGATAACAACTCTGCACCCTTTTGAACAGAATCGCACAATCGCACATATGGGGAAAGGCTGAGATATCAACGATCTTGCATATTCGGTGTTCGTTTGCCTGCAAGAAATCAGCGCATAGTTGTTATTGAGAATGATTCGCTGCGCGCAACAACACAAAACCGCCGCTCCCGTATGGGCGGGAACGGCGGTTTGCTAGCTTAAATCCCCTTCAGGGGCGGCAATCACTGAACCTGGGTACGAGCGATCTTGCCGTTGAAGGACTCAGCCTCATCCTTGTCCTTGGCCTCGGCGTTGTTCCAGGAGAACATAGCGCGCAGCTTCGGGCCAACAGTCTCAAGGTGCGGGTGAGAGAACTCTTCCTGCAGCTTCTTGAACTTCGGGGCGCCAGCAGCCTGGTCGTCCATGAACTCCTTGGCGAAGGAGCCGTCCTGAATGCGCTTGAGCTGGTACTGCATGCGCTTCTTGGTCTCGTCGGTGATGACGGTGGAGGTGTAGTCGCCGTACTGAGCGGTGTCAGAGCAGGACCAACGAGCCTTGTTCAGGCCACCCTCGTTAGCCAGGTCGACCAGCATCTTCAGCTCGTGGAAGACCTCGAAGTAGGCGATCTCCGGCTGGTAGCCAGCCTCGGTCAGCACGTCGAAGCCGAGGTCGCACAGGTGGTTGATGCCGCCCATGAGGACGTCCTGCTCACCGAACAGATCAGTCTCGGTCTCCTCAGTGAAGGTGGTCTTGATGGCGCCTGCACGCAGCGCGCCCAGAGCCTTGGCGTAAGCCAGGCACAGCGGCCAGGTCTTGCCGTCCGGGTCCTGCTCAACAGCGACGACGACCGGGACGCCACGGCCAGCGGCGTACTCACGACGAACGATGTGGCCCGGGCCCTTCGGAGCGACCATGAACACCGGGTGATCCTCAGACGGCTTGATGTAGCCGTAGTGGATGTTGAAGCCGTGAGCGAAGGCCAGAGCAGCGCCCGGCTTCAGGTTCGGCTCAACTTCTTCCTCGTAGACCTTGGCCTGGTACTGGTCAGGCAGAAGGATCATAACAACGTCAGCCTCAGCGACAGCCTCGCCAACCGGCTTGACCTCAAGGCCCTGCTCCTTGGCGAACTCGACGGACTTGGAGGACGGACGCAGGCCGACAACCACGTCGACACCGGAGTCACGCAGGTTCAGCGCGTGGGCATGACCCTGAGAACCGTAGCCCAGGATGGCCACCTTCTTGCCATCGAACACGGACAGATCGGCGTCCTTCTCGTACCAGATAGTTGCTGCCATTTTTGGCGCTCCTTTTATTTGTTTATTTATGGGGTTGAAATTTTCTTGTGCTCTGCGGGGTTTCGCTGAGCGATATTCTGTTGTGGCTTTCCTCGTGGGCTTTTCCGATATGCAGGTTTAGTCCTGTTGCACCGGAAAAGCCTCGCAGGGGTTCACTTCGTGGAATTGAGATTTTTCACGTTGTGAACTTGGCGATATTCAGTTATGGGGGGGGGGATGAACTCCCCTCAGTCACTCCGCAACAGCTCGGCCGCAATTATGGACGGATTACCGTCCGCGGCCTGTCTGCTCGCCTCTCGGCTCGCCTTCGCCTACGAACAGCCCACCGGGCTGTCTGTAGGCGACGCCCGAACGAAGCGATAGCTGAGTGAGGGGTAGGAAACCAGCCGTTGACTTTACTTAGTAAAGTCAACGTCCTTGGTCTCCTTGCAGGTGAGCACGGAGACCAAGCAGCACACGGCCATCACAGCGAGGTAGAGGCCCACGGAGTGGACGCCCCAGTTGTGGGCGAGCCAGGTGGCGATGGTCGGCACGAAGGCCGCGCCGACGATGGCGGCCAGGTTGTAGCCGATGCCGGAGCCGGAGTAGCGCACGTTGGCGTCGAACAGCTCAGGCAGGAAGGCGCCGATCGGGCCGAAGGCGATACCCATCAGGGCGAAGCCGACGCACAGGAACACCATGTTGGCGAAGAAGTTGTGCTGGCCGACGACCTGTCCGTCCAGCAGGAACGGGAACAGCACGGCGAACACCACGAGTGCGCAGGAGGAGAAGGTCAGCACGCGACGACGGCCGAGCTTGTCCGCGTACAGGCAGGACAGCACGATGAACAGGGCGAACACGCAGATGGAGATCATGAGCATGAGCAGGTATTCCTGGTTGGTGAAGCCGAGGTTGCCGCCGCCGTTCGCGGTGTCCTTGGTGCCCCAAGCAAGGGACCAAGTGGCGAGCGTGTAGAACAGCGTGTAGGTCACGGCCACGAGGAAGGTGGCCTGCAATACCTGACGCCAGGACTTGCGGAAGACCTCGGTCAGCGGGGACTTGACGACCTTCTTCTGCTCCTGGGCCATACGGAAGATCGGGGTCTCCTCCATGTGAACGCGGACCACGAGGCCGACAATCACGAGGATGGCAGACAGCAGGAACGGCACGCGCCAGCCCCAAGCCAGCATCGCGCTCTGGTCATTGAAGGACTCGAGCACGAAGTAGGTGCCGTTGGACAGGAAGAAGCCGATCGGTGCGCCAAGCTCCGGGAAGGAGCCGTACAGCGCGCGCTTGTCTTCAGGCGCGTTCTCGGTGGCGACCAGTGCCGCACCGGACCATTCGCCGCCCAGGCCGATGCCCTGGATGAAGCGCAGCAGGCAGAGGATGGCGACTGCTGCGACGCCGACCTGATCATAGGTGGGCAGGCAGCCGATGAGGAACGTGCCGACACCCATGGTCATGAGGCTGACGACCAGCGTAGTCTTGCGGCCCATACGGTCACCGAAGTGACCGAACACCAGCGAGCCCAATGGGCGGGCAATGAAGGCGATGGCGAAGGTCAGCAAGCTCATCAGCAGGGCGACGGTCGGGTTGGCCTTGTCGGAGAAGAAGATGTGCGGGAAGTAGTTTGCCGCGGCAGTGCCGTAGGCGTAGAAATCGTAGAATTCGATGGCGGTTCCAACCATCGATGCAGCGATCACGGTCTTGACCGAATCGCGAACCATGGCAGTGGCCTTACTGGCCGCCTGTCCCAGGCCAGTCTCTTCGACTGCTGCAGTCATTGGTAACTCCTGTGTGTTCTCTGTTCACTCTCATCGGCAGGTGATTGACGCCTGCGGGAGGTTTGCTGTTCTGTTGCTGTTGTTGCCGAGTACCGTCGCTACCGTTTCCGTCTGCGGGATTTTGCCGTAAGCCTTGTGAGCGCAACAAAAAAGCCCCGCATCATGCAGGGCCGTGCCGATTGTGTCAGCTTGATTGGCCCTGCCTTCGTTGACGGGGCTTCAAGCATCAGTGCCGAATTAGTCCGCCAGCGAAGACGGGCTAATAATTCGTGCGGATACAAACGCAGAAGCATTAAATCCAGTCATCGCGTGGCCTCCTTTCGGTATCTTCTCGGGCCGTTCGACCCGAACTGGAATGTAAACATAGGTTCGGTCAGCTCACCAATCCAGCAAGGGTTCACATTGTGGACGGCATGTATGCCCTGTGCGGCGCAAAATCGCCAGCAATTGGCATAAAAGCGTCGCTCAGCACCCCTCAACGACGCAAAACCACCAGTAACTGGAAACTTCGTGCCACTGACAGCTCCTCAGCGGGGCAAAACCACCAGTACATGGGGGCTCCGCACCATCCGCAACCCCTCAGCGGGGCAAAACCACCAGTAACTGGCAGCTCTACACCGCTTACTAATACTCAATGAGGCCAGACTACCAATAACTGGAAGTTTTGCACCGCTGACAGCTCCTCAGCGGAGCTATCCCGCCAAGAGCTGGTAAAAAAGTACCGCTAACAACGCACCAGCGGAGCAAAACCACCAGTAACTGGCAGTTTGGCTTCGCTGGCCGCTTCCCCAGCGAAGTTAACCCGCCAAATACTGACAAGATTGCACCGCAAATCGGTTACCAAGTAGTTCTGCCGAACTCCCTTCAGTCGCCTACGGCGACAGCCCCCCTCGGAGAGGGAGCCACGATGGAGAACATCACGGCTTCCGTCGTGGTGAGACAGCTCCTCTCATCGGGAGGAGGGGGGAAGCCACGATACAGCTACCGGGTAGTCTCTCCGGGGATGAGGGTTACGGAGATGATGTCTTCGGAAGTAGACTGGCCGCCATTGGCCGCAACTGCATTCCCGCCCTCAGCTGCAGCGGCACTCGTGGTTCCGTTATCGGCGGCGATTTGGGAGTCCATGCGGGAGGCGAGGGCGGCGGCGACGGCGGGGAAATCCTGCCGCACCGCGGTCAGGCGCATGCCGGCGGTCTCGGCCATGAAGGTGCCGTCGTAGGCGATGATCTGCAGATCGCGGGGAACTGAAATTCCTCGGCGCAGCGCCTCCTGCAACGCCACGGATGCCACCAGGTCCGATCCGACGATGGCATCGACATCGGAATATCTCTCAAAGATGGCACGGGCGGTGGCCTCGTGTGCGCAAATATCGGCCACAATGCCGGCTTCCACGTAATCGCAGGCAATGCCGGCATCATCCAGCATCCGTTCAACGGTGAGATGATAGCGAATCGTGGGGAACGTGGTGGCTTCCGCGAACTGGGAGCGCGGACCACCGACGAGCACCACATGACGCGCTCCGGAATCGATGAGCTGACGGGCAATCAGCTGGCCGCCCTGTTCATGATCGGATCGAACGGCCGGAACACCCTCGCCCAACGTGCGATCAAAAGCAACAATCGGACGATGAATGGATGTCCAGTAGCCGCCCGGATGCTCGGTGTGGGCCGCCATGACGATGCCGTCCATCATGTGCCGCTGCAGCATGTCGACATATTCACCCTCGCCTTTGTCTGCATCAGCGATGGAACACAATAGAGTTTTGAGGTCGCGCGCGGCGAACTCACGCTGCAGATGCGCAGTGAGCGTGGCGAAGAACGGGTGGGCGATAGTCGGCATAATCACACCGATGGTGTTGGTGCGATTGCGGTACAGATTGCGGGCCAGCTCGTTGGGAATATAGTTGAGCTGGCGCATCGCGGCCTCGACTTTGGCGCGCATATCGTCCGAGACATAGCCGGTGTTATTGACCACCAGCGAAACGGTGCTGAGCGACACTCCTGCCGTTTTGGCTACGTCGCGCATACCGACCATGGTTTGCTCCCCCGTGAGTACTAGCTGGATTACTGACGACCAGTGTACTCGAACCGGTTTATCGCGCTGTTACTCTGCCTTGGAAGAGAGCGTGATGATTCCGGCGAGGAACACCATGACGATGGCGGAGGGGAACAGCAGGTAGTAGCCGAAGCTGCTCGCAAATGCGCTGACCAGCACGGCTCCGATAATGGCGGCGAGCGCCAGTCCGACCGAATTGGCCAGTGCATAGATGCCGAGATCATGACCGGCGTTGCGCGGGTCGGGTAGGGCATTCATTACCAGTTCAAGGCCTAACGCATCGTAGACGCCGAAGGCGAATCCGGAGATCAGCGCGAAGAGCAGCATGCCGTTTTCGCGTGCCGTGCCGGTGGACCAGACTCCGAGCCCCCATGCCACCGCCACGCCGATGGCATACAGCAGGCAGGATGCCGCCACCACTGCAGTGGTGGCGATGTTCCGTTCCTCGATCTTCTCGGAGATCGGCCCAGCGGCCCAGGACGCGAGCGCAGCACCGATGAGCGTTGCCGCGGCCATGCCGGCGATGAGGAGGCCCGCGGGAATGGTCAATGGCGCGAAAGTGAACACCACAGCCTTGCCATACACCCAAAAGCGCACGAGATACCACAGAAAGACCCCGGTCAGCCCAACGCCCGTCATCATGCACACGCGAGCGGCGAACACACGGGCGAATGCAGGCGCATGTGCCGGCGGACGCAACTGGTCAAACACCTGGCTCGACTCGAATCGTTGATGTGGCTGCTCCTGGCTGGAAGGCTCCTTGGGCAGCATGATCACGGTCAGGATGCCGGAAACCGCAAACAGCACGGCGGTGTAGGCAAACGGCGTGAAGGAGTCGAACATCACGCCGAGCGCACCCATGCATACACCAAGCGCTTGGCCAAGCATCACGCCGATACCGTGCCAGCGCTCAATGCGCGGACGGAATTTGTCCGGAACCCGTTCGCTGATGGCGCTGGCCAACGGCACGGAAATCATCGCATAGGCAAACTGCATGAGCGCCCAGAAGAAACACAGCACTACGAGGCCTGTGTTCTGCCCCAGAACCAGCGTGATCAGCGCGCACAGCACGCCACCCGCCACCATCCACGGGGTACGGCGGCCCAGAGGAATACGTGTGCGGTCGGACAGCGCGGAGACCAAGGGCATCGCGAACATGGAGGCCACCACGCCAACGACCACCAGCACGGCCAGAGGCACCACCAAGTCAGTGGCGACGGGCAGCGGACGTCCGGTGAACGGATTGATGGTGACCGACATGGCAGAAGCGGTGTCGTAGTCGAACAAACGCGCCACGGCGTTGGGCATGGCGATGGTGTTCAACGCCGCCCAAGGCGCGCCGACCAGAATCGAAGCCACGAAAAAGCCCCAATTAAGACGGGAAATCTGAACAGCAGTGGGTCGCTGACCATTGGCGGCGACCATCGGATCGCGCATATCGAGATATGCAGACGACAGATCAGGCGCAGGGGCATCCACGCTGGCCGCGGCAGCGGCAGCAGCCGACGAACCGGCAGCCGCCAGACGCACGGCCTGGGCCTCGGGCTGATCGGCGGATGCCTCGGGAGGACGCCGACGATCTTTGATGGCCAGTCGGGCCACGGCATCCTTGTCTTCGGGACTCAATGCCTTGTCGAGATCCGGGCGGTCGTCAATACCCGGGCGCACGTACGGTTCCAACATGTCGCTGCTCTTTCTTTGCTCTCATCACCGGCGGGAGGTACCGGCCAGCTCCGACTGAGCATGACCCGCAACCCCGTCACATGCAAAACCGCCCGAGCGCACTGGCTTCAGTGCACTGCGGGCGGTTTGTCCTCCATGGACCCAGCTTACGCCGGACGCACTACTTGGAGCGCGCACAGCGGAGTGGCGTTTATGGACCAACGGTTAGTCGATATCGGCAATCGGCGGGTTGCTCAGCAGATCATCAGTCTCGTGGTCACCGGCGGCATCGGTCCAGGCGAGGCTGGCGACCGGAGTGGTGTTGTCCGCGCCGAGTCCACGGCCGGGCTCGAAGATGAGGGCGACCTTGGTCTTGCCGTCGGCAGCGATCCAGCGGAAGGTGATGGATGTGTCGCCGTCGGCTTCGTAGCTGAACTCGCCATTGAATGCAGGCAGTTCGTTGCGGAACTTGGCCAGGGCGTTCAGGGCCTTCACCACCGGGCGCTCGAGGTTTTCGTCGATTTCGGCGGTGGAGTAATAATGGCGATTGATGTCACGGCCGTTGTTGGTCTTGCGCAGCAGTTCCATGTCGTTGCGGCCGGCGAGCGCGCCCACGTAGTAGACCTGCGGCACTCCGGGCAGGAAGAACTGGACCGCGCGGGCGGCCAGATAGTGCTGGTCGTTACAGCCGAGCGCGGAGTAGTACGTGCTGTTGACCTGATAGAGGTCGAGGTTGCTGGCGGCGGCACCGGTGGCGGCCTGGGATTCGCCGTGGGTGTTGGCGTGGATGGTGTTGACCAGATTATCAACGTCCTCGTCGGGCACGAGGCCCTTGAGGCTGCGGTCGAGCTGATCGGAGCCGATGTCGATCACGCCGATGCCGTCATGCGTATCGAGCACGGTGACGGCGTTGTTCGGGCGGATTTCGGTCCAGTGGACCACGGGTTCCACGTGACCGGTGAACAGCGAGTGCAGGAGCAGCGGAGGCAGGGCGAAGTCGTAGACGCGGTCCACCTTGGAGGCGATTTCAACCTGCTTCTTGTAGTAGCTATGCACCTCAATGAGAATTTCGAGGCCTCGCTTGACGCCTTCCTCGCGTAGGCGTGAGATGAGCTTAAAGGTCTTGGGGGTCATGAAGCAGCTGGTGCCGGCCTCCTTGGCGCCGTAGCCCACGGCGTCGAGACGGATGTAGCTGACGTGGGATGCGGCCATCTGATCGAAGATGGACATGAGGTATTCCCAGCCCTTGTCGGAATCGGTGTCAATATCAACCTGCTGCGGAGTGAAGCTGACCCAGACCAGGCGGGTCTTGCCGGCGAACTTGTAGTGGGTGAACGGCAGGCCCGGGCGCGGGCGGTAGATGCCGGCCAGTTCCTCTTCGGTGGCGCCGTTCGGGAAGACGGAGCTCATGGTCAGAAACATCGGGTAATACTCGGATTCCTCACCTTTTTCAAGCACGTCTTGGAACTGCTTGGATTCCCAGCTCATGTGGTTGACGATGGCATCGACCATGATGCCGTGGGTCTTGGAAAGTTCAGCGACGTCGTCCCAGCTGCCGAGACGCGGGTCGACTTTGGTGTGGTCGATCGGGTCGAAGCCTGCATCCGCACCATCGAACGGAGTGAAGAACGGCAGGATATGCACGCCGTCATACACGCCGTCGAAGCGGGTGCGCAGGATGTCAGTCATCGAGCTAAGAGTGCCATCGCCGAGATGATCGGCGTAAGCGATGAGCTGCACTTTGTTTTTCATGGGACCTCCCTTGGTTCATGGATGCAGGTGCAATGTGTACGCAGTGTATGCGTGCTTTTACATACTTATACGTATCGAACCGGTTTGATATTACCTCGAAAGGGACGTTGATGTCCAGTAATACCGCAAAATGCGCGTGTCGAACCGGTTTGATGCGGTGTTCTACACAACCCAGCCTGTCCGACCCCAATGTGTCCGTTTCTGCAAAATCGGACATCCAAACATCTCACGCATCACACATGACCGATTCTCCAGAATCAGACACACAGAACACTTCTTTCGGAACTTAGACGTCCGATTCGGCAGAATCGGACACATGTGCACAAGTCGGATGATGAGCACGACTATCGACGGGCGTTCGCTGGTTGTGGACGCCGCTGAAATCGATGCGATCCACACCGGGCACACGCATGAAGACGCGCAGCATCAACGCGTGGTATCGCCCGGCACCAGCGTCATGGGAATAAGCACGTTCGGCTCGAACGGCTTGGGGATGTTCCTGCGTGAAGCGTTAGCCGCAGCCACTTCCTCATTGGCAATAGCCTGCACGATATGGTCGGCCGCCGACTGTGCGATCGCCGAGAAATCCTGCGCGACCGCGGTCAGCTTCATGCCAGCCAAATCAGTCAAATACGTACCATCGTAGGCAACGATCTGCAGCTCGTCAGGAATGGAAATTCCGCGGCTCAACGCTTCGCGCACGCAGAACGACGCGCCAATATCGGAACTGACCACGGCATCGACGCCGTCGGCCGTCACCTTGTCGAGCGCATTGCTGACCGCACGATGATAGCCGGCAAAATCCATCACTTCGCCAGCTTCAACATACTCGTATTTCACGCCTGCGGAGGTCAATTCCTGTTCCAACGTGAGGTAATAGCGCACCGTCGGGAACGTGGTCTTTCCCAAATCGAACGGTCCTTCCTCGACTTCTCCGCGCGCAGCCAAATCGAAGAATTGATCTCGCGGACCGCCAATCATCACCACATGTTTAGCACCATTGCGGATCAGCATCTGCGCAATCAATCGCCCACCCTGCTCGTGGTCGGATCCGATCGACGAAATACCGTCTCCAAGCACACGGTCGAACGCGACGATCGGGCGATGAATCGACGTCCAATAATCGCCGGGATGCGAAGTGTGAGCACACATGACGATGCCGTCCATCATGTGCCGACGCAACATGTCGACATACTGGATTTCGCCATCCGTCTCATCTGCGGTAGAGCACAGCATAGTGCGTAATCCTTGCGCAGCGAGCGCATGCTGCGTGCGGTAAACGTTGCAAAGAACGGGTGGCGGATGGCGGGCACGATGACGCCGACCAGATTCGTACGATCATGATACAGATTGCGGGCAAGCTCGTTCGGCACATAATTGAGCAGTTGCATGGCTTTGCGCACACGTTCGCGCATGTCATCAGACACGTACCCGTTGCCGTTCACCACCAGCGAGACGGTGCTCAGAGACACCCCGGCCTTCTTCGCCACATCGCGCATGCCGACCATGATCGCATCTTCCCCGTCATCACTGTTCTATCATTGTATGTTCACGTGCTTACCACGAAATATTACATTCATTTACATTCTCTCGAACCTGTTCGACAGTCCGGTGTGTATATCGCTTGACGGGGGCACCCCTAACTTTATTTCCATCATGTGATTTTCATGATACCCCCTTGAAATCACATTCATGGGCCACTTTTGCGCTGCATTCGATACCGCATCGATGGAATATTGGCCTGAAGCACTGCCGCCCTTCTGCGCAGCGAGAGCCGCCAGAATAATGCCATCGTAGGTTTCAGCACCATACGTGGTGGTGTTTTTCAGATCCACACCGGTGGATTCGAGACGCTTGATGAAATCGTCAGACGGGTTGACGCCAGGAATGGTGCCCTTCGAACCTTCCAACAGGCCGGCGTCAAGCTCACTCGAATAGTCGGAAGTGTTGCCGTCAACGAAATACAGCTTCTTAGTGTCGACTCCCGCGGAGGCGAGGGTCTTCAGCAGCGGCTTGGTCTGGTCGAATGCAATCACCAGCGTTGCATCCGGACTGGCGGCCTTGATGGCGGTTGTACTCAGATTTCTTTCACGTTACTCAGCGACCGTCCGTGTAACGTGAAAATTACGCCGGATTGGCGAGCAGCACAATGCCGAAACCGGTGGCCACGCAAATGAGAGGCACCGCGACGGTTGCTATTCCATAGCCCAGAGCCAGCGTAAAACGACGCTGGCGAATCAATGAAACCACTTCGTTGAGCGCCGTGGAGAATGTTGAGAAACCACCGAGAAATCCGACAACGAACATCATGACCGTGTCCATATCCACCGATTGCGAATAGTAGGACATCATGGCGATGCCCGCGCATAGCGAGGCGACGCCGTTGATGACGAGCGTGGATAGCGGGAAGTTGCGGTTCGTTCTCCGATTCTCGCGGTTCCAGCCTTGTTGAATTGACACGTCGAGCACGTAACGGGCCATGGCTCCCAGACCGCCGAACAGACAGATCATCCACATCATCAGCGCACCTCCCCGGTAGTCGGGTCGGCGACAAGCGAAATCTCCGCAGTGATCGGTTTGGGCTCGAAGCTGGGTGGAAGCGGGTTGGCCGGCTGCTGGATTGGCTGCGACTGCTTAATCTCGGGCAGCTGCCCCAAGTCTGGAGTATCCGGCTCGCGCAGCAACGGATGCGCCGGCTGCGTCAGCTGAGGAACGGCCAGCGGAGGAATCTGCGGAACGCGGCCTGTCTGCATAGGCTGGCTGGCTGGCGGCGGCACGGTTGGTGTTTCGACTCGCGGAACCTGTCCCGTCTGTGCAATCTGCTGGGCCGCCTGCGCGGCTTCCATTGCGGCCTGCGCGGCAGAACGCGCCACGTCGGCCACTTTCACATGGCGTACGCCCTGCGTGTCCGATTCGGCAGAATCGGACACGGAAACAGCTGAAAACGCACCCCGAACCCGCTTTCGAGTACTCCGTGACAGCAGTGCCTGCATCAGAACCACGCCGGCGGCGGCAGTGAGCAAACCGCCTGCAAAATTTCCCGCAAGATAGCCAAGCGCACTGGCGATATGCCGCTTGTGCAGACCTTCCATCGTTTCCAGCATCACGCCGGACATCGTCGAAAGCCCGCCGAGCAAGCCGAGCCCAACGCCACGGCTGACAACCTGCCGCACCCGGCGACGCAGCCACGAAGCGGTCGCCATGAATTCGGTCAGCATCGCGAACAGGAAGCAGGCGACCATATTCGACACAAACGTGCCCACAACGAACGGCGTCCCGCTAACCGACGGCAGGAGCATATCCAACGCATGCCGACAGCCGACTCCAACAAATCCACCGACGAACACCACAACATACATCAGTCCGTCGGCGAGCGGATTGAACCGCGCCTGCATACGTTTCATCGGCGCCAGGGGAATCGTAGGCGGATCCATGGTGTTAGCGGCGGGCGCGGTTGCACCAGCATGCGTCACCTCAACAGTGTCGATTGCCTGCGTGATGGGATGTGAGTCCTCACCCGCAGTCACCACATCTCCCGGCGATTGTTCTTGCGATTCCATTGCGCTCCCCCTGTACTGGCCTTCCGCGGACAGCGTTGTTCCGCCCATAGGCCGTGCAACAACGAGCTGGGCCGCGGTTGCCGCCTTCCTAACGCATATGAGTTTACACGGAGCGCCAACGTATGCACCCTGGATGTCCGATTCCGCAGATTCGTACATCCAGAGTCCAGCCGAATTCAGCCAGGCTCAGTCAAGCCGGGCATCACACAGCCGCCGCATCGCAGGTCGCACCTCGCGCTCCTCCTCGCCACTGAACAGCACCACCAGATAGTCGCCGGCACGCAGCCGTGTATCACCGCGCGGCACGATCTCGCTTTCGCCGCGACGCAGGCCGATGATCAGACACCCAGACGGCCAACGCACGTCACGCACCCGCTTGCCGTCCGCAATCGCCCCCATTTCCAATGGCAGTTCCATAATGCCGCTGCCCACATGGCTTGCGATCGCCATCTGCATGCCTTGCGCGCGCACGTACCGCTCCAGCAACTCCCCATAGATCGGTTTGGTGCGCAGCAAATCGGACACCAACAGCGCGACGAAAGCGACGGCCGCGACCGGCAGCATGTGCGTCAACGTTCCAGACATCTCCACAGCCAACAGAATCGACGTGATCGGCGTTTTCACGGACGCGGCGAGCGTGCCCGTCATCACGCACACCGCAAACACCGCCACTGCGTCGGATGGCAGATTACCGAATCGATGCAACACTTCACCGCAGATGCCGCCGGCCAACGAACCGACCGCAAGAATCGGCATGAAAATACCGCCAGGCGCGCCTGAACCGAAACTCGTAGATGTGAACAGCATCTTCGCCACGAACAGCAGACACAGCATTCCCAAGCCGACGCGCGCATGTTCGGCGGTATCAATCAGATTCGAGCCGCCGCCGAGCACATCGGGCAACCAGATGCCGACAGGCAACGCGATCGCAATCGCAATCATCGGGCGGCTCCATGCCGGCAGTTTGCAGTACAGCGTCTGGAAGCCAAGCAACGAGCGGTTCATCAGCGAACCAACCAAACCGGCCACCAATCCCAACGGAATCAGCCACACATACTCTTCCAACGACAGCTGACCGATATCACCGAAATCCAAAACCGGACGCAGACCGAAACAGTATTTTGAGACGAAATCGGCGGTCAGCGATGCGGCGGTGGCGCCCATCAGAATCGCAGGGGAAAAACTCCGATGCACCCCTTCCAAAGCGAACATCATGCCGGACAGCGGCGCGCTGAACGCGGCGGACAAGCCGGCCGCGGCACCGGCGGTGACCAGATAATGCTCCTGCATGTCCTCACGGCGGCGGCCGCGCAAACGGTGGGATACACACTGCGCCCCCGACGCACCAATCTGAATGGACGGCCCCTCACGGCCGAGCGACAGACCAAACAACGCGCCCAACAGTCCACCGACGAAACGGACTGGCAGAATCGTCTGCCAACGCATCTTCAAGCCGCATATCACCACGCCGTTGGTCTGCGGGATGCCGCTGCCACCAGCCATCGGCTCCTTGCCGACCATCCACGCGATCGCCAGCGCGGCCGCCACCGCGGCAACCGCCCACGGCGCAATCAGCCACGGGGTCTCGCGAATCCGCGCATATATCCAACGGGACGCATCCGTGCCGTATTCGATGCCGAGACGGTATACGACAACCAGCAATCCTGAAACCAGACCAATGACTATGCCGGCCGCCGCCATCTTCCACTTCAAGTGGTCGAATCGCGGAATCAGCCGGCGGATATCATGTGCCGCGTCGTTACCAGTCAAGCCGGGAAATTCGTTGCAGACGGTCAGTCGACCAGCGAATTGATCTGGACGACATGGTCGCGCTGTGGGCCGGTGCCGATCACGGAGATACGGCAGCCGGACAGATCCTCAAGACGCTTGACGTAATCCTGACAGGTCTTCGGCAGATCATTGAAGTCGTGGATTTGGGAAATATCCTCGTCCCAACCCGGCATGGATTCGTAGATTGGTTTCGCCGCCGCGAATTCGGCCTGATCGGTGGGCATGTCATCATGACGCTCGCCGTCCACGTCATAGGCCACGCAGATCGGGATCTCCTTCAAGCCGGTGAGCACATCAAGCTTGGTGAGCACGATGTCAGTCAGGCCATTGACCTGGGAAGCGTAACGGTTGACGACGGCATCGAACCAGCCGCAACGACGCGGACGACCGGTGGTCACGCCAAATTCGTGACCCTGCTGACGCAGCCATTCGCCGGACTTGTCGAGCAGCTCGGTGGGGAACGGGCCTTCGCCCACGCGGGTGACGTATGCCTTGGCAACGCCGATCACGCGGGTGATCTTGGTGGGGCCCACGCCGGTGCCGGTGCAGGCGCCGCCGGCGGTCGGATTGGAGGAGGTGACGAACGGGTAGGTGCCGTGATCCACATCGAGCATGGTGGCCTGAGCGCCTTCGAACAGCACGGTCTTGCCTTCGTCGAGCGCCTTGTTGAGAGTCAGGCCGGTGTTGGCCACATACGGCTTCAGGCGTTCGCCGAGCTTCAGCAGTTCGTCGGTAGTCCGGTCCACGTCGATGGCGCGGCGGTTGTAGAGCTTGACCAGCATCTGGTTCTTCTGGTGCAGGCTGGCCTCCACCTTGTCGTGCAGGTGGTCGGCGTTGAACAGGTCATGCACGCGGATGCCGATGCGATTGATCTTATCCGCGTAGGCCGGGCCGATGCCGCGGCCGGTGGTGCCGATCTTGTGCTTGCCGAGGAAGCGTTCGGTCACCTTGTCGAGGGTGCGATGGTAGGGGGCGATGATGTGCGCGGCCTCGCTCACCAGCAGGTGCGAGCAGTCGATGCCGCGGGATTCCAGGCCGTCGATTTCTTCGAACAGCACTTCCGGATCCACGACCACGCCGTTGCCGATCACCGGGGTGAGGTTCGGGTTGATGATGCCGGAGGGCAGCAGATGCAGGGCGTACGACTCGTCGCCGACCACCACGCTATGGCCCGCGTTGTTGCCGCCGTTGAAGCGTGCGACATAATCGACCTTGGTACCGATCAGATCGGTCGCCTTGCCTTTACCCTCATCGCCCCACTGGGCACCAATAAGAACAATTCCAGGCATGATGCACCTCCGCATTCGCACGATTCCGCCGGAAACAGACTACCTTACGCCCTCTACTCGGGGCGCGGCCATCTTACGCAATCGGGCTTCTGGTGTCTTTGCCGCGCGTTGCGCGAGGCGGGCCGACACCAAGGCGCCGCCACGGCGAATGACAGTTTATTTGGGTGTTATCTGAGTGCTTTGCCGGCCGAGCCGAGTTGCTTGCATGCCTCAGCCACGCGGGCGGACATGGATTCCTCGGCCTTGCGGCCCCAGGAACGCGGATCGTAGAACTTCTTTTCGCCCACTTCACCGTCGATCTTGAGGACCTTGTCATAGTTCTCGAACACATGGTCGGCAATCGGGCGTGTGAACGAGTATTGCGTGTCGGTGTCGATGTTCATCTTGATCACGCCATGGCTCACGGCTTCTGCGATCTCCTCCGGACGGGAACCGGAGCCGCCGTGGAACACCAGCTCGAACGGCTTGCCGTTGGGGAAGTCGACCATGCCGGCGGCGCTGGGCAGCTCGCCCTCGGCCACCGCGCGCGCCACACGGGACTGAATATCACCGAGCAGGGCGGGACGCAGCTTGACCACGCCGGGCTTGTAGGAGCCGTGCACATTACCGAACGTGAAGGCGGCCATGTAACGACCACGCTCGCCCAAGCCAAGGCGACGGGCCACTTCAAGGCCATCGGCCGGCGTGGAATAGAGGCGTTCGTCGATTTTGGCGGAATGGCCATCTTCCTCGCCGCCGACCGCTCCGATCTCGATCTCCAGCACCGTGTGCGCGGCCTGCGACTTATCGAGCAGCTCCTCGGCGATGTCCAGATTTTCCTTGAGCGGCACGGTGGAGCCGTCCCACATATGCGACTGGAATGTGGGCTCCTGGCCGTGCGCCACCTGATCGGCCTCATGTGCGAGCAGCGGTCGCACCCATTCGTCCAGATACTGCTTGGCGCAGTGATCGGTGTGCAGGGCGATGGTGATGTTCGGGTACTTCGCGGCGACCTCGTGTGCAAAAGCGGCCAAGGCCAGCGATCCGGTGACACGGTCGTTGACGCCGATGCCGGAAAGGTATGCGGCTGCGCCGACGGACACCTGGATGATGCCGTCGGATTCGGCATCCGCGAACCCCTTCAGCGCGGCGTTCAGCGTCTGCGAGCTGGTCACGTTGATGGCAGGGTAAGCGTAGCCGCCGCGTCGTGCGGCGTCTAGCATTTCGGCATAACGTTCCGGTGTTGCGATTGTCATGGCTTCATTATCGCTCGGGGTGTGCCCGCCAAACTAGGTTCTGGGGCCAGGCGAGCTGTGAACTATCTCACGAGGAACACCATGATGGTAATCATGGCGAAGCCGACCAAATCGGTCGGGGTAAAGACCGCGCCGGCGAATAGGACACCGGTGATAGTGGCGGTTACGGGTTCACTGGTGCCGAGCATGGTGGCGCGCATTGCACCGCAGCGCTGGGTGCCGCCGAGGAATAGCCAATAGGCACCGAATGTGCCAAACACCACGGTGAACGCCATCAGGCCAATGCCGAACCAGTCCAACGCGGGGGCGGTGGCCCACGGGCGCACAAATGGCAGCAGCATCAGGCCGGAGAGAACGAACATGACACCGTTGGCCATGAAGTTGCCCCATTTGGCCATTAATGCGATGGGCAGAATCGCAAGCAACGACGTGCATACGGCATCGGTCAGGCCCCACAGCAGACCGGGCAGCGGCAGACTGAGCTGGCTGAGATCGCCGCCTGTGGCGATGAGCACCGTGCCCACAAAAGCGAGTACCACACCGATGCTTTCGCGTTTGCCGGGCAGCCGTTTGCCCATAATACATACGAATACGAGTACAACCAGCAGATTGAGCGTCTGCAGCACTGTAGCCGTGCCGGAATTGGTCCAGTCAATGGCCTTCAAGTAGGAGACCTGCACCATGAGCACGCAGAAGAACGCGCACAGCAGAAGTCTCGGGTAGGAACGGTAGTCCTTAAGCGAGTTGATGAACTTGTCAGGCGTGAAGATTCCTGCGCAAACCAGAAAGATGACACCGGCCAATAGCTCGCGCACGCAGGCGATCCACAGCGGATCGGCGTGATAGTCGTTCATCAGGAGTTTGGAGACGGTGGCGTTGACGCCCCAGAAGACGCCTCCGGCGAGCGCCAGTCCGGCACCGACGAAGATGTCGTGCGGGGTGCGTTCGAGGGTTGGCGTTGGTTGGCCATTGGTTGCAGCGGTCTTGGGTTCACACATCGCCCATCACGATACGCGGACGACGTGAATTGTTCTCATATAGCGGTCATACGGCAGGAAAATAAGCTCTCAAAAGAGGGAAAACCGTTGAAATTTCAAGGAAAATCGATGGAGCGGACGACGGGAGTCGAACCCGCCTCTAAAGCTTGGGAAGCTTTCATTCTACCGATGAACTACGTCCGCATGTGCGCTTCCACGCACGAGAGGCAAGTGTATCACCTATGCGGCACCTTGCGCCATGTGCCGGTTTGAGTTCTGTGCTGGACTAGTGAATTGCGCGCGTGGAATACGTGGATGCGGCCACCGGAGTGCCGTTCATTTCATTGGCCATTTGCATCAGGCGTGCGATGCGCTGATCAGTCGGCGGATGAGTGGAGAACAGCTTGGAGAATCCGGCTGCGGAGAACGGATTGGCAATCATCATCGCGGAGACGGACTGGGTGCCGGCCGTTTTGCGCATGGGCGTGGTCTGGGCACCATAGGAGATCTTGTTGAGTGCGGAGGCCAGCGCTTCGGGGTCTCCAGTCAGCAGGCTGCCGTCCTCGTCGGCATCATATTCACGGGTGCGGGAGATGGCCATCTGAATCAGGGATGCGGCAATCGGCGCGAGAATCACGCTGAGGAGCACGCCAATCAAGCCGAGACCGCCTGAATTATCGCGGTCGTCGCGCGAGTTGCCGCCGCCGAAATACATCAGGGAATAGCCGAGGTACGTGATGACGGTGGCCATAGCGGAGGCGATGGCGGAAGTCAGGATATCGTGGTTATACACGTGCATCAGCTCGTGGCCCAGCACACCGCGCAGCTCGCGAGCATTGAGAATCTGCAGGATGCCTTGGGTGCAGCATACGGCCGCATGACGTTCGTTGCGACCAGTGGCAAAGGCGTTGGGACTCATGGTGGGCGCGATGTAGATGCGAGGCATCGGTTTGCCGGCCTTGGCGCTGAGTTCGCGCACAATCTGGTAGATTTCGGGGGCTTCTTGTTCGCTGACCTCGCGGGCGCCCATGGATGCGATGGCGAGTTTGTCGGAGAACCAGTATGAGCCGAATGTGGTGACGAGTCCAATGACGACGTAGATGCTCAGCGTTTGGCGGCTGCCGCCCGTGGCCCACCATATCAGCATGATGACGGCCCACATCAGGGCGAACAGCAGCGTAGTCTTCAGGCCGTTGAAATGGCCGTGCACCCGTACTTTGGCATCCATGAGGCTCACACTAAAATCACTGCCTGAATATTGGCTGGATGTGCGCCGAGGGGTGAATCGGATGGGGGTTGGCGGTGCCTGACGGTGCGGTTGGCGGGGATCGGAATAGCCTGTTTACATGGGATTGACGATGCTTGACAGTGCGGTTGCTTGGCCTGTTTTACCGCTTTACCGCTTTACCGATTGGTCTGATCGGGACGCTTTGCTTGTTTGGCCTGCTTTGGCTGCTTGGATCGTTTGGCCCATCGGCCTGCTCGACTGGCATGACACTGGCTTTTATATAAATAAGAACGCTGGCGTATAACCGGCGTTCTTATTTATCGATGTATCAATCGCGCCGATTGCCGCTGGTGCAGTTGCCGGTGCGATGAGCTGATAGTCAATCAGGCCAGAGCGAGCTCACGCATCTGGTCGGGCTCGATGACCTTCTTGTGCTCGCGGCCTTCCTTGGCGCCTTCGGCGCGCTCGAAGGCGTCGACCTTCTTCCAGCCAGCGAAGTCAATCGGCTTGACGCCGCGGCTTTCCAGCAGTCGGTCGATGGATTCGGGGTCGCGATCCTCGGCCACGCGACCACCTTCGGCGGCCTTGGCCAGATCCTCAAGCATGTTGGTCACGATGGCAAGTGCGTCGGACTTGGTGGAGCCGATCAGGCCCACCGGGCCGCGCTTGGCCCAGCCAGTGGCGTATAGACGCTCGCGCACTTCGCCGCCGTCTGCTTCGGTGGTGATGCGGCCATCGCCATTGGCGTTGGCCAGGTGAGCGCCGTGCTCGTCGTAAGTAATGCCGGGAGCCTCGGCCGGCTTGTAGCCGATGGCGTGGTAGACGGCCTCAACCGGGTAGTCGGTGAACTCGCCGGTGCGGCTCATCTTGCCGTCGGCCCCGGTTTCGGTGCGCTCCACGCGGATGGCCTTGACCTTGCCGTCCTCGCCGAGGATTTCCGTGGGTGCGGAGTTGAAGTGCACGTAGTACTTGCGGTCGGCCGGATTGCCTTCGAAGTCGACGTCGCCGTCATCTTCCATATCCTCGGCCATCTCGCGGATGGCGAACAGCTCCTCGACCATCTGGCGGGTGAGCTTGTCCTTGCCGGCCACCTCGATGGTCTCGTCGTCCAAATCGAAGTCGTCCTCATTGATGATGAGCTGCACGCCGGGTAACTTCTCCATCTCGCGCAGCTCCTGCACGCTGAACTTGGCCTGGGCCACACCGCGACGGATGAACAGGTGGAGGGTTTTCGCCTTGTTGTTGTCGATGCCCTCGTAGACATTGTCCGGGATATCGGTCTTGACCTTGAGGTCATCGGCGTTGCGCATGAGCTCGCGAGCCACATCCATGGCCACGTTGCCGCCACCGATCACAGCGACGTTCTCGGCCGTAAGCGGCCATTCGCGGGCGCCGGTGGGGTAGCCGTCATACCATTCGACGAACTTGGCCGCGCCGTATACGCCATCGAGGTCGGCCCCGGGCAGGTTCAGCGGCTTGTCCTTGACTGCGCCGGTGGCGAACAGCACGGCATCGTAGCGGGCAAGCAAATCATCAAGGGTCACGTCTTTGCCGAATTCCACGTCGCAGTAGAGGTGGATGTCCGGGTTATCAAGCGTCTTCTCGAGTGCGGAGGCGATGAACTTGATGGACGGGTGGTCGGGGGCCACGCCGTAACGCACCAGACCGAACGGTACCGGCAGCTTTTCGAACAGGTCGATGCGGGCCTTGGTGCCGAGGCCGAGTTCCTCGCCGAGTTTCTTGAGCTGGCGCAGGAAGATATCGGATGAGTAGACGCCGGCCGGACCAGCGCCAATTACAGCAATACGAAGTTCAGTGTTCTCAGATTCAGTCACGCGTTACAGGTTATCGCAAAGCCTTCCGTTGCAACAGGGGCGAGTGGTGGGAATCCTGTGCCTAATACCCTCTGCCAGCCTCACGCCAGCGGGGCAAAACCACGAGTCGATCAAGAAATTGCCCCACTCGCAGACCGCCAGCGGAGCAAAATCGCGAGTAACCCGAGAAATTGCTCCGCTTACAGCCCATCAGCGGAGCAAAACCGCGACTAACCAGCCAAAGCACCCCACTGACCCCCACCAGCGAAGCAAAACCACTATTAGCCCACAGAATCGCCCCGCTTACAGACCGTCAGCGGGGCAAAACCGCGACTCAGTCGAGGAGATACCCCGCCTAGTCGCGGTCGATGAGGGCAGTGAGGGCCCAGAGGATGCTGACCACGTCGATGGCCTCTTGGAGGAAAGCGCCGACGACCACTGGAATGAGGTTGAAGGCGGCGGCAATCATGCCGATGGTGGCGAGTACGAGACCAGCGATCACGGCCTGCAGCATCACGCGCTTGGTACGGCGTGCAATGGCGATAGCGCGCGGCACAGCGGCAATATCGTCATTCATAATGACCACTTGGGCGCTTTCGGAAGCAGCAGTGGAAGTGCCGTCGGTCATGGCCACGCCGATATCGGCGACGGCAAGTACCGGGGCATCGTTCACGCCGTCGCCGACCATCATCGTGACCGGCTTGCGGATTGCGGCGGCGCGGCTGCATCGAGAACGCGACGGTTGAGAACCATCGGACCGGATGCCATCTACGGCATCGGACACAGGGCTGGCGGCGTGATTCGCACGCCCGGCCGGCGCGGCGCTTGCCTCCGTGGCAGCCTTGACGGCGGCAACCTTGTCTTCGGGGAACAGCTCGGCGTGGACCTCGTCGATGCCGACTTCGTCCGCGATGATTTCGGCCGAGGCGCGCTTATCGCCGGTAAGCATGACGAGCTTGGTAACACCCAGTTCGTGCAGATTGGCGAGCGCGGTTTTGGTGTTGGCGCGAGGTGCATCTCGCAGCACGATGCGGGCGATCAGTTGCCCGTCAACGGACACGTAGGAGGCCATTTCGTCCGGCTGTAGCATACCGAATCGCGTACGCAGCGTTTCCTTTTCCTTAGTGTTCCCGGCAATCGTGCGGCCAGATCCGGCCTCAGTATCCCCGCCCAGAGGGGACTGTCCGTGAAGCGGGCTGAGGAGGTCGGCCGCCTCCTGCCGTGGGCCATCCGCCCGGCTTACACCCGCTACCTCGGCAGTCAAGAAGCCGCCATCGCCGGCCGCAGCGAACGACAGTCGCCCGACGCGGACGGCATGGCCGTTCACCTTGCCGGACACGCCCTTGCCGGAGTCCTCATTAATGTCCTTGACAACCGGATATTCACGGCCATGGCCGGGCCAACTCGCCTCAGGCTCGGGACAGCGACGCTGGCCGTCCGCGAACCGCTGACGTAGACGGACCATCGCGTCAGCACCGGCCTTGGCGATGCCCTTCGACAGGATGTGCACGGAATAGCTTTCCACAACGCCGGCCATCATCAGCACATGATCCTCATTAAGACGGGTTTTAGCCCCGGGCAGCATCTCAACGCGCACCACTTGCGGCTGCTTGACGGTGAGCGTGCCGGTTTTGTCGAAGAATACCTGAGTGACGCGGCCGAGGTTTTCGAGCACATCCTGTGCCTTGATAAGCACACCGGCGGCGGCAAGCCGACCAGTACCGGCGATGTACGCCACAGGCGCAGCGATAAGCAGCGGGCAGGGCGTGGCCAGTACCAACACCTGGGCGAATCGCGTCGGCACGCCGGAGACAGCCCACGCAATGCCGGCGATCGCCAAAGACAACACGGTGAACGGCACAGCCAGGCGATCAGCGGTTTTCACCACGGCCGGACGGGACTTCTGTGCGGAAGCGACGAGTTCGAGGATGCGCTGGTACTGGGAATCGGCGGCCACCTGGGTGGCGCGCATAGTCAGTGCAGTGGAGCCATTCACCGCACCGGACATCACTCGGGCGCCTGCGAACACCTCGCGCGGCACCGGCTCGCCGTTGATGTTGCTCAGGTCGAGCGTGGCCGAGCCGGAAAGCAGTTCGCCATCAACCGGCACGGTTTCGCCCGGCAACACCATAAGCACATCGCCCAGCTTCACCTGCTCGACCGGCACAGTGTCGAAGCGGTGCGTGGCGGCCTCAGCCGACCAGCTCCCCTCAGTCTCGCTCCGCGAGCCAGCTCCCCTCGACGGCGGTACTTGGTTCCCCTCTCCGAGGGGAGCTGTCGGCGAAGTCGACTGAGGGGAGGACGTCGCCGGAACCGAGCCTACACGCCGGAAGCCATCGGACGAATCGTCCTTATCGGCGGCAGCCCCACGCCCCACGCCAGGCAGGTTGACGACGTGCGCGGTTTGAGGCGCGGCCTGCATCAGAGCGGTTAAGCTGTGCTCGGCCTTGGCCTGCGCGTATTCCTCAATGGCCTCACCGGACGTAATCATCAGCATGACCGCCCAGCTTGCCCAGTACTCGCGGACGGCAACGGTGGAAAGAATCGCCACTACGGCCAGCAAATCGACGCCGACTTGTCCGTGGCGCAAATCGTCAATCATGCCACGCACTGTGTCAATCACAATGATTGCTACCAGCGCGATTATCAGCCATTGGCCTACACCAGGATTACCCAGCACCGGCATCGCAATTGCGTTGCCCCATGGGCGCCAATCGCCCAGCAATGCCAGCGGGATTGCGGCGATAACAACAACGGGAAGCATCGGCACAAGTCGGCAGATGTCGAGGATTTTGGTGAAGAATCTGATGAGTCCGCTCATCATTGCTCCTTACGCTCGTATACGGAGTCGATTGCGGCAAGCGTGGCCCGCGCAATCGGCGCTGCGGTCACGCCTTGTTAACCCACCGGCGGCTTTGCTTAGGGCCTTTCGGCTCCGCGCGACCATCCGATACACGGCGTAAAGAAATCGTTTTTAGTTATGTGTTGAATTATTGTGCACATCGTTCGAGACATTGCCCGAATCAGCGCTTGGCCTACTCTATCAGCGGCCTGAACGCGACATGCCAGGCTGCGAAACTACGTTGGCGGATCAGTCGGAAGGCATCAATCGCCCCCCTCCTACGATTCCGCCAAGAATTCCCGTGCATATGAGGGGCTCACGGACCTTATGCGCCTGCAGCTGATGTCCTGCCAGAACGATTCCCGTGCATACAAAAGCCCACGGAACAAGATATCTGCCGCCGCTCCGGCCGCTCCGGCCGCCCCAGCCAAACGCTTCCCGCGTATACGAAAGGCCCGCAGCAGGAGTTGCTCACTGCTGCGGGCCTTTGCCTGTCTGACACGGCGTTCAACGGTTACCGCTCAACGCCGTGTGACGCGCTGAACCAGCTTTACCACAGACCGAACGGGTCGGAGAAGCCGCCGCCGTCACCGGTGCCGCCATCGTTGTTGCCGTTGCCATTGCCGTAACCATTCCGGCCGTTGCCGTTCTGGTTATTTTGGTTGTTGCCGTTCGAGTTCGAGCTGGACGAACCGTTTACAGAAGATTCCTCTTGGTCGAGCGTGACGTCGACGTCCATGGTCTTACCGTCGCGCACGATGGTCAGCGTCGCTTTATCGCCGAGAGCTGCGGCGCGCACGAAGCCCAGCAACGAGTAGTTGTTGTTGACCGCGTTACCGTTGAAGGCCACGATGGTGTCGCCTTCCTTCAGGCCAGCCTTGTCGGCCGGGCCGCCGGAGACGACCGCGGAACCAGTGGCGCTCGACTTGGTGATGGTCGCGCCGCCGCGGGTCACACCGTCGGCTTCAACCGTGTCGGACTTGATGACCACGCCAAGGGCGACGTGCTTAACCGAGCCATCCTTGATGATCTCATCGGCAACGCGCTTGACGAGGTTAGACGGAATCGCGAAGCCGATGCCGATCGAGCCGGCGGAGTCGGAGGAAGTTGCGGTAGAGGCAATCGAGGAGTTGATGCCGATTACCTGGCCGGCCGCGTTGAAGGTCGGGCCACCCGAGTTACCGGGGTTGATGGCCGCGTCGATCTGGACGGCGTTGGTGACGATCTCGTTATTGTTGTCGTCGGTCACGGTCACCGGGCGGTTCAGGGCGGAGACGATGCCGGTGGTGGCGGTGTCGTCGTAGCCGAGCGGGTTGCCGATAGCCATCACGTTCTCGCCGACGGCGAGCTTGTCGGAATCGGCGAATTCGACGGCCTTGAGACCGCTCGGCGGGTTGTCGAGCTTGATCACGGCAAGGTCGGTGGTGGTGTCGGTGCCGACGAGCTGAGCGGAATAGATGTTGCCGTTAGCAAGCGTCACCTGAATCTGCTGAGCCCCGGAAATCACGTGGTTATTGGTGATGATGTGGCCCTCAGTATCAATGATTGCACCGGATCCCTTGGCAGTGCCGTTGGCCATTGTGGTCTGAATGGAGACCACAGAGCCGGAGACGCCGCTAGCAACTGTCTGCCAATCGGGGGCTTCGCCAGTCTTGGCAGTGGCAGAGCCGGAGCCGGACTTGTTTGAAGTGACGTTCGAGAGCGAGCTGGAGGTCGGGACAGTCACCCAGCCGTTGGTGATGGCCGCATAGCCGAGGCCCAGGCACAGGGCGGCGGCAACCAGTGCCGCCACCACGGCGGTGACGATACCGTTCACCGTTTTGGAAGCGCCGGGCTTATTGGGCTGGCCGGGCTGCTGGGGCGAGCCCTGGGGACCCTGACCATTCGGGGTGCCGGCGCCAGGCGTGCCGAAGCCGAACAGTCCGCCACGTGGCGGCTGCTGACCGTTCGGGTTGGCGAACGGATTGCCGTTGTTGCGCGGCTGCTGTGGCTGCGGATTGAACGGGTTGCCGTTCCCCTGCTGCGGGTTGTTGAAGTAGGGGTTGCGCTGGCCTTGCGGCTGCGGCAAAGAGGCCTGGCCGTACGGGAACTGCTGCGTGGGCTGGCCGTTGGCGGCCTGACCCTGCGGTGCGGCATTCTGTGCGGACTGCTCGGGCTGCGTCGGAGTCGGACCATATGCGCCGAACTCCGGGGCTGGGCGGTAGAGCGGAGTTGTGGGCTGTGTGTCTGCACCTGCAGCCGGAGTTGAGGCCGGAGCGCTGGAAACCACGGTGCTCTCACCCTTGGCCGCGGCGTAGTCCGGAATGGGCTCGGTGGTAGCGGTCGGGGCATCGTTTTGCGCGGAAGGCATCTGCTGGGTTGGGCCGCCGTCCTCGTGGGATGGGTTGGTTGCGACATCGCCTTCGGCGGCGTTTTGAGCTGAAGTCTGAGGCTCAGTCTCGTTGCCGTTTGGGGCGGGATTTTCGTTGTTCTGCGGGGTCTGGTCGACGCCCTGCGGGTTGAATTCGTCAGCCATTGCTGCTCCTTTTCTAAAATTCCTATCACGTTTGTTCAGCGGCTCTGGGCGCTTGTTCGCCGCCACTCTCGTGCGCTAATTCAGTAGTAAAGGCAGTTAATCTGGAGATTTTCTGAACGTTAGTTGAAAGTCTATGAGTAATCATCGAAGAGCACCATGGGTATATCGGTTTCGAGGGGCTGATTCGGTGCTTTCCGGATGTCTACTTCCGTTTCGAGGGGCTGTTCATCTGACTCAACCAGAGTGTCGGAGGCCTTGTGCTAACGCCATTCCGCCATTCTTGTGAGCCGTCTACTTGGGCATCAGCCCCTTGAAGCGGAGATAGATGTTTGGAAAACACAAAATCAGCCCCTCGAAACCGAGTTCTTCACAATTTCTGGCCCTTTTGCCTAAAGTGAAACTATGACAAACGATCTTTTGAATCATCCGTTGGGCGCGCAGGACGGCCAGCCCGGCGACCGCAGCGCTTTCCACTTCGAGACGATTACACGGCTGCCTTCGGCAGCGAACGGGTTGGGGCGTGACAGCGCCCGCTACGGGCGCACCGGCATTATCCATACGCCGCACGGCGACATCCGCACGCCCGCATTTGTGCCAGTGGGCACGCAGGCCGCGATGAAGTCCGTGCTGCCCGAGCAGATGAAGGAGTTGGGCGCGCAGTGCTTGCTGGCCAACGCCTTCCACCTGTTTGAACGCCCTGGTGAGGATGTGCTCGACGCAGCCGGCGGGCTGGCGCGCTTTATGAATTGGGACGGCCCGACGTTCACCGATTCGGGCGGATTCCAGGTGATGTCGCTGGGCGTCGGATTCAAGAAGACGCTGGCGATGGATGTAACCGGCATGAAGTCGGACGACATCATCGCCAAAGGCAAGGAACGCATGGCATGGGTGGACGAGGACGGCGTGACGTTCAAATCTCCTTTGAACGGTGACGCGCACCGGTTCTCTGCCGAGATTTCGATGGGCATCCAGCACAAAATTGGCGCGGATATCATGTTCGCGTTCGACGAGCTGACCACGCTGATGAATACGCGGTCCTATCAGGAGGATTCAGTGGAGCGCACGTTCCGCTGGGCCCGCCGGTGCGTGGAGGAACATCAGCGGCTGACGGCAGCGCGTCTGGGCAAGCCCTACCAGGCGTTGTACGGCGTGGTGCAGGGCGCGAATTATGAGGATCTGCGCCGGCGCGCGGCTTCGCAGATCGCGTCGCTGGACTTCGACGGCGTGGGCATTGGCGGCGCGATCGAGAAACGCATCATCGGCGACACTTGCGCCTGGATCTGCGACGCGATGCCGGAGAGCCGGCCGCGCCATGTGCTGGGCATCGCCTCCGTGGACGATATCTTCGCGTGCGTGGAGAACGGCGGCGACACCTTCGACTGTGTGGCCCCCGCGCGCTGCGCCCGCAACGGCGCGATCTACACGCGCGCCGGCCGGTACAACATCAAGCGCGCCCAGCACAAGTTCGATTTCGGGCCGCTGGAGGAAGGGTGCGACTGCTACACGTGCCAGCATTATTCGCGCGCGTACGTCGACCACCTGCTGCGCGCCCGCGAGTTCAACGGGTTCACACTGGCCACGATTCATAACGAGCATTTCTTCGTGAAACTGCTGGACGACATCCGCGCCTCGATCGACGGCGGCTACTTCGACGAGTTCCGCGACGAGGCTCTGGCACACTTCTACGGCAACGGCGAGCGCAAACCAGGCCTGTGAGCCTAGCCGTAGCTTGCGCAATCTCCTTCTGGCTTCCCTCTCTGAGGGGGCTGCCACGAAGTGACTGAGGGGAGCAGCGCTACACTCAAAAAATCACAGCACCCGTAGGAGATTCACGAACAATACATGTCTGCCACCAACGCGACACGCCGGACGTTGTGCGATTGGACGGCTGGGTGTAAGTTGGTCGACTGTCTGCGAGTGTGGCGGAATGGTAGACGCGCTGTCTTCAGGTGGCAGTGAGTGTATGCTCGTGGGGGTTCAACTCCCCCCACTCGCACCAGCAAGTAAAGGGCTGGAACCGAAAGGTTCCAGCCCTTTTGCTTTGTCCGGGATCGAGGACCGCTTTGCTGGGTTCATAGGATTTTTGTCCATTCATCTGTCGGACGAATCAACCTTGATTATTGTGTCGACCTATACTAGGTTACGGTAGCGTAAGTTAGTGGTCGGGAGAGCGTCGCCGGCCATGGCGAGGTGATCAGTATGAGCGTTTCCATCAGTACGCCATCTGGGCGAAAAATGGCTTCCGCCTCAACAGTTACGCCTTCCGTGACCGCGAGCCAAAAGTCCGGTGCAAGCACCGGCCCCGCCGCACTGGATCGCGCATCGGCCCGCTACAAGGCCGCGCAATCACGTTACCGTCAGGCCAAGGCAGCACTGAAAGCGGTCAGACGCCGCGTCGTCCCCGTGGACGCATTCGGCAATCGCAAGCCGCGTCTTCGCGGATGGCTGCACCTCGCCACCCTGCCGCTGTGCATCGCGGCGTCCATCGTGCTGATCTGCATCGCACCGTCCGGCCCCGTCAAAGCGGCGTGCGCGGTGTACGGCGCATCGGCCATGCTGCTGTTCGGCAACAGCGCGCTGCTACACGTCGTGCCGTGGCGCAGCGCGAAGGTGACTCGCGTACTGTGCGGCATCGATTATTCGAACATCTTCCTCATCATCGCCGGCACCAATACGCCCGTGTTGTTCGCGCTCAGCCCGGCGATTCGCCGGCCATATCTCACGGTGATCTGGGTGACCGCGGCCATCGGCACGATACTGCATATCGTCTGGCTGCGCACCCCGAACTGGGTGTTCACCACTGTGTATGTTGTGCTGGGATTGGCCCCGGTGACGCTCATTCCGCAACTCTGGACGGCTCCCGCAGTGGGCCCGGCGCCGACCATACTTATTGCATGCGGAGGCGCCGCGTATATCGCCGGTGCCGTGTGCTTCGCGCTGCGCAAGCCGAACCCCGTCCCCGGCTGGTTCGAGTTCCACGAGGTGTTTCACTTGGGCACGGTCATCGGATACACCTGCCACGTCGTGGCGATTTATCTGATCGTTTGCGCGCTGTAAGCTGCACGAACTGCGTGGGCAGCCAAGCAGGCCACCCGACCGCCCTCAATATAGGTATTTTCAGGCCTTGCGCGCGAGCTGCACAGCCGTGCCGGACGCGGTAACCATGAGCATGCCATTGTCTGTGCCGAGCACCTCGTAGTCGATATCTACGCCGACCACGGCGTGCGCGCCCATCGCCTCCGCGCGTTGTTGCATTTCGGCGATGGCCTCGTTACGGGCGCGCATCAGCTCTTCCTCATAGCCCTGGCTGCGGCCGCCGAACATGTTGCGCAGGCCCGCGCCAAGATCCTTGAACATGTTCACACCGGACACCACTTCGCCGAAGACGATGCCCTGATAGTTGGTGATGGTGTATCCGTCGACAGACGGGGTGGTGGTGACGAGGATCATGGCGAGGCTCCTTTGGCTTGTCTACGTGGATAAATCACTGCCGAGAGTCGGACCGTTCCCGAATCTCACCTCGGAAACAGACTGCTTCTCCTGCTCACCACAATAGTCGGCAGCGTCCACACCGACATTTTCGACCCGTCCGATCGCATAATCAAAAGCATCAGGATCGATATGCAAAACCACCGAGGATCGTGGATCGCTTGTGGATCTTGAAGCGTTGTATCCTGGTTGTTCATGGAGCGGGAACGCAAAATCATTAACGTCGTGGGAGCTGCAATCGTCACCAACGGCACCGTACTATGCGCCCAGCGTGGCCCGGGAAAGTCGTTGGCCGGATACTGGGAGTTCCCCGGCGGCAAAATTGAGCCTCATGAAACAGCGCGGCAAGCCTTGCACCGCGAAATCGAAGAAGAGCTGTTATGCGAAGTTGAGGTCGCGGAAGAGGTATGTACCAGCGAATACGCCTACGACTTTGGAACCGTGCGGCTCACCACATTCATCTGTCACCTCATCGCCGGTACGCCGCATCTCACCGAGCACACCGATATCCGATGGCTGAATCCTGCTGATATGCCGACATTGAACTGGGCTCCGGTAGATCGCGAAGCAGTCGCGATTATCGCGAACAAACAACTGACGCTCCGATGAACGCGCCACAGCGCAGTCAGGCAGTCATCAAACGATCCGAATCGCAAGGGAACAGGGCAACATGTCTATAAATCTGGTCAGCACCTCAGACTCTCCAGCCAACACGCAACATCACGATTCTGATCCAACCCCCTCGATCCTCGAAGATGTCATCTCAGGTCTGATCGAGCCGCGCTCAGATGCTCCCAGCGAATATAAGCCGACCCTCATCGCAAATCGCCCCGGTGGATTGACCATGCGCGAGGAAATCGGCAATTCCTTGGCTACTAGCGATTCCTTCGACATTTCTGTCGCATTCGTCTCGGCTGAGGCCGTGCTCAGCTTATTTGAAGACTTCAGAAGTCACCATGAAACAGCGACCCGAGCGGGCACACTGATTACCTCAACGAAAAATCATTTCAACGATCCCAGGGCATTCTGGGAGCTGCTGCATCTTCAGAACACCACTGGTGTTGACGTTCGCGTGTGGGAAGGTTCCCGTAATACCTCAGTTTCCGCAATGGCTCAAGGACAACCATTCCATCCCAAGGGATATATCTTTTCTCGCCGCATGAAAGACGGTACACCCTATTACGACCTGTACGTTGGCAGTTCCAATCTCACTGGAGCCGCATTGACCACGCAACGCGAATGGAATCTCAAAGTCTCATCGCTGGCGGATGGAGAGCTGGTCGGGCAGTTCCAGGATGAAATCGACTCACAGGTGGCTGATTCCGTTCCGCTGACCGAAGAGTGGATCAAACAGTATGAGGAAGATTTCAAGAAATACGCCCCACCGCGTCATGAGATTCTGCAGTCGCTTGAGGGGCATGACATTCAGCCAAACGCCATGCAACAGGAGGCGTTGGCAAATCTCAAGAAGATTCGTGAACAAGGCGAGCACCGCGCAATTATCGTGTCGGCCACCGGCACCGGAAAGACGTACCTTTCCGCATTCGACGTACGCGAATGCCAGCCGAAGCGCATGCTGTACATCGCCCAGCAGCAGATGATTCTTCAAACTGCAATGAAGTCTTACCAAAAGGTGCTCGGCTGCGATGAATCCGAATTGGGATTGTATTCAGGCACCAGCAAGCAACAGGACCGCCGCTACGTATTCGCCACGGTACAGACGATGCGGCAGCCGGAGGTTTTGGCGCAATTCAAATCCGATGAATTCGACTACGTTCTGGTTGACGAAGTTCATCACGCTGGAGCCGAAGGATATCAGCGCGTCATCAATCATTTCAAAGATGCCGACTTCATGCTCGGCATGACCGCCACGCCAGAGCGCACCGACGGCATCAACATCTTCGAGCTATTCGGGCATAACATCGCGTACGAAATTCGCTTGCAAAAGGCGTTGGACGAGAACATGCTCTGTCCATTCCACTACTACGGTGTTGCGGAATACCTTGGCTCCAACGACGATCCGAATGGAATCGCCCATCGTCTCGATGTCTCCAAGGGCCTTGATGCGAAGGACTCGAAACAGCTCAAGTACGAGATCGAGCAGCTTGCCACCGAAAAGCGAGTCCGCTACATCATTGACAAGTTGCAGGAATATGGGCAGTTCAACATTCCGGTCACCGGACTCGTGTTCTGCAGTCGACAGGAGGAAGCCCATAAGCTATCCCAGCTGTTTAACCAACAGTGGAATCAACAAGCCGAACGCCCCTATCGCACCGCTGCCGTTACCAGCACGGACGATGACGGCAGGCCCGTGTCCCAAACGCAGCGAGACGAATACGTCCGCAAGCTCATTGAAGGCGAACTCGACTATCTCTTCACTGTCGATATGTTCAATGAGGGAGTTGATATTCCCGCCGCCAACCAAATCGTCATGTTGCGCAGCACCGAATCCAGCATTATCTTCACGCAGCAGCTCGGGCGCGGACTGCGCAAATTCCCGCACAAAGAAAGCGTTGTGGTTATCGATTTCATTGGCAATTACAACAACAACTATCTGATTCCGGTGGCGTTATACGGCAACACCGGCGACCGCGACAGAGCTCGCAAGAACCTGCAGAGAAAGTCAATCGGCCTGTCGTCCATCAGTTTCGACCCGATCGCCAAGGAGCGCATCCTTAAGTCTTTGGACACCGCCGACTGGTCCGACATGAAAAAGCTGTCCGAACAGTATCGCCAAGTCCGTTACGAGCTGGGCCGCATCCCCATGCTTACGGACATCTATAACTACGACCCCTCACTGCCGTATACCATCGCATCGAAGCGCAGCAACTATCTTGATTTCGTGCGTTCCCGTGAAAAAAGCCTGGGCAAAGGCAAACATCATGAAGCGACATTTGAGGATCAGTTGGAGCCGGTGACCGACGTTGAAGACGCGATACTCAAGATGGCAGCGGAGCTGCTGCTGCCCGGATTGCGACCGCACGAATTGGTCATTCTTGCTCAGCTATGCCATTTCGTCAGCGAACGGCTCGACGACGACGTACCGCAGCATTGGAGTGCGGGCTCGCCAATCGGCCGCAGCGAATTGCTCGATGCGATTCGTACTGAATTCCCGCAGTCCGATGGTTCAGACACGCAATTCGACTCTGCGATCAGCGTGCTCGATTACTCATATTTCACCGGCCCAAACTGCAATCGTTTCGGCAATCAGCCATTAGTCGAAGCCGTGAACAGCACCGGCACAGGAAACGGTACCGCATATCGGTTGAACAGCAGATTCGCCGATATGCTTGCCACGAACAGAACGTTCCGTATCTTCTTTGCGGACACTCTGCGCACCGGTATGGCCAATTGCCGAGATATATTCCGCGAGGCCGCCGACAGGCAACAGGTCTTTGATCACATGTTCTTGTACGAACGCAAATATTCCATGGCAGACGTCATGCGACTGTGCGGATGGAAGAAGGAGAATACTCCGCAAAACGTGGGTGGTTACCTCCTCGACAAGGAAACCAATACCATGCCCATCTTCGTGAAATACGCGGCAAGTCAATACGAAGATGAATTCCTGAGCACACAGGAAATGAAATACTTCAGCAAGAATGGACGAACTCCGCAGTCTCCCGAATTCCGATGGGCGCTTAACGGCATTGGCCCGAATTGGGGCCAGACGCATTTCGTCCCGTTATTCGTTATGCGCAAGGCGGAAGAGGCCGAGGGTAAGTACTACTACGTTGGCCACGTTGCCGCGTTTGACAACCCTCAGCTCACCACCAAACCTGACGCAAGCGGACAAGGCAGCGTGAAGGTCACGCTGTCGATCCTGCGGTTGGCCCGGCCAATCGATCCGGAGCTCTATCGGCATTTGGTCAGCTGACGCCTCTCAACTCCGCAAGCGTACGGCGGCGGCCATTCCGCCGTCGCCATAGGTGGGGTGAGTCATGAAGGCTTGACTGGCGGTGGCGTCGCCGCGCATCAACGATTCCCACATGGTTAAGCGGCTCATGGAGATGGCTTCAACGCCGAGGATGGCGTCGGCGATGTGCGCGGCGTAGAGATCGCGATGCTTGGTGATCAGGAAGCGCATGAGATCGAGGCGCTTGGTCATGCTGGTCACGTTTGAGGAGGCCGGGGCCGTGCGGTATTCGATTAGGGGCTCGGGAACAATGCCGATGTGAGCCGTGCCCTCCTTGGGATTCTTGGTGTTACCGGCATCCCTGACAGCCTCAATGTTCCCGGTATCCTTAGTACCGCCAATATCCACAGCACCGCCTGCACTACCAGCATCCTCGACACCATCGGTATCATCGATACCGCCGGCATCCCCAATACCGTCGATATCATCTTCCGCTTTCGCAGCCAACCCACTCTCCAGCAACGACAAGAAGAAATCCCAATCCTCAAAGCCACTGCGCATCGACTCGTCGTAGCCACCGCAACGCTCCCAAGCCGAGCGGCGAATCATGCATGTGGCCGGGCAGCAGTTATGCGACACGAACGCTCCCGCGTCGCCACCGGTCGGCTGGACCGCCGATTCCAAAACCCCGAACGTACGCAGCCAGCCAGAGGCCGCGACCATCGAATCATCAGCAGTAAGCAACGGCAACGTGCGCTCAATGAAGGTCAGCATCAGACGGTCACGCCATCCAGCACCACTACGAACGGCGTCTCGGCAGCGGCGACACCACGATTGCGCGCGGCGGAAGGACCGGCCTTCACCTGCCCGATAAGATCGACGGCGACACCGCCCGTATCCGGCACTCCATGCCGGCAATCGTCGAGAATTGCACTCAACACATTGACGGACGCTTGATCATCAGACCCATCATCCACGATGATGATGCGTTCCGGGCGAACCGTCTGGGTCAAAGCCGACTCGACTGCTTCGCGAATCAACGGACCCTGATTGCAACTGGTAATTACCACTGTCACTGCTGCCATGCGGCGAGTCTACCGGGTTCGGGCGTAAGCCACCCACCGGCGCTGCGAGCCACCTCCCGCCAGCGGGAGGTGAGATTTGAACAACACCATCATCAAGGGAATAACAATCCACTTTTCTGCATCATCTATCGTTTTTTCTGCATCATATTGATAGAATATGATGCAGAAAACTATTTGATGATGCAGAAAGAGACTCGCAATGAAGCACTTTGACTACATCACCACCGCCAAGGGACTGCTCACCCCACGAACCACAACACTGCTATCCGCCATCCACGAAGCCAAAGGTCGTCAAAGCGTACAGGCTGCAATCAGGCCTGATTTGCTGAACACACTCATCACGGTTGCACGCATTCAAAGCACCAACGCATCCAATCGTATTGAAGGTATCTCTACCAGCGACAAGCGACTCAACGCACTGGTTGCAGAAAAAACCACGCCACGCAATCGTGCCGAGGAGGAAATCGCCGGCTATCGCGACGTACTCACCACCATCCACGAAAGCCACGACTACATTCCACCGACCCCAAATACAATCCTCCAACTGCATCGCGATCTGTTCCGATACACTGGCCTCGCTTTCGGCGGACATTTCAAAGACAGCGACAATGTCATCATCGAGCGCGACGCCACCGGAAAACAAATCATTCGTTTCACGCCCCCAAACGCACTCATCACACCGGAGCTCGTCGAGCGCGCCTGCGCCGCCTATACAGAAGCCATCCAAGACGGACATATCGATCCATTGCTCGCCACAGCAATGTTCACCTTCGACTTCACCTGCATCCACCCATTCAATGACGGCAATGGTCGAATGAGCCGGCTGCTGACCTTGCTACTGCTCTACCGCAATGGCTACCAAGTAGGTAAATATATCAGCATTGAACACCTTATCGAGCGGACCAAAGACACCTATTACGAGGCACTTGCCGCGAGCACATACGGCTGGAACGACAACGTCAACGACTATGCACCATTTGTGAACTATTTACTCGGCGTCATCCTCACTGCCTGTAAAGAGTTCGACGAACGGATTGGGGAAGTGTCCGGCTGGGGCAGCAATAGAAAACCCACCAAGGAGCAGCGTATCGGCAATCTATTTGATCGCATATTATCGCCGCTCTCAAAAGCGGACATACTTCAACAATTGCCCGATATCAGCGCCAGCACTGTTGAACGTACACTGAAGACACTGCTTGACAACGGCACCATCACCAAACTGGGCGCCGGCCGCGGCACCCGGTACGTTAAGAACCGTTGAGCCGCACCACAACCGACATCCCATCCTTGCTGCAATGATGTTATCGGGCACCGATCACACCTGCGCGCGGCACGGCAGGGCGCTGATGCATGTGCGCGGGCGCGGGCTTGGCACGGACCTTGGTGGTGAAGTAATCGACCTCGATCTTCCACACTGTGACGCTGCGCACCTGCGCGTCGGTGAATTCGACGTGCGGCATGTGCGCCTGCTGCGCCATCAGCGCCTGCAAGCCGTGGCGGCATTCGCCCAAATCCTTGACCAGCGAGGCCTCGCCATTGCCGACAATCGACTTGAACGCCTCGCCCCAATTGCACGTGGTGCGACCCGCCACCACCTCGCAGTCGGCCTGCATGGTGAATGCCACGGGCAGACGCCCGCCGGCTGCGGCACGAATCGCGTCGAGCTTGCGGCCGTGCGGCGCGGAATGGAACCAGAGCGTCAGTTTGCCGGGGCACCCCACCTCATCGGCTGCCACGACTCCCGTGCTGCCGACCGTCTCAGCACCGTTCACCAAGACTGTTGCGGCAACACCATCAGCCTCGTCATACTCATAATCAAATCCGAAATTCAACGGCACGATGGCCAGGCCCTCAGCATCCGCATATGCCACTTCGACGATGTCGCAAGCGGCGATAATCGCAGCGATCTGCTCGGGGTCGGTCACCTCACGATCCGCGCGACGCATCATACGATGCTCGCCGGCAACCGTCCGCTCATCCTCACGCTTGGCAGGTTTGCGAGCGCCCGCAATGTTCTCCATGCTCATGTTGCTGTCCGGTCCTTTCGGCGCTTATATTCAGCAAAATGCCACATCTCATGCAGCTCGTGCAGTCGCGGCTTACCGTTCGTGAGCTGCCCCAGGCTGATCGGTCTTCCCGACCGGACCGTCAGCTTCCCCATCCACAACCGGAACCCAGTCGCCGTAGCCTTCCTCGGCCATGCGCGAGCGCGGCACGAATCGCAGCGCGGCGGAATTCATGCAGTAGCGCAGGCCGCCTCGGTCGGCCGGCCCGTCGGGGAACACATGCCCCAGATGAATCTGAGTGTCCGACGTGCGCACTTCGATACGGTCGCGCCCCGGAATGCGATGGTCCTCATGCTCGGTCACCAGCGAGGGGGCGATCGGCCGGGAAAACGCGGGCCAGCCACAGCCGGAGTCGAACTTGTCCCGCGAAGAGAACAACGGCTCGCCGCTGACGATATCCACGTAAATGCCGGGCTCGAACTCCTCGTCATACTCGTTGACGAACGGGCGCTCGGTGGCGGCGTTCTGCGTGACCGCGAACTGCTCGAGCGTCAAGTCCCAGATACGCTCCACGTACTTCTGACGGCGCTTCACGTTCGCAATCGCCGCAATCGGCACATGGCAGTAGCCGCCGGGATTGTTGATCAGATAATCCTGATGATGGGCCTCGGCCGGGTAGAAATTGCGTAGCGGATCGACCAACACGGCCGGGCGCTGCGGCTGACGGTCGACCAGCTGCTCCAAGGCCGCCACGTACACGGCACGCTGCGTCTCGTCCGTGTGGAACATGCCAGTGCGGTATTGCCGGCCGCGGTCCTCGCCCTGCTGATCCACCGAGAACGGGTCGATGACTTCCAAGAACAGCAATGCCAGTGTCCGCAGGCTTACCCGTGCTGGGTCGAAAGTAACCTGCACGGTTTCAGCTGCATCCGTGCCGCCCGCGCACACCTGCTCGTAGGTCGGCGATTCGACCGTGGATTGCGCGTAGCCAACCGTGGTGTCCGTGACACCGTCGACGTTCTGGAAGTAGCGCTCCAGCCCCCAGAAGCAGCCACCGGCGAAGTATGCGACCTGCGTGTTGCCGTCATTATGTTCGGTAAGTTCGCTCATGCGTCCCACGTTACACCGTTGAGACGGTTCACGGTATGGCTGGAAAATCTCCGCAACGGCAAAAACGCTTTCGAGGGGCTGATTCGGCCTCCGCCGGAGGTCTACTTTCGTTTCAAGGGGCTAGTCATCCACTAGAACGCATGTAGAAACCCATCTGCGCCAACGCCATTCCGCCAGTTTCGGAGCGTGAATACTTCGGCATCAGCCCCTCGAAACGAGAGTAGACCTCCGGAGCAGGCCGAATCAGCCCCTTGAAACGGAGATAGCGACTTCTATGCCCCCTCGCTGGGGTTTCTCCGTTCAAAGAGGTATATTCGGGCTTCCGCGGAATGCTATCTCCGTCCAAAGGGGTACCGAATATGGGAAATCCCGAGTACAAACGCCGTCATTGCAACGCTCATACTTGGGATTTCAGGGTTCAGGTACCCCTCCGAAGGCAGTTAGCTATCCGCAAGAAGCTGAAGGTACCTCTTTGAAAGCAGATAGCCCCATCTTGGGCTCAAATCGGCCAGTCTCCGGTCCGTACGTAAACGAACAGGCAAACGGCCTAGAGCCTCAACCGCGAACACAATTGTCAGGGTCCATATGCCCCACACCCTACGACCGCAGCGCGCTGAGCATGCCGGCCACTTCGGCGGGCGTCACGCTGGGCACGTAGGCGCGCACCACGGCCAGCCCGATCTGGGGCAATGCCGCCGGGTCCGGGTAGCACACGTAGACCGGTGCCTCGGTGGGCTGGAACTTGCGCTTGAAGTTGAACAACGAATGGAAGCCGTACGCCGGCTCCATCCAATCGGCCACGATCTGCAGCGCATGCTGGAGCACCTGTGTGCCTTCCCCGGCCGGCGCACCACCTTCGCCGGCATTGTCCCGCTCGGGGTTCATACCGGCCAACGGAGCCGCGGACAAACTCATGAATTCTGCGGCATGCTCCGGATCCGCAGCCCCCTCATCACGCAGACGTTCGGCCATACGCGCAATCAGGAACTCCATGATGCCGTTAGGACTGTCGGTACGATGCCGCATGAAGTCCAGTGTCCAACCGATCACGCGCCCATCACGCCATGTGGGCAGCCAGCTGGTGACGCCCAGCACACGCCCATCCGCATCGACGGCATACAGAAGACGCACGCGCGGGTCACGCAGTTCCTCGACACCGCCCAACGTAAACTTCATCTCCGGCAAAGCCTTGAGCTGTGCCCATTCCTCGGAGATGTCCTCAATCTGCTCACGCACTTCCAGCGGCGATTCCAGGAACGTGGACTGCACATCGGTGATGCCGTCGCGCTTGGCTTTGTTGATGGCGGTACGCACGTCCTGCCATTTCTTGCCGGTGGTCTTCCACACACGCGGATCCACAACCATTTCACTACCGACCTCAATCGAGTTCCATCCCTCAGCCAGCAGCGCATCACGCTGCTCGCGATGCACACTGTAGAACACCGGCGACCACGACCGTTCCACGCAATACTGCGTGAATCCGGTCAGATCGTCCACCCACTCCGCCGGATCGCCAAATGGCCCAGTGCAGGTCAACGCAATACCGTTGAGTACACGGTATGCCACAGCCGATTTGCCCGTGGGCGACAGCCAATAGTCGTTGCCTTCCCACGTGGTCATGAAGCTCATCGATTCGCCGCCGGTCTCAACCAGCCGTTCGGCACGGGCCTGCGCCCGCTCATTCGACTCACTGACGTCGCTCATCCAACGCATCACCACGGCCAGCACCACGATCCAGAACACCAAGCCGACGCCCTGATACACCACGGACGCCAATGGCGTACGCGGCACGAACGACAACTTCATATGGCTCAGGAACCCGATGGGCAGGAACCGTCCCGGCAGTTCGGCCAACAGCGACGACGCCGTGGCCCGAGGCGCAAACGCGTCCGGCTGGGCGATGCCGTACATAAGGTACACGGCGGCGCAGGCCAGTAAGGCCAGCACGATTACACCGACGCCGCCGATCAGCCGGCGCCAGCCGACACGAATCGGGAAATGCTTCAGCATCGCAGCCAAGGCGACGGCAAAAATCAACGGTGGCAGAGCATTCGCCACGCAAGCGGTAATCGCGCCATGCTGCAGCAAGGACGTCATACCGTTCGGTGCAAAGCTCAGCGGCACGACCAGATAATAGGCAATGGCGACGCCCGCAGTGAACAGGTTGATGGCCACAGCGCAGATGGCCGCAAACCGGCGACCGCGATACAGGCCCCATGCCAGCACCAAGGTCACGGCTGTGGGCAGCAGCGAGCGCAGAACCGCGCCAGGCATCGAAGCACGCAACAGGTCGAATTGCAGGAAGCAACCGCTGTGCGTGGCTCCGGCCAAGCATTTGGCCAAGGTGCCGTTGTCGACGGAAGCCGGGCTCATCAGTAGGCCGACCGTGCTCAACGGCCCGGCATGGTTATGCGAGGTGATGGAAATGACCGGCCCCAGCGCCAGCACCACGGCGATGGCGGCGAACATGCGACGTGCTTCGAATGAAGTGCTACGCAGCCAGTGCCAGCCGGTTTCGGTGTGCGCGGGTGGACCGGCCATCACACGGCCGGCGATGTGACCGAGCAATGCGGCGGCGAGAATGCAGTAGTCGCCGGGGTTGCCGCTGTAGAGCAGCGCGACCAGAATCGCCACATATCCGATGAGCCGGATACGCCGCCGCCACAGGTGGCCACAGAAGGCGCTGGCCGCCATCAATGCGCCGACCGGCAGCACCAGCGGGCTCAGGGCAAACTGCATGCGGGAGACGAACCGGGAATCCTGGAACAGCCAACCGGCCGCCGCGCACAGGCCAAGGCCGATAAGCGCGCCTGCAGCAGCGCAGGCGAGCGCAGCAGCAACGGTGCGGGTGCGACCCAGCCATGGCTCGGCGATGGAGAACATGACGAGCCACAGCACGGCATCAATGATGAGCTGGATCACGCCGCGCGCCAGGAACAACGAGCACACCAGTTTGCCGAGATCGAACTCGGCCATACTGGTGTCTAGGCGCAATGGGAACGCGAATCCAGCCATGGCGGCCACCAGCCATACCACCAAGTTCAGCACGACCAGCACCGTCGTGGCCACAACGGCCAGCCTATGGCCATCCGCCCACTGCCGCGCGTCCTCGGCCAGTTCACGCCAGCTGTCCGCAACATGGCTGGATTTCGGCGCATGAGACTTGGACGCATGCGAGGTCTGCGGCTTCCTGCCGCCCTCATGCTGCTGTTCGTCGCTCATTGCAACACCTCCACTTGGTTGTAGTCCTTCAACGGTTGCGGCATCTCACCCAATCCGGTTCGTTCGCCGAACCAGTCAAGCCCGGCCTGCCAGACGGCTTGCACCGCATGCCAGTCATGTCCGGTATCCGGCACGACCAGTTCGGTGACGTCCATGCCGACTTTGCGTGCGGCTTGGGCAATCAGACGCATATTATGTATCGACTCTTTATCCCGTTCGCCCGCGCCGGAGAACAGCGCCTGGTCCGACGAGCCGGTGGCGGCAATCACATTGACCGGCACCTGTGCGTCATAAGCGGACTGGTCACCGGCGAAATACTCCTTGACCATCTTGGCGACCGTACCATTCGTCGGCTTGAGCTCACCGTCCACCGGCAGCATCGCGCCGTACAACTCAGGATGACGCGGGCCGAGCTGCGTGGTGCAGGTGCCACCCTGCGAGAAGCCGCCAATCGCCCACATCTTCGCCGACTTGGCCACAGGCAGATTCCTCTTGGCCCACACGACCACATCCTTGGTGAGATAGGTCTCGGCATTGCCTTGGGTGGTGTCGGCACACAGGCTGTTATGCGACACCTCACCATTCTGGTCGGGCGCAATCACGATTGGCGCCAGACCGTCATGCTTGGCCGCATACGAGTCCATCATTGCCGCGATGTTGCCCGCGTCGATAAGGCGGCTCGGGCTGCCCGGCTGCCCGGCCATCAGTTCCATAACCGGCAACGTCGGAGGCATCTCGCTAAGCGCGGCGGGCGGCAGATAGATCATTGCCGGGCGCGCGGCGAAGTTCGATTTCGTATTGGGAATGGTGACAGTAAGCACCTTGCCGGTTTGCGGCATGTCGGGCAAATCGTTGCGCTGGGCACGCTTACGCCATTGGTCCACGCTCATCGCGGATTCGTGCACTTTGACCGAGCTCAGCGAAGCATATGGCGAATAGCCGACGAGGTTGCCAATGGTCTGGTATTCGCCATAGATCGAATCCACGCCGAGTGCCGTGGAGACCAGTATCAACGGCACCAGAATGATGGCGACGACGCGACGCAGTCCTTGGACGATCACAGCTGAGGCAATTACGAAGCCGACCGCCGCGATGCCGCCGGCGATGGTAAAGATCACCGGCCAGCCGAGCGAGACCTCGAATGCCATGAACACGTCGGATACCAACCATGCCGCCAACAGGCCTACAGCACCGGCGGCCACGGCGACGATCAACGACACGATTAGCGGGTGCATGCGATGCGCACGGTTCCGCTTGCCCACAACCAATCCGATCAGCAATACGAGTGCCGCCACTGCGGTCACGCCGAATACGGTCTGAGGAACGATTCCCCGAATCAGCGACAGCTCCATCAACGTCTTCCAGACGGAGTTCCTCATACCTTCACCCCCACGCTTCCCAAGAGCTCATGTAAGCCTATCGCGCAATTCAGGGAAGAGTGTCGGATTTCACAGAACATCCCGAGAGTTCTCAACCTTTATTCAGACTTTGTCCGGAACGCATCATCAGACGTCAGGGCATATGCTGGCAGGTATAACGAACACGAACGAACAACGCCCGGCTTCCGCCAGCAAGCCCTCCAAGGCCAGCTCCGCTGCGGCCAAAAACGCTTACTAGACCCGCGTCTCCAACCCGCATCAGGCATGGTTGACCATCATCGGCACCGTGGCGGTTCTAGTGATTATCGTGCTGTGCCTCGGATTTTTTTGTGAACTGGGGATTGGCCGCCCTGTCCGTGATCATTCTGGTTCCGGGTGCGATTTCTCTGGCCATCCTCGCCAAGCACCCTGAATCCACCAGCGGACGCAGCATGTTCGGCATTTCCAATCCGGACGCCCTGCTTGACCCGATCCGCCGCCCGTCCGAGCGCCGGGGCAAGTGATTATGGTTAATTCCACTACGCGGTGAACCTCCCACCGCGTAGTAAAAAGCCCACCACGCGGTGAGCGGGATTTGATGATTCGCGGAATTAAGCCGTTTTGAGACGCCTCGTGGTGGGCAATTCACATCGTGGTGGAGATTTCACTACGTGGTGGGGTCTGAGCGACGCGCGCTGACCAGATAGTTCAGCACCGAACCAGCGGCCACCAGCAACGCACCGCACCAGAACGGCAACGATAACGCCAATCCCAATAGCACCGCACTGGCCCCAGTGGAGAGCACCGGCGTGGCATAGGAGGCGATGGCCAGCCGCTCCATCGAGCCGTGCAGAATGCCGTAGCCCCAGCAGGCATAGCCACCGCCGATTGCGGCAGCCGCAATGAAGACGAACAGCCATGCGACCAGACTCGGCGGCTCTGCAGGCCAGCCCTGCCCGGAAGCAAAATGGATAATCCACAATGCCACGGCTACACACGGGAAGAACACCGAAGTGCCATCCACTCCATGTGACCAGGCCGGCGTGAACACCGCATACACCGACCATGCGAGCGCGCCCGCAAAAGCCAACACATACGGCAGCGGATTATCAGCTATGTGTCCAGCGGCTGCCTGCCAGTCAAGCCCGGAATTACCGCCAACCGCCAGCGCGACGCCAACCGTGGCCACGATCGCGCCCGGCAGCACCTTCCACACCGCATGCCTGCGACGGGATACGCCCGCCGCCAGAAGCACCATCATCGTGGGCCATAGGTAGTTGACCAGACTCACTTCCACCGACGAAGCGGCCGTAGAGGCCAAACCGAGCGAAAGCGAAATCGACGATTCATAAAACACAAACAGCAGGCCACCGATAATCAGATACTTCTTGGGGAACTCACGGATTGGCGCCGGGCGGCGGAACACCAGCAGCAGAACACCGCCGACCGTATATATCAGGGCCGATCCGAGCGTGGCGCCGAAGCTTTCGGCGACGATGCGCACCGTTCCGGCCATGAAACTCCACAGCACAATTGCCATCAGGCCGACCGCAGTGGCACGGGAGGAAACAACATGTCCGCCGGAATGGCCGGCATGACTTGCCGTCGGTGCCGGTGTGCCGCTTGCGTTGCGCGCGTCGTCTGCCATATGCATGTCCTCTCTTGCCTCGTTTCGAAGTCACTCTACCCATCGGATATGTACAGTGGCAGAACGGCACACGACCGGAATAAGAACATGGCAAAACAGGGTGCTCAAAACAGCAAAATGCCGGGCAGGGCATACACCCTATCCGGCATTCGTATTGGCTATGTTTCCCGCCGTCTGTCACAATAGTCGGTGTTGAAAGCGTAGGACAGACAGCGCAGGGAACAGAGTCTAGTTTGCAATCGATTGCGCTAATCTCTCCCCCAGTCAGCTTCGCTGACAGCCTCCTCGTCAGAGGGGGCAACAAGCCCGATGCTGGACACCGGGCAAGCACACTACGAAGCTAAGCTTCAAGAGAGACTGAGCGCAACAATCTCAATCAGCCCTCAATTGCGATCCGATGCTTGGCCTCAACCTGCGGCTGAGCCTGCATCTTCGGCACCTGGACGCACAGCGTGCCGTTCTGGTAGCTGGCGTGGATGTCGGATTCCTTCACGTCATCGCCGACATAGAAGCTACGAGAGCACGAACCCATGTAGCGTTCGCGGCGCAGCCACTTGCCGGAATCGGACGCGCAAGCGCACTGCTCATCCGAGTCCTTACCGTCAGCAGCCGGATCCTTGTCTTCATGCTCGCTGCTGCGAGACGCGGACACGGTCAGATAGCCGTTGTTCAACTCAAGGTTGATGTCGTCCTTCTTGAACCCAGGCATATCGATGTCGACGTCGTAGCCCTTATCGGTCTCGCGCACATCGGTGCTCATCATGTTGGCAGGCATTGCAGCGCTCATCGCGTTGTTCGTGTTGCGCCAACCCTCAAAGAACGGGTCATCGAACAGATCCGAGAACATAGTGTCATTCATCAAAGTCGGAAACATTGCCATAATCGGTACTCCTTGATTAGGAGAGAATCGGCTCGGCTACCAGCCGTCAACCCGTATCGCGGGGCTGGCAGCGGTTATCGCGGCCGGTTCCGGAACCCTCCCGGGCTCTCAACCTTTGACCTTCACTTCACCCAATTCCAGAGCGCGGCAATCATTCCGGAGTTTTACCCACAGTGAAATTCTGATATATTCCACTCAATCAGTACGTGGCGCTGGCAATCATCGGATCGTCGTAGAAGCTCAGGATTCTCTCGAGGTACGGCTTGTAGATGGCATTCGGCATCGAGAAAATCTCATGCAGCGATTCAGGGTAACGCACCATGTCCGCCTCGCCGCCGCCGTCCTTGACCAGTTGGACGAAACGGTTCTGCGGATTGTTGAGCACCCAGATATCGCGTCCGGACTGGAACAGCAGCACTGGCGTCTCCACTTCGGCGCAGGCGGTGGGGCTGAGCACAGCCCGGTTCATCTTCAGCGCCTGCCGCACCCATTCGAAGGCCGCACAATAGGTCTGATACTCACGGTTCTCGCAACGCAGTTTGAAATACCAGCGTTCACGCGCCTCGGAGGCGCCCTCGTTGCCTTCCATGGAGAATTCCGGGGTGAAGTCGGACTGTCCGAACACGCGCTTTTCGCCGAACCCCAGACCGCACAGCGCGCCGACCAGCACACGGGCCACGCCCAACGGCATACCAGTGGCGGGGGCGATCATCGGGGCGGAGAGCACCGCCTTGTCGAACAAGGTCGGATACTGCTCAAGCACCAGTGCGCCGATGCCGCCGCCCATCGAGTGGCAGAACAGGTTCAGCGGCATGCCGGCCGCGTACTGCTGGCCGATGGTTTCGGCGAAGCCGGCCAAATCGGCCACATATCGGCGCCAATCATCGATCCACACCATGCATGGGTTCTCGACGTCGCGGGAAGATTTGCCGTGCCCACGATGCTCGAGCACACATACCGAATAGCCGGCAAGCAGGAAGTACCAGACCAGCTCGTCATATTTTTCCGCGAACTCGGTGAACCCGTGGCTGATGACGATGGCCCCGCGGAAGGTGGCGGTGGCGCCTTGCTCGCGAATTGCGTCGAACTTGGCCGAGTCGTAGCACAAGTAGTGCAGTTGACCAGAGCGTCCGCCTGTATCCATAATGCCGGAAAGCGGCTCAATACCAGCCGATCGCTCGGCAGCGGACGGATCGTACCAGCCTTCATCTCGGCATTGCTCGAGGGCGGGCAGCACCACGTCCGTCATCGTTTCGGCGTACTTGTTTTCGTCGATCATCGTCACCTGCATGTCCACTATCTTACGGCCAGCAAGCCTGCCGGAGCGGATTCTTATCGCCCACCACCTGTTGCGGGGGCAAAACCTCGGACCAGTCGATGATTTGCCTCACTGAGAGGCCGTTAGCGAGGTAAAACCTCGAGCTAGTCGACAAAATGCCTCACTGAGGAGCCGCCAGCAAGGCAAAACCTCGGACCAGTCGACAAAATGCCTCACTGAGGAGCCGCCAGCAAGGCAAAACCTCGGACCAGTCGACAAAATGCCTCACTGAGGA